>JACCDR010144868.1_pt1 | contig 43669 bp, 44 predicted proteins | sample 7446431 | NCBI WGS metagenome assembly JACCDR01 (sample SAMN15323443, study PRJNA562643) | freshwater metagenome | isolation source: river surface water | place: USA:Blue River Watershed | collected 2017-08-17
CCCATGTACTCGTGCGTTTATGCCAATCAACCCCAACGTATAGTTTAGACATACTTGTTGTCTTAACGATTAATGCAGTACCAGAGCGGTACTGCATTAAATGGTATCAGGGTTCTATGGTGGCGATTCCCCGTAGGGTCACACATTGACAAATGACTATATCAATGATATTATTGTAAAGATGCCTGCACTTGAGCAGCAGTGTTCCCTCCCACACATTCATTTTTAGGAAAAAAATGAGAATCTGTTTCAACACTCCGCACCTCCAATACTCTCCCTTCTTGGACTACCCGGAGAACATGGAATGTGATCAATATGGTTACTTCGGTCGACTCCCGAATAGCCTGTGTCCACTTGGGCAGTCTGTGTTTGGTGTCAAGACGGAAACCTCAGGTGCACAATACTGGCTCATCGAGACCAGTGGCGATCGCGACAAATGGCTGTATATCGGACCTGAGAAAGGTTTTCTACAACACAGAGGTCTGGAGCAACACAAGAAATGGCTCCTCCAGCTCGCCGACGAAAAATGGGGTCCGATCCCTGCGATTGATCACAGCCAAAAGGGCTGGTACGAGTTGTTTCAGAAACATCGCAGAGACATCGATCTCTGGGCTCTCGCTGTCAGTCTGATGGACCTGGTCTGGGTTCAAGGCTCTTACGGTGCTTTCACCGGACCCGAATCTGGAAGGAAGTACCAGCAAGTCAAGAACAACCTGAGCCCGCTCTACGGAGATGTCCTCATGTCAGACAAGACGAACGGGCAACTTCTTCAGATAGCAATCGCGTACCTGGAGGATGAGGCCCTGGCCGGCGAAACAGAATTCCTCTATGGTCTTTACTCGCCATGGTTCCAAGATCGCAACTGCAACGTCTTTGAGCAATTAACTCAAATCACGGATAGGTTGTGAGATCAACAGCCCGCAAGGTTCGCTTTGCGGGTTGCTTTCGTTTATACAGATTGCGCAGACCCGAGTATCTGATTCATTGAATGCCCCTAATTCATGCTACATGGGGGTCATCATATTACTATTGTTAAAGAGAAAAATGGGTATCTGGCATACGTACCATGTCTGTGCTATAAGAGTCGGAGATCGTTCAGAACCACAACCTTAACCATATGTGAAAGGTATAGTGCCATGCGTGCTACGGAATACCATGTGACGGTCTACCGTTCACAACACCCCCATGGAAGGGTGGAAGACGTTCCCATGATTCGGCTCGAAGCCGCCATCATGGCCATGCTTCTTGCGGCCGGGAACAATGTCCTGGTCTTTGGCTTCTACAGATTTGAGGTGATCGCGAAAGCGTCGACACCAGAAGGAGAAACCGGCGTCTTCTATCTGCCACCCAAAGACGAGCGACACAAGTTTCTTACGCAGTTCAAGCTACAGATCGCTCTTAGCTCTGATTCAGGAGAGACCTGAATCGGTTGGTTGCATATCCCACCCGAAGCCATTCGCAACAGGATCTACGATCTCGTTGCGGCAGCTGCGGCAAAAACGGTGGGGCGCTCGTGGCCTCGAGTGGTGCAGCAAGAGGACGTCGTACCTGCTACCACAGCTGAACCGTTGGTTGTGGTGACACAACCGCCGTCACCGGCTCCAACACCAAGGAAGACAGCGCGTCAGCGCAAGAAGCCCACGAGAGCGCCGCTCCTCATCGGAGATCGTCACACGTGGACAGCATTTCTTGAGGCAACGCAGCGACTCCACTGCCTCAGGGAAACCCTAACTACCTTGGCCGACCACCCCCGACACCTCACCTTCATCCCCAAGATGAACAAGTGAATGATGGGAGGTGCGGAATGTGCAAACTATTCGAGCAGTCATACGACTGCTCGTTGTTTTATGGTAGAATCCTGACGAAATCTTCATATGAACAAATTTGAAAAAATATTAAATAATAAAGCTATTACCAAGCGAGAAGGACTAGAGCATGAACTCAACACACTCAAGGAGCAACGAGACATCCTTGAGGGTACGTTACTACAATCACTTCACGATATCGGTTTTAACGATATAGACACCATTCCACCACACCTTCCTGATCAAGTTACAGAGATCACTAAAGTACTCGAGCTTCAAGGAGACCGAGAGACAGCCGAAATGCTGGCGGCCGTTGGTTATGCGATCGATATAGAATTTCAGGAAACTTCAAACATTGAAAAGGCTATTGCGGAGTATCGTTCAGATCTTACAGAACTCGTTCGGGATATTCTCTCGATGTACACTCCAGTAGATAACCAAGTCGCCAACCTAGTGATCAATCGTTCAATCGCACTCTGCCTCGAAGGAGCACCATACTACATTGACGCCTTTCTTAAGGCGATCACTGAACGAAAAGAACTCCTTGCAAATATAGAAGTGGATACACAGTTCGCTATAGATACTAGCTCAGGAACGATAGAGCCAGTGATTCCTGATTCCGAGACAAAAAAGTAGAGAGCCCAGGACGTATCCCGGGCTCCGTGGTGGATTGTCACCACTCATCGCTGCAGCTTCCTCAGGCGGGCTGCAGCAAACATAGCAGCGATTCGCCGCTTCACCGCGTTGAGGGCGACTCGCTTTCTCAATTTGGTGACCTTCATGGTGCACCTCCTTTCTGTTTATATTAATACACGAAAATTTTGACAAGTCAACGTAGTCTCACGGGAATACTGCTCCTATGTCTCCCCTTGCAAAGTCGCCAAAACACCGTAGGCTCTACGAATATGTCTCTCGAGCAACTACAAGCACAACTGCTTGCCGAAAAATACCACGGTCGTGAATGCCCTGAATATAACGCTGATGCCGCTCGCTTAGCCACTGGCGAACCATACGAGTACGTACGGGGGTGGGTGACTTTTTGTGGCGCAACGATTGACCTCTCGTACCGTCCGATGATTCCCCGACCCGAGACAGCGTTTTGGGTAGAACGAGCAATACAAGAACTGCAACAAAAAGCCAGACCACTGCGCTTAGCAGATACCTTTGCTGGTGCTGGGAACGTCGCCCTTGCACTCCTTACCCATTTCCCCGACGCCACAGTCGATATCTCTGAACTCGATCCAGCACTAGCACCACAGATAGAAAAAAATCTCACGCTCAATGCAGTCGAGAAATCCCGAACAAAGATAATTACCGCAAGTGGACTTGATGGGCTCACTGGGCTCTATGACGCTATCTTGGCAGTGCCGCCGTATGTTCCCTATGACGCTCTTCCTGATCTTGATCCCGAGATGCGTGACCACGAACCACACCTTGCGTTCTTTGCCAACGAGGATGGTCACGCCTTCCACCGCCTCCTTATCAATGAGGCGCGACGATTTCTTGTGCCCGGTGGAACCCTCTACATGGAAGCAGACTACGACGACAACGATGTAATCCGTGATCTTGTCGAGAGGAGTACCGCGGGCTGGCAGTCACTCACATTTTGGCCTGACCCGTACGGCGCGACACCAAACGTGGTGCTCCGTGCATAGCCGGACGACTACTTCGTTCTCGCTTATGCGGCGGCTGGCGGGGCCTTCTTTGCTTCGCGCTGAAGGCGAGTGATGTCTTTCAAAAGGACATGCGCGTGGGTCGCTGGATCAACGTCTGGATATACTGCAGCAATCACGCCTTCGGGATTAATAATGTACGAAATCCGGAGTGTACCGCGTACGGGTTTGCCATACATGGTCTTTTCGACATAGGCACCGCACTTCTTGATGAACGTCATCTCCGGGTCAGAAAGGAGCGTAAATGGAAGGTTGTACTTGGTAGCAAACTTCTTGTGAGATCGTGCGGAATCTTTACTCACGCCAAGGACTGCCACGTTTTTGCGAGTAAAATCGGTATAGATTTCTGTAATAAGACAAGCTTCTTGCGTACAGCCCGGTGTATCATCCTTTGGGTAAAAATAAAGCACCGTCCAACGACCAAGGCACGATCGATGTGTGACAACAGAGCCGTCTTGATCTGGTAACGAAAAGGTTGGTACTTTTTTTTCAAGTTTTAGCAATGCCATACTGATTTACTGCTTACTCATACTAATGAATGGTGGTAGTATACCATCGCCGCCCGAAGGAAGCGTGGCTGAGCGGTTGAAGGCACCGGTTTCGAAAACCGGCATTGGGGAAACCCAATCGAGGGTTCAAATCCCTCCGCTTCCGCTACAATGCTCGTATGAATAAACCCAAGCTCTACTACGACGACACCTGTCCTGTCTGTACTGTCTTTGCAGACAATGTTGCCCCCCATGTCGACACAATACCAGTCAATGATGCACCCCAATCACTCGATACCACCGCTCTCCTCACCACCATTCATTACGTCGATAGCACAGGCACCCTCCGTACCGGCGCCGACGCAGTCACAACAGCACTAAGTCTTCGGTACTCTGTACTTCGTTGCATACTCCCTCTTATTCGTTCCCCGCGCCTTGCACCACTCGTCACGTGGGGCTACCGCGCTTTCTCCACCCGACGACATCTCTTCAGTCAACGACTCTTTTGGCTTCAAGCAATCACCATAACCGGATTCCTTGCCGGTATCCTCTGTTCCCTTCCTTTGTGGTTTTCTGTAGAGCGGACCTATCCACCAGTACCACTCCTTGATGCACTCACTCCACTCTTCTCACTCACCCCGTGGCTTAGTGGAATTCTCGTTGTGTCATTGGCTGCCGCACTTATCTACCACACAAATAGACGTCTTCTCATCACTCTCTCGCTCGTCACTGGTATCTTACTCATCCTCCTTGATGTTAGTCGAGCCCAACCCTGGATCCTCCATTACCTCGGCATACTGTTCCTTGTGCTCTTCATTACAAAAAGCAGCGAACGGATCGCAAGCATCATCGCCGCCACCCAACTGCTTATTGCCAGCATTTACTTCTGGAGCGGGCTTCAGAAGATGAACGCTGCGTTTTACCTCGACGTATTCCCCTGGATGACCGAGCCTCTCTGGTCCTCCTTTGGTCTCCCTGGTGCTACTGCCGCATTCTCAGTTGGTATCATGGTGCCGCTCATTGAATGCGCTTTTGCTGTTGGCTTGCTTACGAGGCGCTTTCGACTCGTGAGTATCTACGGAAGTGTCATAATGCTTATCGTCGTCCTTTCAATGCTCATGGTCGGCCATTCATGGAATACGGTTGTCTGGCCATGGAACGTTACTATATTTCTCAGTGTGCTAGTGCTCTTTTTGGGGAACACACAAACAATCTCGACCACGCTATTTGATGTGGGTGGTAAAGTACTCTTAGGAGTTGTTATACTACTCTATAGCATCACTCCTATTGGTAACTGGTTCGGTATTACTCCACATTACGCTGCGTGGTCACTCTATTCAGGAAAAGTGCCAACCGCTACACTTGCCGCACCTCGTGAGATTCTCACTAGTCTTGTACCTGGACATACAGAAGACACACTTTCATTCACTACCTGGAGTTTCTCATCACTCGGTGTACCGGCTTATCCCGAACCATTCGTCTTTTTTCGTGTATTTGATGTACTCTGTACCTTTCACCCCAACGATCTCCTTACACTTACCATCTCGACCCCAGAATTATTATGGAGCCATCGCCGAGCAGATACGACCCTAACCTGTCAACCTACAGGATACTAAAAAGATTGCAGACTTTGCTACTTTCGGTATACTGCTGTGACTGCGAGGTTAGCTCAGCTGGTAGAGCGCTACATTGACATTGTAGAGGCCACAGGTTCAAGTCCTGTACCCCGCACTGATACCCATTTGGGCACATCCGTCCATGATTATCCTCTCCATCGAAACAAGCTGTGACGAGACAGCCGTCAGTGTCATTGAAGCTGTTGGTACTTTCCCTACAGCTCGCTATGAGATTCTTGGCAATGCCCTGTATTCTCAAATTGATATCCATCGAGAATATGGTGGTGTCTTCCCTGCTCTTGCAAAACGTGAGCATGTCGCGACAATTGTGCCAATGCTTGAAAAGGCTCTCCATGAAGCAATGCTGCCACATGACTATACTCCAGCACTCACCACAGAAGAGCGCGATCATGTGCAGACACTCTTGGCTCGAGAGCCAGGGCTTGCTGATCAACTACTTCGCTTCATTGATGATCATGGAAGACCACCCATCACCACGATCGCAGTCACGACTGGTCCAGGACTTGAGCCTGCACTCTGGGTAGGAGTGAATGTTGCAAAAGCCCTCGCGTACCTCACTGGCGCCACAGTGATATCGACCGACCATATGGAGGGACATATCTATGCCTCACTCTACAAACAGGGAGCGCTACAACCACTGACATTCCCTGCCCTTGCTCTTCTTGTGTCCGGTGGACACACTGAGCTTATCGTTCTGCGTGACTGGAACACCTACGAAAAAATCGGCAGTACGCGAGACGACGCAGTCGGTGAAGCGTTTGACAAAGTAGCGCGGTTACTTGGTTTACCCTATCCTGGCGGCCCTGAAATCAGTCGCCTCGCAATGGAGGCTCGGACCCGGTCACTTCCACAATATGCCAAACTCCCACTTCCAATGCTCCATTCCCCCGATTATGATTTTTCATTTTCAGGACTCAAGACCGCAGTTCGTAATGCAACTCAAGGAAAAACCCTCTCGCATGACGAAGCGTGTGCTCTCGCAAGAGATTTTGAGGATGTGGCAGTAGGAGTGCTTGTTGCGAAAGTAGAAAAAGCGCTCAACGAACTCGGCTGCACCCACCTTATTATTGGTGGAGGTGTCGCTGCCAACCAACATTTACGGTCAGAACTGACTAACCTCTCTCACCCACATCGTTTTCCTGATCTCACCATCTACCTTCCCGAGACAACACTCGCAACCGATAATAGCGTCATGATTGCACTTGCTGGGCATGCACATGCAGCAGACGCTGTTGATGCCGCAACCTTTGCCAACGAACGAGCGAACGGCACAAAGAGTCTCTAGACTTGTATAAAAATAGAAGCGGAGTACAATATTGATACTAGGGAGATAAAAGCGATGACGCGATGTCGACATGTGGATGCTTTACGACACCGCCGAGCTACTAGCATAACCGGTTATCTTTCTTCTCGAACACTCACCTAGTCTGGTCACTTATTACGCGCTCGTGACCAAGCGCAAGGTAGATAAGTACATATATACTATGCGGATCACACCTAACCGGTCCGTACCACGTAGAGATTCCTCCTCCAAGCGTCGCACAAAAGTAACATTGCTTTGTCCCGGTGATTCACCTGATCTCCTTCTCTCGTATATCAATTTAATGCGAGGACAATGCAACTTGCCACCGATCCGAGTGTCAGCCGCACTCAATCGCTATGCAACAACGACGGTCCGTTCACTCACCCAAGAAAAAACAACACACCACGCTCAAGATGGTATCGTAATAGCTGCGCCTGAGAATCTCAACCACATTCTCAGCTACCACTGCAATGAGATGGGAATGTGTGTCTACACGACCCCACACGGCGACACCACTGATTCATTTATCCTTCAGGTATTTTCCATTAATGAGCAGTGAGATTCAGAAAAAAGCTAAGATATGCTAGGATAAATTTCTATCATAGCAAGTATATGTCAGATCACCATCTTGAACCGACCACTACTCCATCTCTATTCTTGACTCCGTACGACCCCGCCAATCATGAAGCGAGAATCTATTCCCTTTGGGAAAAATCTGGTTATTTCAATCCTGATAACTTACCTGGCGAACGAACAGAATGCTTCTCTATTGTCATGCCGCCACCAAACGCAAATGGCTCACTTCATGCTGGTCACGCCCTATTCGTGACACTCCAAGACATCATGATGCGTTACGAGCGAATGAAAGGGAAAAAAGCTGTCTGGTTCCCTGGCGCTGATCATGCCGGTTTTGAGACCCAGGTCGTATATGAAAAGAAACTTGAAAAGGAAGGTCGGTCTCGCTTCCAAATGACTAGAGAAGAACTCTATGCAGAAATTCTAGAATTCACCCTTTCTAATAAGGTATTCATGGAGGGTCAAATTCGCTCACTCGGAGCCTCTTGCGACTGGTCGCGCGGTCTTTTTACCCTTGATGACCGCGTGAAGAGAATCGTCTATGACACCTTTAAACAACTCGAGACCGACGAACTCCTTTACCGCGGTGCTCGTTCGAGTAACTGGTGTCCAAAGCACCAGACATCATTTTCAAACCTTGAAGTTGAACACGAGGAACGAACCGAACCCTTCTACTACTTCCAATACGGACCGTTTGTCATCGGCACTGCTCGTCCCGAGACAAAGTTCGGTGACAAGTATGTCGTCATGCACCCAAATGATGAACGATACAAGGATTACTTCCACGGGCAGCAGATTGAGCTCGAGTGGATCAATGGACCAATCATAGCGACCGTTATCAAAGATGAAGCCGGTGACCCTGAGATGGGTACTGGTGTGATGACCATCACCCCATGGCACTCTGGTATCGACTTTGAGATCGCTAAGCGCCACAACCTTGACTACGAACAGATTATTGATTGGCGTGGAAAACTCCTCCCTATCGCTGGCGAATTCGCTGGTCAAGACATTCGTGATGCACGAAAGAATATAGTAGAAAAGCTTAAGCAAAAGGGTCTTCTCGTCAAAATCGATGAACAGTACCACCATGCTGTCCCCTGTTGCTACAAGTGTGGTCGCGAAATTGAACCGCAGATTAAAGAACAGTGGTTCGTCAACATGAAGCCCTTGGCTGCTAAAGCCCTCGAAGCACTTGATGATGGACGCTACTCATTTGTGACCGAACGTGATGAGCGTGTCTATCGTCACTGGCTCACCAATATCGAGGACTGGCCTATCGCCCGCCAGATTGCCTGGGGGATCCCCATCCCAGCCAAAGTCTGTGTCGACTGTCACCATGGCATGGTTGATCTCGACAACACGATTACTATGTGTACCAAGTGCGGTGGTACGGTTGAACAAGAACAAGATACCTTCGACACCTGGTTCTCCTCTGGCCAGTGGCCGCTTTGTGTCACTGACTATCGTGGCACAAGTCGAGATTTTGAGAAGTACTATCCAACAACCGTTATGGAGACGGGTAAGGATATTCTCTTTTTCTGGGTTGCCCGTATGGTGATGCTTGGTCTCTATCGTACAGGTGAAGTACCATTCAAGAAAATATACCTCCACGGTATGGTACGAGACAAACACGGCAAAAAGATGAGTAAGAGTAAAGGAAATGTTATTGCGCCCAGTGAGATCCAAGAGAAGTACGGCACCGATGCCCTCCGTATGGGACTCATGGTGAATAACGTCCCGGGAACCGACATGAACCTCGACCCTGATAAGGTTAATGCCTATCGTAAATTTTCTAACAAACTTTGGAACATCACTCGCTTCGTACTCGATAATATTCATGACTACATGCCGCCTGTTGATCAGGCTCCAGAAGACACTGCGTTTGAGAATGAGTTCCTTCATCCAGCAGTAGCTGATATCAACAAAGACATGGTGAACGACCGCTTTGACCTAGCAGCTGAAAAAATATATCACTTTGTATGGGATCACTTTGCAAGTCAGGTTATCGAAGAATCAAAGCCTCTTCTTGCTCAGGGTGGCGCAGTACGCGCATCACGACAACGCATGCTCGCCCATTACCTCGTCACTTCTGTGAAACTCCTCCATCCTTTTATGCCGTTTGTGACCGAAGCTATCTGGCAAGAACTACCAGCTCACATGAAAGATTCGAATTTGCTCATCGTCGCGAAATGGCCGGCATAATCCCTTTCTCTCACCGCATAGCGAACGAGAGGGTGATACAATGTCGGTATGGAATTTTCGATTGCCTCGCAAGACTTTGCGTTTGCATTCCTCTGTGGGCTCATACCAGCCCTGTTTTGGCTGTGGTTTTGGCTCCGTGAAGATACTAAGAATCCAGAACCATTCCTCCTCATTATTATTACGTTCATCGCGGGTATGGCGGTCGTACCACTCGCACTCCCCCTCCAGAAGCTGATTATCGACCTCTATGATGGTAACAACGTCATGTTCATGTGGGTCGTCATTGAAGAGACACTAAAGTATGCAGCTGCTCTCCTCGTTATATTTTGGAACCGAGCAGTTGACGAACCCATTGACTTCATTGTCTACCTAATCGCAATTGCCCTTGGATTTGCCGCCCTCGAGAATACCCTCTTCATTCTCAATCCTCTCGCGAACAACGAATACCTCACCGTTGCTATCACTGGTTCTTTCCGCTTCTTAGGAGCGACTCTCCTCCATGTCCTTGCCTCGGCAACGATTGGTATCGCCTTGGCGTTCGCTTTTTATCGTTCCGTCACCATCAAACTCGTCTACAGTACCATTGGGTTATTCATTGCTATTTTATTGCATGCCTTGTTTAACTTTTTTATAATACAATCAACGGAACAAGGTCATGAAAATGGCATCTTGCTGGTCCTCCTCTTTGTCTGGATGGGCATCATCATTGTGTTCCTACTATTTGAAAAAGTTAAATTACTCGAAGCACAACGTAAACCAATCATTCGTTCGAACCTATGAAAAAACCATCATTTTTAGAGCGACTCACCGGTGCGGTGCCGAGTAACGACTACGACCGTATTCTCGATGACGAACATCATTTTGGTGATGCCGACGAATCAACGGAAGATGTCCAGGAAGAATCATGGCAAGACGATGTCGAGAGTGATAAAGAAACTCCTCAAGAAGGAGAACTTCCTGTCGACATGTACCAAACAAATGATGCTATTATCATCAAGGCTCTCGTCGCTGGTGTCAGTCCAAGTGATCTTGAAATATCGATCACTCGCGATATGGTAACCATCCGCGGTATGCGTGAAGAGTATCAAGAAACTAACGACGATAACTACTATCACCGCGAACTCTTCTGGGGTAGCTTCTCACGCACCCTCCTTCTTCCTGAAGAAGTTGTCATCGATGAAGCTGAGGCACAAGAAAAGCATGGACTCCTCGAAATCCGTCTCCCAAAGCTTGATAAGCACCGCAGTACGCAACTTAAGGTAAAGACAAACGTCGTGCAGAAATAACTCTTCTCCCTCGGCCAAACCCGCCAGTGTAAGCTGTATCTCCACTAAAAATGATCCCTCTTGGGATCATTTTTTGTGCTTGGGGGCGGGCTCGAACCGCCGACCCCTTCCTCTTCAGGGAAATGCTCTACCAACTGAGCTACCCAAGCATGTTTTTATGTTACCTACCGACGACGTAGGTACGTGTGTCGTATTCTAGCTTGTTTATTGACTTATTTCAACCTTTTACGCTAAGCCTTTGTGAGTCATATAGAACCTGTGCTAAGCTAGCGACGAAGCCTACATAGCTCAATGGATAGAGCTGTCCCGTCCTAAGGGAAGGATCTCGGTTCGATTCCGGGTGTGGGCACACTACTGTGACACCTCAATATACTATAAATTGTAGTATAAGGATTTAAGTTTCATCATCCCTCTATGTATTTGGACCGAAACAGCATTTCTGGATAAACCTGTCATTTGAGAAATTTCTTTTAATGAGAGACCTTCAATGTATCTCATGCGCACGACTTTCTCATATTTCACCGGGAGGTATTGCACAAGTCGTACCACTTCACTTCCATCAAGCATATTCTCATGACGTTCAGAATCATCAACACTTGGATTAAATCCTGTCGTAAGGAGAGTATCGAGTGATGTGATCTTATGCTTTCGATACTCATCGATAATCAATTGATTCAGAATATGGTACAGGAATGCTTTCATCAAATCGACTTCCCCTCCTTTCACGAGGTAATTCCATGTCTTGATAAAGGTGTCCTGTACCAAATCTTCACCAGTAGCTTGGTTGTGGGTTTTGAAAAATGCATATGATTGCATACCTCGCTCATACGAATGATGCGCCGCATTCAGAATCTTCTCCCATTTGATTCTTTGTTTTGAGTGCTTCATATATACGATGCCGGTAGCAGTAGTAAAGCATTACACAACTATTACACTAATTTTGCAATATCTTGTACATTGAACGCTGTTACGCAAGTTCTGTAACAAGGTAGTCTTTCTGTCGGCAATAGCTGTATGAAAAAGAATAGAAATATCATGGAACGACCTGGTATAAAAATAGGAGCTGATTTTATTGAGCAGTTTTGGGAAAAGAGTTGGACATACATCAAGACAGTAGTCGACGTTGTACGGGCGCCAGTGTTAATCTTAGATAAAGATTTTCGTGTGATGGCAGCAAATGAAGCCTTTTATCGCGTCTTTAAAGTCAGTCAACGAGAAACTGAGCAAAAAATTATATATGAACTAGGTAATGGCCAATGGAATATACCCGCTCTTCGCAAATTATTAGAAGACATTCTACCCAACAATTCATTCTTCAAGGGTTTTCAAGTGACACATGAATTTCCATCCATTGGACGGAGAACAATGATGTTGAACACTCGTCAGATTCACGTGCAAGAAGAGTTATCTTTCCCTCCAATCATACTTCTTGCTATGGAGGACGTGACCGAGATGATGGATGTCGCTGACTTACTCGCCTACCACACAGCTCAATTCAAATTGAGAACAGAATCTCGTATAGAAAAATTGGAACTCTACATCAAAAAATTAAAGAAAAAACTTGAGGAACATCCATAACGTATCAATCTCACACGTCATGGCAAGCAAACTGTAATAAAGATGGTGAATACGCGGCACTACGTATAGAGGTTACAAACAACAATCAAACACTACATGAGTAAAACACTTTTAATAATTTCCTCATAATAACTACATATGAAAATACTACTTCAACAAGAAAACTTATCATACAAACAGGCTATTGGTAACATAGTCCTAGTAACAGCGGTAGCTGTGTCCATCATCTTAATTCTCGGTAGCGAACAAGCGCAGGCCGCACTTACTCGTCAACTAGACTTAGGTGACCAAGGAGCAGAAGTAACAGAACTACAGCGACATCTCGCCACAAACGTATACCTCTATCCTTCCGGTCTGATAACAGGGTACTTCGGTGCTCTTACTCAAGCCGGAGTACAGAAATTCCAAGCCACCTATGGAATAGTGTCGGCGGGGACTCCTTCGACAACAGGATATGGTCGAGTAGGGCCATTAACGCAATCCGCCATCAACGCAAACATGATGGGCAACAAAAACATATTCGGAGATGTGTACGCTCCAACATTTAAAAGCATTAATGTGCGTACCGACAGCAACGGCGCGTCTATTACCTGGACAGCGAACGAAGCTTCTTTTGGAAAAGTCTATTACAGTTCGTCACCACTTAGATTAGACAATACCTTCGATGCGACTGGAGTATTCTCAGGCGAACCAATCGTAAGTGGTACCCTCGCACAATATGATGGATCCGCCCGGGTTACTCACACAGTAAATATCAACAATCTATCATCCAATACAACATACTACTATGTAATTGTACTGTTTGATGCAACAAAGAACGTGAGTATCACATCTCCTGCTACCTTCCGCACCACGCGATAATAAGCAAAAACCAAAACAACAAAAGTCGCCAAGAGGCGACTTTTGTTGTTTTGGTTTTTTACAACGCGACTACACTCCAAGGAGTTCTTTGATCTTGTCCTCATCAAAACCAATCACCACATCATCTCCAATCCGAATGACAGGGACGCCCATCTGACCGGTCATTTCAATCATTTCTTGCCGTTTGTCGGTGTCTGAGGCAACATCGTGTTCAGTATACGTCACATTATTTTCAGCAAAAAAGTCTTTTGCTGCATGGCAGAAGTGACATACTGGAGTACTGTAAATAGTAACGGTTTTATCCATACGAAAATACTTAAATTAACAAAGCTCGACTAGTATACCACCACTCTACCAAAGGCGGTACCAGGGACGTTCTTCGACGGTTGTTGTCGCATTGTCGTTACCAGCAGGTGAACTCGTTGCGTCGAGAATAATAATCATCTCTTCTCCAGGAAGTGCAATATCAAATTGGCGACGGGCCGCAGCTTCAATGCCACGCTCATTGCCTAAGTAGTCTACTTCTTGAAGAAGATCTGCCTCTCGATCCTTGAGAAGCAGTAACTCTTCTTCAGCAGTTGCTCGACGCTCCGCCATATCACGCGCGATCTGGTATCGTCCGTACGCCGCAAAGGTAACAAGCATAAGGATAAAAACCAGAGGAATCCATAGCAGTCGAGATGACCACACGGCCCGAAAACGCCGTTTTTGCTGGAAATCAAACATGTGCTAGTATTGTACCATTATGAGTTTTCTCTTCTCAAAAAAGACACGCGGTATTATTAAATGGATCTGGATTTTCTTCGCCCTCCTCATTATCTTGAGTATGATCTTTGCCTATTCAGGCGGTACCGAAGTCGTCAATAACATTTCTGCGTAAGTTCTAAATACTTGTTGCGTAGAGAAGTGCCCCCGCAGAAATGAGTGATTCTCTAACTCTTCCGGTAGTCAAATCACCGTCATCGAGTGCACGGTCAAATTTTTCCATTACATCGACAGGAATTCGCGCGGAATTATCTGTATAGGGAGTTTGTGGTCTATCTTCATCAAGAGTAATGGTTGCATCAAGACGTCCATCGAGATCAACATCTTGTACGGAAAATGAAATATGGCCTCTCCATTGATGGGCATTCCAAATAAAATCATAGAGTAGATAGGGTCCTTTCCATCCCTGGACTCCGGTTGGAGGGGTGTTGAACGGATCAACTGTACACACATTATCACACTGAGGAGGGTACTGTCCCGTATCAAGTCTGTATCGAAAAACAGCTCGTTCAATCTCCTTTATTTGTCCAATCGTCGCAGCCACATGAGCATCTTCGCGAGCACCATTGAGGGCAGCGACCGCAATCGCTGCGAAAATGCCTATAACCGCAATCACGACTAGTAGTTCCAACAGTGTAAATCCTTTCTTCAAAAAAGAAGACGGGTACATTCGTCTAGTGTAGCATAGCCATTACTCAGATTTGATCATCTTCATAAAGACATCCTGGGAAATATGGACGCGACTCTTTCCCAGCTCTAGAGCCTTTTTCTTGCCGCGCTTCTGCTTCTCTCGTAGCTTCATCTTGCGAGTAATATCACCACCGTACAGATAACCGGTAACATCTTTTTTGAGCGCGGACAGTGACCGGGAGGCAATGATCTTGCCCCGAGCCTTCGTCTGGATCTTCGTCACAAACTGTTGACGCGGGAGTATTTCGTAGAGTTTATCAACGGTCGCACGAGCCTCAAGATCTACTCGTCGCTCACCTACCACTCGTGAAAAAGCAGTGATAAGCTCTTCAGCAACCAAAACATCTAGTCGAGCCACGCTCGCTGCTCGTAGTTCAGCAATCTCGTACGAGAGTGAGGCATACCCACTCGTCGCATTCTTCAAGCGATCAAAGAAGTTGCGCATGAGTTCTCGAAGAGGCATCTCCACACTAATGAGATTACGACCATCACTCAACACTTCAGTCTCAATCACTGATCCTTCATGATCAAACAGAAGATTCATAATATTGCCGACATACTCGGGAGGTGAAATGATCTGACCAAGTAACCATGGTTCACGAACAGTCACCTTAGCACCGTATTCGGGGAAACGTGACGCTGCGTAGATAGACTCGATATGACCGTCTGGGTACGTAATCTCATACGCAATCGACGGGGCAGTGATAATAATCTCAATCGCAAACTCGCGCTTAAGCCGTTCGGTCACAATCTCAAGGTGAAGCATACCCAAAAAGCCGCACCGAAATCCTCGACCAAGCACACCAGACGATTCTTCTTCGTAGGAAAGTGATGAGTCAGACAACTTCAGTCGATCAAGCGCTTGCTTCAGAATCGTAAAATCATCTTGGCTATCAGGAAATACTGACGCCCATACCACTGGTCGTGCGGCTTGATAGCCAGGGAGGGGCGGGAGGGGGTTCTTCTCAAGAATAAGCGTATCTCCCACTGTCGCAATACCAGGCTCTTTAATCCCAGTGACAATGTAACCAATCTCACCCGAAGAAAGCTCCGAAACTGGAACTTCTCCAGGGACGACCATCCCAACTTCATTCACAGTAAACGACTCACCGCTTGCGGCAAAGCGTAGCACGTCTCCTTTTCGCACAACACCATCCATGACGCGCATGTACACAATGACTCCCCGATGGTTGGAATATTGGAAATCAAAAATGAGTCCCCGATAGGCATCATACTTTGAAACCGGGGGTGGAGGAATTCGTTCACAAATCGCCCGCAAAAGTTCTGGTACACCAGCACCGGTCTTTCCAGAAACAAGGAGCATATCTTCGTATGTACAACCTAACAGTCGCGTCACGCTCTCCCCCACTTCTTCGGGACGAGCATGAGCCATGTCCGTCTTTGTAAGGACAGGAATAATCGTCAATCCCTGCTCTTTGGCCATTTGTAATGTCGTCAGTGTCTGTGCCTGAATCCCCTGTGTCGCGTCGACGAGCAGCAATACTCCCTCGACAGCCTTGAGGGCACGCGAAACCTCATAGGAAAAATCAATATGTCCGGGCGTGTCAATCAAGTTGAGCTGGTACTCCTTACCCTCATCCGCAATGTACCGCATTCGTACTGGCTGCATCTTGATGGTAATACCACGTTCCCGCTCAAGCTCCATTGAATCCAACACCTGCTCTTTCATCTTTCGTTGTTCGACGGTTTTAGTGCACTCCAACAACCGATCAGCGAGAGTCGACTTGCCGTGATCAATATGCGCAATAATACTAAAATTTCTGATGTCTTTTCCCATAGGTGACTTCTTGGCTACTGTACTTGGTTTTTCAAAAAAAACTAGGGGGTATCCGTCTGTGGTCCGATCACATCCGTTTTGAGGATTTTTACTCGAAATGACTGATATATTTCTTCAAGGGTCTTTGATTTTGTGAGTTGATATACGAGTAACGCCCCGACACATCCCATGCCCGCAGCAACTCCACCCTGCAACAATATACCAATGAATGTTGCTTGATTAACACCTTCATTCACAAAAGAAAGAGTCGTATACGATGCAATTCCAGCGACCGCTCCTGCAAGTACCGATTCTGATAGTGGACGCAAGAGGAAACGAAGTGAAAAGTCGAGCATCCGTTTCATCGCATACAGCAACAAAAGTAATTCAAGGAATAAACCTCCAACAAATACAGCGGCAAGCAAAAGAACTTCAGTACCTGGTACTTCACTCACTCGAAATAGTCCTTCAACAAAACCACGAATACCTGCTGCCTCCGGGGATATAAATAAGAATAATGCAGTAAGAATTGTACTTCCCGCACCCAGGCAAGCAATCTTGAGCGGCACCAACGCATTACCTGAAGCATAGAACGCTCTTGTTAACAATAACAACAATGATTGCACTGCTAAAGCGCTAATAAATATTGCCAAGAGAGCAGCGGTGAGACGCGTATCACTCCAGGTAAACTCTCCACTTCCCAACACAACGCGAACAATATGAGCACGAAGTACAATAATAAGCGCAATAAGAGGTAGTGACCAAAAGAGAATGTGTCGAATGGCAGTTGTGAGATGCGTCACAAACGCAGTATGTTCCTTCTTTGCAAATAGTTCTGCCAAAACTGGAAAAGCAGCTACTGAATAACTCATACCAATGATTGCAAGCGGCACTGACTGGAGATTAAACGCAAACTGAAATACCGCTACTGATCCTGTCGCCATGAGCGTTGCCATACCAATAAGTACTAAGAGCACTACTTGATGAAGCGAAAGAGTGATAGCCCGAGGAAGCGCAAACCGAAGTATTGGCCTCATTGAAGCAAACGAAAACTCAGACATCGCACTGAATGCAAGTGTTGATTGGTGCACGAGCGGAACCTGAACCAATAGATGCGCGAGAGCCCCACATATGACACCAAGTACCAGACCACTCATCCCCACGATTGGATACAAGAAGACAATGCCGATAATAATACCGATATTGTAGAGAAGCGGACTAAGCGCATAGAGAACAAAACGTCGGCTGAGTTGAGTCACTACCCCAAATAGGCTCGAAACACCCAGCAGGAATGGTTGGAGTAGTAATATTCGTATGAGTAGCGTGAGTACATCGTGCTCTGCTGCTAGTCCAGGAAAAAGGATTGGTACCAGCCACGGAGTTATTGCAAAGAGTATGAGGGCTATCGCACCATACACATACAAAAACCACGTAAAACATTGACTAAGAAGTCGAGCGCCAGTTTGATCGCTCTTGTCGCTTGCTCGCGCCTCAAGTACAAATGGTAGCAAAACATATACAGAAAGTACTGAAGCAAAAAGAGCAAATAATACATCCGGGATACGAAATGCAGCGTAGTAGAGGTCAAGCTCACTACCTGCGCCAAACGTATGCGCAAGCAAGCGATCTCGTACCAATCCCAGCATCTGTGATCCGAAAGCAAAGAATGCCAAAAGATACGCCGCTTGATGGAGACCCTTAATTTCTCGATAGACAAGACTAAATACCCGCTTCACCATACTGTGCTATGGTGCTGAACGAATGACTGACTCCGAAACAATCGGAACAGGAGCTACATTTTCGTTTATGGGTGCCACCAACGTTGAGTCACGATCCTCTGTTGTCGGTGTTGTATCTGCCGCATCACCCCGTGAAGGCTCGTTTCTCGTCATAGTAATATCGGATGCTCGTTCTATTGTCATTCCTTCTTCAATAGAACGTATCGCATCCTCGACATATTCATTGCCAGGATTTGTCTCCGCGACTATAGCAAGTTGTTCTTGAGCTTTCTCTGTTTGACCAAGGTCAATATATGTCAAAGCGAGCAGGTACCGAGCATTTGCATAGTATGGATCAAGCGTCACAGCCATCTCAAATGCTGTTCGTGCCTCTTCGTAGGCTTGCGTTGTTGCAAGAAGCAAACCAAGTTGGAAATGGCGTACAGGATTTTGCGGCTCAATCGTGGTGACCGCACGTGCTCGAGCGATTGCAGATGTCGCATTACCAGCATCAAATTCAAACTGCGCAAGCATCACGAGTGCATCAGTATAATCAGGCTTTCTCTGCAGTGCGTCAGTCAAGAGACGGATTGCTTCATCGCGATTACCGAAACGAGCTCCCGATTGCGCAGCGAGAGCATAGTACTCTGGATTGATTGGATCAAGACGTCTTGCTTCTTCAAAGCTCTCATCCCTCCGTATAGTAACTTCTGGAATCAATTCTGGATTTATCAACCCATACAAGGTTCCCAGTAGCGCGTAGTTGTATGGATTTGTCGTATCACGTACAACAGCCTCTTCTGCAAGTGGAATAGCCTCTGCAAGCAACGTTTCGTAGCGTTGCTGTTCGTCGGTCGTCGGATTAACCACATTGAGGAGATTATTAAGTTCAATCAATCGAACCCTTGCCCGCTCTGCCGGAAAAAGATCTTGTTCAGGGTAAAGCGCCATCGCTCGTCCCACCTCTGCATCAAAAGCAGCAAGAGAGGGTGTTCCAAATTCAATTGTTTTTGCATACGCTGCGCTTCCCAAAAATTTCCGATTCACATCAAGAGCAACTGACGTAGCTACCATCATCACGATAATAGCTGCACCCAGTGCGACAACTGCTTTCGGCCGGTCCCCGGTCATTGTGACCGAGGTTACCGTTGCATATCGAGCAATGATGCTCATGCCACCAACAACACCAGTCGCAACCGCAGCGAGAATAGCAATCGCTTGACCAGGTACATACAACACAAAGGTTACCCAAAGATACAACGCTGCCCCAACAGCGACAAGAATAGTTGTTTTTTGAAAATCAGTCACGTGCTGCGCTAACGTAAACAGTCGATACGAAAGGTAGACTAAAGCAACAAGAAAGGCGCACAGTAATAATCCACCGATGAGCCCATGTGTCACAAAGACAGTCGCCAAAAAACCTGCGCCACTGGTGAATACGGTATTCCAATACGGTGTCTGATTGATTGTTTCATCTCGATACAGTCGCCACGCATCCTCAAAACGATTTGGTCCAACACCAAAAAACGCATCGTGCTGGTACACATCTCTCAGTATCTCAATGGTACCCGTCAATGTGGGTCGAACCTCGACATATTGCATCTGCGCCATCGAAGCAAGCTGCTGACTAAATCCATCACCACCTACCATAAATAAACCGGCGACAGCAGAGACAAAGCCAGCCATGACAAGCGCAACTCTTGATGGTGTTCGCCGTTCCCGCATTGGAGCTATTTCAGAACTCGAAAGCCATGTATCACGTGCGAGAAGATACAAAAAGAGTACGAGCGCAAAGAAGCCAATCACCAGCCATAGTACTGAGAAATTAACGATTCCAAGTATAGCGAGCGACATGACAACAAGAGCAACAATGGCTCCTTGTAATGTACGCCGTAGTGTTAACCGGTACAACGCAAGGAGTGAGCAGACGGTTACCAAACCAGCAAAGATTGCAAGGTCATTCAGTCCTCCAATCGGCGAAAGAATAGCGTTTTTTGATACAACACCAACATCCGGAAACCAAGAGAATGATCGAGCAATCACAAATCCGTAGAGTAGTGCTGTGACAACCATTCCCCCATAGGCAATTGTTCGGAGTGCTCGAACAGATCCTGCTGCCAAAAGTCCAAGCGTCATTACTGTCGCCATAAGTACTGTATAGAACGCAGCCAACGTATCAAAATTGTTTCCATAGAGCGCATCAGCACGATCATCTGTAAGAAGCGCAGCAACAACAGAAAAGAGAGCGAATCCCCAAAAAAGAGTTACCGGGAGTGGTGATACAAGACGAATAGTTCCACTTCGTAATAGTGAGAGGAGGGCTGCAATAAGTGAAAAATAGACAAACGAGAAGATAACAATGGTCTTCATTACCCCAATGGTGGTATATACCCCAGGAAGAAAAACGATTGGTGTCACAAGTGTCATGACAACAAATAAGCCGATTGAGAAGGAAGTCAAAAGTGAACCTAAAGAATCACCGACACCGCCCACAGAAAATCGGGGTGAAAAAATGTTTCGTTGCATACCAACACCAATTGCTATTACCTCTTACTAACAATACGATCATTGTACCATACACAAAAGTGCCTCCAGGGAGGCACTTTTGTGTGTATATAAGCCGAATTCTGTCAGGATTACTCCTGGATGATCATATATCTGGGATGGTAGTTGCCTACCACCTCGTGCGGCTCTCTATCGAGGGCATTCCCTCCAATACCAGTATTGTCGGGAGTGCCCTCGATAGCGCGGCCTTGCACACAGGTAAGGATTTTGCCGTTTCATTTGAACGTACAGTATTCCAAAAATGAAATGCTATACACTGACATGTCACCATGCCGCTATTCCTACAGGTAGGAACCCTTTAGCTTTCGCGCCAGGCGTCTCTGTTCGCACCTCTCAATCAGGACATGATTGGACGGGTGTTACCCGCTACCCTGCTCTATCTTGCGATAGGTGTGTTCGGACTTTCCTCCCCCTTGTTACCAAGAAGGCGATCATCATACAAAAAATATTATAGCACAAAAATATAATCTGTCACCTAAATCTCCTCGATCAAAGGTACAACATTCACTCGTGTACGCCTGGTCTCATCTGGAAGTGTACCAATTGGTGGAGTTGATATGCAGTACGCAGTAATTTCTTGAGCCGCCACGAGTGGCTCCGTGAACTGACGATGCACAAGTGGTGTCGCAGTACCTCCATGGGCGACAACAATGCTCCCTCCAGCCACTCCAAACAACGTACATGACACAGGATACGTCGCTTCAATGCGTAGAGTAATCTCACTGACACTTTCCGCTCGCACCAACTCAGGGTTTGCCAGAAGCGTAATTTCAGGTGGTGGTGGTGGGAGCGTGGTACCTGCATCAGTGATTCGGACTGTATGTGTTCGCCACGAAGATACCGCACCACGGTTATCTCGTGTACGAGCAGCAAACGTATAGGTACCGATCGTATCCCAACGATACGTGGCTGAGCGTTCTGTACCACTTAGGACATACCCTGTATCAGGGAGCGCCACATCACTCACGCTATCATTATTCCAATCAATATCGTATCGAATCGAATCATTATCTGGATCAGTTGCACGAAATGTAAACGGTAACACCGTTCCTCGAGACGCTTCCACTGCTGCTGCGGTCATTACATCTGCACCAAAAATATCTGGCGGGAGTGGTGCTCGGTTACCTCCTCCACCGGGAGGTGGAGTATCGGTTGTTGGGTTTTTACGAATAGTGACCGCTACCCATGGCGACCATGTCCCAGCGGTGTTTACGCAACGAAGACGGTAGGTCTTGTTTGTTCCAGGTTCAATGATGAGACTCGCATGCGGACCCGTCAACTCTCCTGACACTGTGTCTCCCGTTAAAAATTCTTCGCCCTCACAACGTACTGCATTTCGACTCGACCACAAAAGACGCTCAACTGCCGCAGCTGCTTCAATAGTTCGCTCGCTCGTCGTTACCGGCGTCACAAATCCACTCGTATAGACAGCCAGAAACGCCTCAGCACTCGAAGGACCACCTCCTGGAGGTGTCGTCGGTGGGGGTGTTGTCGGTGGGGGTGGAACTGCCTCAACCGTCACACTCGACGTACATGTCGCAGTTCCATCCCCCGAGCGTGTCCGTAGGGTGTACGTCGTTGTCTCCATAATAACATCAACCCGCGAATGTCGACCGAGCGCTACCGCTACTCCATTTAGTGTTGCCTCGGCTGAATCTCCCGTATCCCATCGCACGGTAATACTGGTCCCCACCACCACGCTATATGTACCTGGATCAACTTCACAATATGCAAATGAAGCAGCAAAAACTGACGATGTCGCAGTGCTGCTAATAGTAAGAAGCAGGAAAAAGCAGAGCAAGAGAGTGCTCAGTATCGACCGACATCGGTGAGTGAATCTGTATTGTGGCATGACGTATTAATCTACCCACTCATCAAGACTGACGAATCGTGGGTCGTAGTCCCGAAGGGTAACTTCATTTACAATTATACCATTTAAAATGTCAAAAATCAATAGTTTCGTTGCTATCTGTGCCCATGACTCAGCTACTACGAGGGCGGCATACCTTCCGCCAGGCGATAGTACCACGTCCTTCACGACGGCATTTTCCAGCCGAGCCTCTGCAATCGTCGTAAGTGCATATCTGCCCTGCTCTTCTTGTAGAGCAGCAATGGTGAAATCAACCTGGGGACGCTCTTGGTTGGTAGTGTCATTTGTCCCCATAAGTACGAGCTCTGCATCATGGGCATACCCCAACACGTCAACTGTAGACGTCACACCAACCTCGTCGACATCTCCGGTCACAAGGGAAGCAACCGCGAGTCCTCGATTTGTCGCATAGAGCAACGTCTGTTCACTCACAAAGTGAGGAGAATGACCCCCCCAGGACTGATCCGTATCGAGAACACGCACCAAAGACTCAGCTTGATCGTGTGTCGGCGATGAAGATTGAGTAATCGCGATTCGTGTCTCACTTGGACTGAGTGCAAGCGACGTAATGAATGTCGTACCTGAATTTAACACGCGTACGATGTCATCCCCATCTCGTCGAAGTAGTTCTTGCTTATACAGTGGTAATGACCATTCATGACGAGACGGAAGTTCCCCGGTGACAACCCACGTACTCCCAAAACTACCCCGTTGCAATAAGCTCACATTATCTTTTAGTAGCGACGATAAGCGCGGCGTGAGATCAACCATGAACGGTAAGAGTGTCTGACTCTTCAGATCAAACTGGTACGCCCGAGTAACTGGTTGAGGTAATCTTGTATCGAGTAAGGTCAAACCAATCGAACCCTCAAGTGATTTCTCTGCAAATGAAACTGTCGGGTCGATTTTTCGATAGAGAAGCCGGTACCCGCCGGGAGCAGGAAAATCAGGAAGATAGTACCATTCTGAAGTTGTGGCTGTAGGTGGTGCTGTCACAGTGACCCATTCCTTCGAGGCATTCTCTCTGTACGAAGCGTAGCCTGGGTGGACGCGTGCTGCTTTCTCAAAGAATCCAACGAGTGTGACTGCCGCTTCGATATCTCGAGAGAAATGAGCCCCACTTTTCCAGACATTCTTTAGATAAGCAGTGAGTGCTTCTGCGTAGAATTGTGCTGCCTCCGGGTGGATTGCTGCAAGCGTGTACATCACAGCAGCCGTCTCTGCCGTCGTCAGACTCGGGAAGCTCGGCGTCGGATAGTACGTACGGGCATGCGGCGTGGTTGTATAAAAAGTTGGTGGAGCGACATCATACACAACGGCGAGTTTCATCGCAGCAGCCCTCACATCGCGAAGGACCATTGATAGTAATTCTCTCGTTTTTGGTGCGTCAGCGAGATATGCACCAAGTGTCGTGTCTCGAACCGGTAATGTAAAGACATCGTTACTAACAGCAACAACTGTGCGTGTCGCCACAGGATCAACATTTTCTAATTGAGATGCCACCTCGTTATACGCAGTTACAAATGCTTCATTATCATGCCATCCAGAGGTCGGTAACGAAGCCAACCATGACGCCACCTCAGGTAGAGTCTCAATATCATGAATAATGGCTGATTCGTAACTATATCTTTTGGTGACCTCGTACTGTGTCGCGATCTGAGAAAATGGAATAGGCTGTTTAGGTAGAGTGACTTTTTGTTCAGGTTCATTCATCTGCTGTATCCATAACAAACCTGTGACCAAAAAAAATACTCCGGTGATTACTCCAAGAAACTGCAGAATTCTTCGGCGAGTAACCTGTCGTAAGTAAAAATGGTACTGCATAGCCACTCCTATCGTACCAATATCACACCCCTTGGCACATATTAGTTATAAACATTCATACTTATAACGTCTCCACCGGAAGCACAATCTTTTCACCAATAGTTACCGCGTGTGTTTGAACGAAGCCTGCCGTAGCCTCTATCACATACCGAGCCGGTGACGCTGGAACAAAACTTTCAGGATACGTGAGAGGAGAAACATTCGCAGCAATATCAACAATGACCCCCTCATCGTTCACCCAAAAAATGTCAATCGCATATGCCATGTCTTTCATCCAGATCGCATGAAAGCCCGGACTATCAAACACAAAGAGCTTCACCACATTTTCAGGCAAATACGGTGTTCCAGACAAACCCTGAATCCGTTCGGGCCAAGAATCTGCAATAGAAGCATGTACAGTCACGTCTCCAATGTGCATTAGCTTGGTGTCAGGGTAAATACTCTGCCAAGTATCTGCTGCGGTAAATTCTTTATCCCATTGCGGTACTTCTGCAACAGCTGTCGAAGCAACATTTGAAACAACCTCATCATCCACGACACGTACGTCTTGTTGCCAAGGAATCGAGAGATAAAAATACCCAATACCAAAGAACGCAAATGAGATGACGAACACACCACCTAAGATAAGTGGCGGCATAACATTATGCTGCGGTCGATGTTTCCCTACCATATCATCCGAGCCACCCACACCGTCCCTGCCGCAACACTCCCTCCTAAGAATGTCCCCCACATAATATCAACAACAACTACTGATAGTGGCCAATCCCGTAATGTCGCAAGGTTTGTCAGATCATAGGTCGCATACGTGAAAAAACCAAACAATGCACCATACAGAAGTGCGGAACTTATGTTGTGTGACTCAGCATTCGGAAAAATAGCAAAAATAGTTAATCCAACTAAAAAGACAAGATAGAACACAATTGCCGCCCACCACACCACGTCGCCAAGCAGATGTGCCAGTCGCGTCTGGTAGAAATCCCGAGCAATGACACCCAACCACAGCATGTCGATAAGGAAGAATATTGGTACCGCGATCAGGTATAACGAAATAAATTGGGTGATAGATTGCATATCACTTATTCTATCACGTAACGGTCACCGCTTCACTGTAGCCTAGATATTATACTCTCCTACTTAGTGGTGTTCATCGTGGTGTTCTTCAGCATGTTGAGATGAAGTTTCATGTCCGTGTTCATGACCTTCACCAATAAAAAGAGTAACACCAACCATAAGAAGTGCACCGCATATAATAGTAACAATGTGGTACGTGAGGTTTTTCTTCTCATTCTGTGCAAGCGGCAACAGAAGATCATGTGTAACAACATGGAAGAAGAATCCAGCAGCAAATGCCAGTAAAACCCCTTCTAGTAGAGTAGAAGCAAGCGCTAGATAGCCAAGGGCGATCCCTACAAACACCGTACTTGCCACCATAACGTTCACAACAAGTGCCTTCTTTATGGAATAACCGGCTCGACGGAGCACAAAGAACTCAGACATTTCTTGGAGCGCTTCATGAATAACAATTGATACCGTGGCCGCCATACCGAGCACTGGACTTGTAGCAAAAGACGCGACAAGAACGACACCGTCAGCAACATTGTGAATACTGTCACCAATAATAATTTTTTGCGCTCCGCGCTTTTTTGCACACTCCTCTTCATGATGGTGATGCACCTCAGGTAGTAGGTACTGTACTAGAGCTGCAGCGACATAGCCACAAACAATGAGAATCAGAGCCAGCCACCATTCGTGGACAAGATGAAATACCTCAATCGCAAGACCAAACGAGGTAACGAGAAAAACACCAGCAGCAAAGGAAATAAGCAGTGGTAAATGACGATCGACAAACGCGAGCTGTGTTCGTGCTGAGAAAATCACACCTATCAGTGAGACACTCATCACCACTAATCCAGCGCCAATAACTTCAATACTCATACCATATTCAGGTTAATGCAAATAACTTGCATACTATACCCGACTACGTGTTTATTTGCAAATAGTTTGCAAAAAGTTTATACTTACCAACATTACCCCTCCACTATTCAACTCACCATATGCGTCTTACCGCCCATCGTCGTGAAATTCTCACTCTTCTCCAAACCGCAGACGCGGCACTTTCAGCAGCAGCGATTCATAGTAAAGTCCCGCACATTAATCTTGTCACAGTCTATCGAACACTCGAGAGTTTTGTAGAGGCAGGTATGATTAAGAAATTGAGCCTTAGCTCTGATGAGGCTGTCTATGAATTTCAAGCCGAACGACACCACCATGCTGTTTGTAGTGAGTGTGGAAAGGTACTTCACTTCACTTTTGATGACCAATCATTGATACGAGAATTTTCACTCCCCCACTTTTTAATCCACGATATTGACGTACAGGTACGTGGGATCTGCTCGACACACAAAAAAATCCGTACCCTATAGCAAAAGTACTGTTCCAAGCCCCAGAAGAAGCAACATACCAAGTACATCCGTTGCGGTAGAAATAAAGATCATTGCTGTCGCCGCCGGATCTTTGCCATATGATTTGAGTATGAGTGGCGTAAATGCACCGAAGAATCCAGCCACCATATGCACCCCAATCATACTCAGTCCAACCACCAAACCAAGAAGGAGACTCTCGTTCCAGACAAATGAAATAAGCGCAACGACCCCTCCAACAACAGTTCCATTGAGGAATCCTGCATACACTTCTTTTTGTATCACTGACCAGCCATTCTTCATACTGACCGTACCCAGGGTGATACCACGTAACATCACCGCAAATGTTTGACTACCGGAGTTTTGTCCCATTCCAGTCACGATCGGTATATACATCGCTAGTATCACGAGTCGGTCAATCGTATCCTTGAAGAGAAATACCATACCACCAGCCAAGAAGCAGGTTGCCAAATTAAGGATGAGCCAACGATAGCGCTTCTGGAACTTTTGCCAGGCTTCATCATGAGGCCGCTCACTCTCATCAAGTCCACTCACACTATAGAACGTCTCAGCTGGAAGCTTTCCAAAAAGACCAAGGACATCATCGGCATAAATGAGACCAAGGACACTTTCGTCACGATCAAGAACAATCACTTTTTTTCGTTGTGCTGCAGTGAGTGTCTCAAGTACCGACGCCACTTCAGATGAGTAGAGGACAGTTGCAACTGGTTGCACAAATTTCTTGAGCAGGAATGTATTTCGCTCGCGTACTAATACTGAGAGGGGGACCTCGCCTACGAGTTTACCGGATTTGTGTACTAAAACCTCAGGGAACGTGCCGGTATCTTGATAGTGAGCATCGATAGCATCAGCTGCATCCCCGATAGTCGCCGTCTCTGGAACCAAGACATAGTTAAAACTAATAAGCGCTGTGGTCGCCTTAGGATGAAACCGCAGAAAATACTCAATTTTCTCTCGCGCCTCCCCTTTTACTCGTTTGATGATTCGTAGTCGTCGACTTCCATCCTTCATTCGAGCAATAATCCTCTCCGCACTCCCCGGATCAAGATGATCGATAATATCGACGATCTCTTCGTCTTTGAGTGCCGCAAAGAGTGTTTGTTGCACATGCGGCCCAAGTGCCATAAACACAACGCTTTGTTCTGCAACTGAAAGTCCACGAAAAAGATGTACGCGCTCACTCGGCTGTCGGGCAATAGTACGAATAGTGAGATCAAGCGCTTCAGACATACGAGCAGTATAGCAAGCAGACCATCAACAAAAAGACCTCACTGTGGAGGTCTTTTTGTTGATGGTCATCACGAAGTAACGCTACAAAAGCATTTCGATAGTTGCTTGACCTCGCAACTCTTCAAGATATGTTGCAATTTCGGCCTGCTGTCGATTGAGGAGTATTTGTTCCTTTACTTGCTCTGTTACCTCAACAAGAGGCGGCAAACCGGCACTTTCTCCCCCGATCTGGGTATACAATGTTTCTACTTCTTCTTCTGTTACTGTTGAAATATCATCAAGAGGAATTCGCTCATTAAAGAGTGCCTGGATAACGATTTCATTCTCGATATCTCGAAGCAACGATGCTTCACTGATACCAAATTCTTGCAACCGAGCACTCAACGCTTCTTCACCACCCACATCAGTTCGAATCTGACTCAGACGACCTTCGATAGCCTCTTTTGTTGCTTCGTGGCCAGCTTCGAGTGCCGCTTGACGCAACAACTGAGCATTGATGAGAGTCTCAATTGCTTGAGTCTCGTATTGTTGCACCGTCTCAGGATTAGTAGTGTCTGCACCTTGCTGAACTGCAACCTGAAGGAGCTGCGCAACACTACTCTCATAATCGCCCCGGGTGATCGCAACGCCGTTAACGAGAGCAACCGCCTCTCGTGAGGTGTCAAGGACAAACGCAAAAATTCCTGTCTGCAGTCGGCCGTCTTTCTCAAGTAAAAAGACTAACCCTAGTCCCATGACAAGCACAATCCCCGCCACGATACTGTAGCGTTTGAGGAAATTTGTGTTTCGCTTAGGAGAAGCTGGTTGTTCAGCAACCGCTGCTGTCATTGTCTCTGGCGTCGTCGTTGGTTGTTCATCCATATCAAAATAATTAGTGAAAATATACAATTAGGCATCTCCCCGTAGTGAGATGAATACCCGATATTGTAGCATATAGAACTCTAGACACCATGAAGTGCCTCTCTGTGCTGCATACTCCACGTAGCAAGGACGACGGCTGTCGCCGCGGCTGCATTCAACGATTCACAACGAGGGTGAATAGGAATCGAAAGTAAATCATCACAGTGTTCCTTCGTTTTTTCGCGTAATCCTGAACCCTCATTTCCTAAGACAAACACCGAAGGCTTTACAAAACGCTCTTCAGCAAGGGAAACAGTCCCCTCGCCTTCGAGACCGTACACCCAGCACCCGCGACTCTTTAGATCATCGAGCGTACTATTCACGTTACTGATCGAGACAATTGGAATTCGAAACGCCATCCCCGCCGAAACCTTTATCACGGTCCCAGTGAGTGGAGCCTGATTATGTGGTGGTATCAGAACTCCAGCTAGACCAAAAGCGGCAGCAGAACGAATCACTGCCCCGACGTTGTGCGGATCCTGTACTTCTCCCAAAACGAGAAATGCCGTATTCTCTGTGATTACCGTCTTTGCAATGAATTGCTTGTAAGGAACAAGCAATAGATCCGGAAGAATACCAGCAATGATTCCTTGATGCGCAACTTTGGCAGACACACCACGAGGTGGATTCTTTGGCTGCAACACCCGAGGAGTAATCGGGAGTGCAGCAATACTCTTGAGAGTACGGTCATCATCAAATGATGGCTCAAGGTATATCTGCTTAATAATATCCGGACGCTTTGATATCGCTTCGGCGACCGCATGCTTACCGTAAATATACTCAAGTTCTTGTTGCATATGAAGAACTATACCACAACTTTATAAAAAGTCTATGTTACGCTTGCCTGTTTGAGCGCCGCTACTCAGTAGGATTCCTACATCGTCTCACGCACCACCAAATAGATCACGTAGGCAACATAGATGCCAAGAAAGAATCCACCCTGCCAGCGTTCGATAGTATGGCGTTTCCCGACAAAAAGCGCCAAGAAAAGTATCACTGTTGTTACGATAAGAACATAGATATCGAGCGATAACACCTCTTGAAACGGAAGTGGTGAAATGATGGCACTTACTCCCAGTATCCAAAAGATATTAAAAATATTTGATCCGACGATATTACCGACAGCAATATCAACGTTTCGGCGATATGCAGCGACAATCGACGTCGCCAACTCAGGTAGTGATGTACCGACAGCAACAACAGTCAGGCCAATTACTGCTTCACTAATACCGAGTGATGTTGCGAAAATGACCGCCCCATCGACGATCCACTTCCCGCCAATCACGAGCCCTATAAGACCGAAGGTGATCATGATACTCGCCTTTCGAAACGGAAGTGGTTGAATATCGTCCGCCTCGTCGCTAGCTCCAGTCTTCGCAATGCCAAAGATGTAGTACAAGAAAATTGCAAAAAATGCCAACAATATGAGGCCATCCCCGCGACTAATGACTGATGCTGAAGCATCGTTAAGAAGCACGTCATGCGTCATCACTCCGACTACGAGCACTGCCAGCAGTGCGAACGGAATCTCTTTCCAGACAGTCCCCCGTCCGACGGTAAGCGGGTAGACAAGTGCAGAGATACCCAAGATCAACAAAATATTAGCGATATTACTCCCAACAATGTTACCGATTGCGATATCCGTATTACCGTTAATACTCGCCAAAAGATTCACGACAAGCTCAGGTGTCGATGTACCAAACGCCACGATCGTGAGACCAATAACAAGAGCTGATACTCCGAGACGCTTTGCTAATCCACTGGCCCCCGTTACCAATAAATCCGCGGCTTTGATAAGTACTACAAAACCTAGAATAAACAACAGTGTTGTCGTGAGCATAATGAGCGGCAGTATAGCAAAAGGAGTAACAAATGACTACGTCCGGTCGAGAAACCGCTCAATATCATGTACTGAACCACAAATCTTCTTTCCGGGATTAAAGAGCATATTCGGGTCATACAATTGCTTCACGGCAGCAAACGCATTCATGCTCTGTTCTCCATAAAACATCCTCAAAAAAGGAGTCCGAATGATACCGTCACTGTGATCAGCACTGATATTGCCACGCAGGGCTTTGATCATTGTAAATACTTCCTCCATTAATCCTGTAATCTCAGCAACAAGAGTCGGGCTCGTCTTTTTGAAAATTGGCACAATTCGGAAGGAACCGTCGCCAATGTGTCCATGAAATCCGTATTGAATACCACGTCGAACGAGTATCTCTTCAAGCGAGCGAATGAATGTGCCCAGGGTTGGAAGCGGCACAATCACATCCTCAATGCATGGTACAGCAATCTCGTCAGCCTCATTATGATCGCGCATCAATAGAAAAGCATTGCGACGAACTTCCCATACCTTGGCTGCGTTTTCTTCTGGAACACCATGCACCACATATCCCAACTGTTGGAGCGCATGTGCACAGTCACGAGCTCGCTGTTCAGTTGCTTCTTTTGAATCTTCGCTAAATTCCGCCAGGATAAATAATTCGGCTGATGGTACCACATACGGTACGAGCGCATCTGCGGCTTCTTTGAGATGAACGCGTGCGCGAGCGAACGTGTGTTTATCAAACGTCTCGATCGCCTCAGGGTGATGATGGCCAATTTCTGCAACGATCACGGGAATATCATCGAGTCGTTCAGCTGAAATAGCGATTAGTGACAAATGCTGTGGTACCGGGACAAGACGAAGTGTTGCCTTTGTGACAATACCGAGTGTCCCCTGTGCCCCAGCAAAAAGCGGGATCTCTGAGAAGGTATCTCCCTCGACCACACGATCAAGTCGATACCCTGACGCAGCCTTTACAACATCACCAACAGCGTCACGTAGTCCGATGCCATACGCCTCAAAGAGAGTAAGGAGCGATCGTTCTCGATCAGAATTGATGTTCGACAACGATTTTTGTGTAAGCGTGACAACAGAACCATCCGCAAGTACTACTTCAAGAGAGAGGATGTTATCGCCTGTGGCACCAAATCGAATACTCTTTTCGCCTGATGCATTATTCCCTATCATGCCACCAATACCACATATTCTTCTTGATGATGGGTACGGAGCAAACATGAGGCCATGAAGTGCGGCCGCGTCTTCTATATCACGAAACATCGCACCAGCACCAACCGTCGCTGTTTGCGCCACAGGATCAATTTCAATGTGTGAAAAGTGCGGACCAAGATCAATAACACTTCCCTCAGTAAGGGACCCTCCACTCATACAAGTACCACCAGCACGGACCGACAATGTCGCATGAGGATCTACCTGACGAATGGTGCGCACAATTTCTTGTACTTCGGCGACAGTCTCAGGAAAATAGACACGCTTCGGCATAACCGAAAAAATACTAATGTCCTTTGCATACTTCGTGCGTACCGATGTATCAGTAATCGCTCGTGGTGACGATTGATTTTTCCGAGTAAGAAGAATAACAAGGATACCACTAAGCACCGCTGCAATAAAAAGTACCATGGTCATTCAAAAAGTATATCACCAGACCGAATCTCCCCGTATCAGTAGTGCACGCCCATGTCTACACCTGATCGTACCAGGCTCCATATCCTTCTTCCTGCATCCTCTCTTTGGGTACAAAGCGGAGCGCAACACCATTCATACAGTAGCGAAGCCCACCTCGATCTTTGGGACCATCGGTAAAAACGTGTCCCAGGTGAGCATCTGCAATACGGGAACGAACCTCGGTTCGTACTTGGAACAAACCGCGATCTTCATGAAGCGTTACCGCGGTGTCCGTGACAGGCTTCACAAATGATGGCCACCCTGTTCCCGAATCGTACTTATCACGAGAGAGAAACAGCGGTTCTCCGGAAAGGACATCCACGTAGATGCCGGGCTCGGCAAGTTTGTCATATGGACTCGTCCCAGCACGTTCAGTACCTGATTCTACTATAACCTTATATGCCAGCGGCGTCAGACGTTCACGCAGTGTCGCATCACTTGGACGCACATAGGTCTCCCAAGGGGCATTCGTCGTACTCATTTTGTTTTCAATAGTTGTTGCAAACTCAAACGTTGTTGATCGCTCACCCCAGTACTTTTCAATGAATGCTGATCGTCCTGACGCGACCCGGTAGTAGGTATAGCGAATTGGATTCTTTTTGGCGTAATCTTGATGATATTCTTCAGCTGGCCAAAATGGTACACTCGGTAGCACCGCTATGGTAATTTTCTTTAGCAATACAGCGGCTGCATCGACAGCCTTGATCACTCGCTCCGCTGCCTCCTTCTCGTCATCAGTTACATAATAGAGGGCTGGGGCATATTCGACACCACGATCCCCAAAAGATCCTGCTGCGTCTGTTGGATCGCCATGTTTCAAAATATGCTCAACAAGCTGTTCATACGAGATAACCGTGGGATCATAGGTTACCTCAACCACTTCACGGTGACCGCCTTCAGCATAATTTTTATAGGTTGGATTTGGTGTGGTACCGCCAGCATACCCAGACACTACCACTTTGACACCAGCGACTTTTTCTAGATCACTCTCCACACACCAAAAGCAGCCGTTTCCAAAAAGCGCCGTCGCCTCTGACGTTTTTTGCGTAGCTGGCGTAGTGTCAGACACTTCCTCTTCACGAACATCAGTTACATTGTTTGCTTCGTCAACAATAGATGGTGTCATAATTATACGTTCACGTGTGCTTGTAGTAATTTCTGCGTCAGTATCGATCGGTACTTCAAATTCTTTACTACTAGGTTCAACGATACTGTTCCTCTCTTCACCGAACTGCGGTTGGCGATTTTCTTCTACGAGAGACGCTCTCTGTGAGGTGATGTCACTACTCACTGCGGGTGGCTTTATATCTACATACCACCAGACGACACTAGTAACTACCATCGCAAATCCAATAACTCCAATACGATAACGATGGGTCATGTAAGAAATACTATCACGATTCGCGACTATTCTTCGCAGATACTCATTTAGTGGCATCACTCCGTTGCAGGGTACCAATCAAGTAGCCGGACCTCAATCGAATCACTACCAGCCTCTACCAAATTCTTGAAACTGGCAATATCACTCAGTCCATCGGGTGTACGATAGTGGTACGGAATAACTGTCCTAGGGGCAAATGCGAGAACCGCGTCCGCTGCTTCCTCTACCCCCATAGTATACGGGAGATTCATCGGAATAAAGGCTATGTCAATATTTGTCAAAGCACGCATCTCAGGAATGCCGGACGTGTCTCCGGCGATGTAGACCAACCGCTCACTCCCTTCAACAAGATACCCATTCCCTCGCCCCTTACTATGTCGACTATCCTCTGACTCAGGGAGGTTATACATCGGCATTGCCGTCACGAGGAGTCCGTTGAAATGTGTCGAGACGTTATTCTCTAACACAACCGTCTGTGCACGAAGTGATTCGGGCAGTAAATCCATAACCGCTTGCGGCGCGATAATTGTCGCTTCAGACGAAAGTAGGAGGAGTGTCGTCGTACTTAAATGATCCCCGTGAACATCAGACAATAGAATGAGATCGGGCGCAGGCAATGCTGTGTACTGTGTAACCTCCCCGACGGGATCATTGTAGATAACAATATCACCCCACTCCATCACAAATGAAGCGTGCGATATAGGCGTAACAATAGGCTCGCCCGCTACCGTAGCCTTTGGTTCTCGCCTATCATCCGTCACTGACTCTTCACGTTTAGAATCATTCCCCAAAAGAGAAACATACTGTGCTAACGCTATACTGCATACCGCAACAACAATTCCACCAACAATTAATTGTTTCATGCTGTTAGTATATCAGACTGCCCTACTAGCATTTTCCAACCACTTGTACTATTACAGAAAGTATTGTATGACAGGAGAAGATGTTCAAGCCCATTTCATACCACAGAGGAGTGTATCACCATGAGCCTTCAAAATGGTTCAGTCGTCACCCCAGAGCTCAAAGTGCTCTGCGTCGTTCTGCTTCAGTTCCTTGCTGACCATCGAGAGATGCAGTACATCGCATCCCGCATCGTCACAGGAAAGATGCCCCTCGAGACAGAGATCGATTCCAGTGTCTGGAGGCGGCTCACCCACGCTCTCAACGACGCAATCTGGTACCTGAAGCGTCACCAGCGCCACACCGAAGTGTACTTTCTTCGTCCTGACGCTGACCAACGGATCAATCTCTCACAAGGATTCTGCTTCGAGCGCGGAATGCCAATCCTTATCAAGGAAGCGAAGGGAAGTGGCATCGCCTCGGCACTCCTCAGTGACGAGATGTTCATCTCCCACAACTTCTTTCGAGCCGAAGAAGTCATCGGCCCCGGATCTATGGAAAGTCCGTGACTAGAGCATGGGACGTTGCGCAGCCGTACCGCATTTCGCGAACGGCTGTTTTCTATACACTCCACGCAGATCTTATTGGCATCAGTAAAAAACAGTAGTATTGTGGAGAAAGACATCCATGGAGGAAACCATGTTCAAGGACCTTTTGACAATCTGCAAGGTGCTGTTACTCGGTGCCGATGCACCCGAGGAACCACTACCAGGAATTTGTTGCTTGTGTGGAGATCTTACCGTCACTCTACAGAATGGACGGGCACTCATTACACCAGAAAGTGTCTTCTATAACCTTCCTCAAGACGAACAAACTGTTCTTGTCAGAACACTTCACCGGGAAGGATATGCCGTTGACTTCGCCCCATGACTCGAGACCTCGCCACACCACCCAATGTGCGCGAGGTCTTTTTATCTATCACCCATCGTCACCGACTTCGAGTACAACGTCGTCTCATATGATTCATATCGCTGCTGCTCGAGTCGTCGCTTAAAATTCATCCGTGTAAAGACAAGTCGGTACGATCGTCTCACTTCGCCACGGACCGCAATCCGGAACTCAAATGATGCCGTACTTCCCTTTGGGATCTTGACGTAGGAAAGTGTACCAACATGAACCATCGTAACTCCTTTTCCTTTCTCTATACAATCACCAGCCACGACCTTACCCTCACCCGTCCCTTCAATGTAATACATAAAGCCTGCGATCTTCTTACCGGAAGCGACTGATTGCAAGACGTATATATCCTCCGATGTTGTAGTCACATCAACCTCAAGATAGAAGTGAATCTTCCCCTCTGTGCCACGACCCCGCTCAAACCTTCCCTGACTCTTACGTACCTTCAGTGTCAGAGGTGATGTAGCAGCCACCCGAACATCTTTAGTCTGAGGTGACGACAACTGCCGTTGTCGTAAATGCACCTTGGTCTTTATTCGAGAATAAGAATTCATATGCTACGCTCCTATCTCATAAGGAAACCTTCACTCTCGAGACGTTTCAAATTCTCATCGTCAGCAATCACAAAACTGTACCAACGCCAGGACGGGGTAAGGTAACGGAAATTGCCAAAACCTATTCCAACATTCGTCGCGTAATTATCCCACACTGCACTTTGTGAAAGCCAATAGTCAGCACTCACCGCAAACAGAAGTGGGTTTGCTACTTCTTTCTCTCGAGTATCTTGTTTTGCTTCCGCAAGAACAATAATGCCACACAATCGATCCGTGCCAATAAGTTGCCGTTCTGTCCAGAAATGAAATGCTTTTTCAGTCGGAAAGACAACACTTGCTTGTCTCCCTTTTCGTTCAAAACGAGTCGCTGACGTTGCTACATTTCCAGAAAAATCTGGCTCAAACACTGCTCCATCGATACTTCCTTCTCTCAAAAGCGACCAGGTCTGCGTACGTGCGTCACAAAGAAAGAGTCGTGTGTTTCGGAATGAGACTCTTGCCGATGTTGTCTCTTGACCACTCTCTTTGTAGATGACTCCCCAAGGAATAATTGAAGTAAACCCTTGTGGAATATTAGTAGCAGCATGAATCACAGATCGCTCCGCCCAATCGTATGAAAGTGGCACACCGTGCGGCACGGCATCGTGCAACCCACCATTTTGTGCACGTGAGCGTTGTAGTGCTTCTATGGTGACTCCGTCGTTGTATTCCGAAAACGATAAACGATCAATCGGTCGAGTCGAACACGAAACTGATGCCCCTTTTCCAGTCCCCTCACAGCGCCATGTTGTTGACTGTGGCGTAGTAGAGAGTGATGACAGAGTTCCAGAACTACAGAAATTATCTTGTGGGATACCAACGTATGACGTTGCCCGCCCACACACACCACGGACATGAGTATCGGTAGGCGGCATAGCTACCGGGGGCAATTCGGTGATTGGTGCAATTGGCTTTTTGATTGAGGGTGTAGGTTGTGGACGTGGAATAACCGGTGACTTTCTCTGTGCTGGCATCGTTTTCATCATTGTTGTATCAGTGGTAGTTGCTGTACTCTGATTCACCTGATCACAATAGAGACGTAGCAATTTTGCCCGTGTGCTTCTTCCAAGAAATCCTGAAGCCTCCGTCAGTTGCTGCGGATACAAAATCTCATCTTTATATTTTGTTTGAAATTTTTTGAGAGCAGCGATTGTAGCTGGACCATAAAAATATGTCTCATTTCCTGGAGAACCGACACCAGATACAGCGACGACAGTATCTGTGTCGCGATTGAGTAGTTTCTGCAGACTCAGTACACCAGTGTATTCTGCACCATACCGAAATGTGGCACCTTCTCGAAGAAATGTACAATCATCAGCTGTTGCTGCTCGCACGGTTACTGGTATGAAGACAAGGAACACCAAGACAATACATGCACGGAATATCATACGTACAGTATACCATCTCGCAACATCTTAGGAATCAAGACGTCTACAAGGGCCATACATCATTCAACGTAATCAAGCTGAAACGTAGCGGCTTTTGTTTAGAAAGAAATGCTACTTGCCCAGGTTTAGGGATAAACTTTTTTCAGTCATTGTTTTAATTATATCGCAACAACGACTTTTGCTAAGTCTATGCAAATTAGATAAACGTTTCATTGACGCTCTTCGTGCCACGCACGAGTTGGCTGCCGGTCAGGGACTCGGTCAGGAGTCGTTAATTTCATAGTCGCTAATCGCTCCTTGAAATTATACGCTCACTACCCTGGCTCGCTGGTTCGTCGTAAACTCCTCACATCGCTCCGCCTTTCTCGTCCCTGATCTCGCAGACTGAGACACTAAAATAGCTAGCAAAAGCTAGCTATTTTAGTGTCAGCTGCCGGTCAGGGACTCGAACCCCAATACACAGGACCAAAACCTGTAGTCCTACCATTAGACGAACCGGCAAAGTATTGTGCTCAGTGGACTGCTGTTGGTCACTCCCCAAGCGATCACTACCATACCATATCCTCGAATTGAATTCTACCGTCCACCCCACACAATGACTGGCAACAGAGCGCTATACGTATCACTCCAGATCTGTTCTTTTACTACAGTAATTGGTGAAAATGCTGCGAATGCTTCATGGGTAAAGACTGACTCGTCCTTGGCAAAGATCACCCATTGTGAAGAGGTCGTTGTCGGTTCACTTGGTGTACGATCAAAGTACGTTCGCGCAGCAAGATTATTTTCTCGAGCCAATGCCGCGGCAACTGGTAACAAGTTGAGATAGCGACTCGATATATTCATTGCGATCATCCCTTCGTCGGTGAGAAGGGGTACGTACTCACCAATTGCTTCTTTACTCATAAGGTGCACCGGCATCATGTCGTCAGCGTAAGCATCGAGGATAATCAGATCGAAAGTACCCTTCTCAGCAGATTTAAGCGCCAGGCGACCATCGGCTTCTTGTACGGTGTGCTCTGTGCACGAGGAGAGGTAGGTGAAGTAATCGTACGCGAGTCGAATCACCTGTGGGTCGATTTCAATAAACGTAAACTGGTCGCCGGGTCGACAGTAGGCCGCGAGGCCACCACTCCCGAGTCCAATGACCGCCACTGTTCGTTTCTCTGGACTCACGGTATTGAGGTATGAAAAGACTTGACCAACGCCGCCGCTTTTTCCGTAGTACGCAGCGGGTAGTACTGTGAGCTCACCATTTACTTTGACTTGAAACCCATGGTTGGTCATCCCATGCTGCAGGGTACGTACTGGGGTCTTGTTGTAGTCATACTCGACAATGGCCTTGTAGCCAAAGAAGTTCCGCGCATGTTCAAGTCCTTTGCCACTCATTGCATAAACAACGTACGATGAGGTACCGGATACGAGAAAGAGGAGCAGCAAGATGTAGACACGAGCGTAGGTCTTGATGTGTAACGGGAAAAAAGGCGGGATAGCGTGTCGCCACCGAAACAGCACAACGAGTGGCGCGATCGTGCAGACAGCAATAAGCTCAAACGGGATCGGTAGTACTACCGTGCTTAGAAGCGTGTAGGTGAGGCTGCCCAGAATTCCTCCAAGCGAAAGAGCGACATAGAAGCGTGGCAGACCAGCCGTCGTTGGTCTCGTTCGGTAGAGGTACTCATGACACCAATGGAACACAGCGAGAAGGAGGGCGTGAAGAATGAGGAGCGTAACGATGACAGGGACAATCCCCCAGATAATCACCGTAAGGCCCGTGAGACAAAGCGCCAGGACGGCCATTTCGTGGGTCGTCGCATCACCCGCCTGTCGCCCAGCTCGGAACGACCAAATAAAACTCACTAGATATAGGGTAAGCGGTCCAACCCAGAGAAGTGGGATTGGTGCTATGGTTGTCGTCATGTGACTAGTCCCCGCAAGGAGCGTGAAGACCGGGATACTCGCAATCACCATCCAGATGAGAAAGTCTCTCGTGATGATCATCGTTGGTTGACGAGACTCTAGTGTTACTATCTGTGCTCGGTAAACCAAATACCCAACAGTACTAAGGAGTCCGACGTAGAGAAGAAAGAAGGTAACCCACCAATTTCCGAGCGTCGTCGTCGAGAGAAGTGGCTCAAAGAGAAATGGATAGCTGATAAGACCAAGGAGTGACCCAATATTTGAAATACTATAGAGCGAAGAGGGGTCTCGTTTGGTAATGGTGCCGTACCAGAGCTGCAGCAATGAGCTCGTCGTTGAAAGAAGGATAAACGGTAGTCCAATGGAGAGTGTTAGCGTGAGGAGTATAGCAAGGAGCTCACTCTCGTGCGCCACCATCCCCATGTACGGTGGAGTGATGCCGGAAGGCCACACCTGCGCGTGTCCGTACAATAACAGTATCGTCGCTACGACCAATCCCCCATGCACGATAAGCTGAACCGTCGGTCGTAACCGAGCAAGAAAAAGGACGTAGACATACCCAACCGCCAGCGCCACCATAAAAAAAAGGAGTGCAGCGATCCACACCGCGCTACTCCCCCCGTACCACGGCAACAGATGCTTGCTTATGAGTGGCTGTACTTGAAACAGGAGAAATGAACTGAGAAAGACAACGGTAGAAAACAGCGTGTAGTGCGTCATATCAGAAGAATATGACCATTTAAACACATTCGCTGTTATTTTTCTGGAGAAAACCGTTTTTGATCACGGGTCTTTACCTTGTCAATACTCTGCTGTAGAGCCTCGTCGAGATTTATTCCATGAGTGGTGGCAAAGCAGGCCAGTGTGTACAAGATATCACCCACTTCATCAGCGAACTCCTGTGTTGATTCCTCTGTCTTTTTCTTTTTCGGACCATACACATGGTTGACCAAGCGAGCGAGTTCACCTGTCTCCTCCATGAGACGCGCGAGGATTTCGTGTGGTGACCAATACAACCATCCTTCTTGTTTAAAAAAGGTATCGATGTCGCGCTGTTCCCTATTCATACGGTAGCTGCTACACGCGGAGATAACGAGCGATCGCGAGCGTGCTTGAAATAAATCCAAGCGCGACGCCGGTACCAACAATAGTACCGAAGATACGACTAAAGTCATTCACAAAATAAGCAAAGAGATTCAACTCAAAGAAAAATTCTGTTCGTGGTCCAAGCCACATCATGATGGGATACCACAGAGCGAGTGCGAGTACACCTGCAATAAACCCGTACATGACTCCTTGCAACAAAAATGGTCCACGGATAAACATGTTACTCGCCCCAACAAGTCGCATGATGGCTATCTCCTCACGTGCAGTATAAATAGCCAGACGGATCGTGTTGAAGGTAATGAGGATAGCAGCAACAATTAAGACAATCATCACAATCGAGCTTGCCCGTTCAACAGCATTCATGATCGAGTTGAGCGTATCAATTGCCTCTTTATTGCGCCCGTAGTTCACTGTTTCGATCACCGGGTTCTGTGCGGTTAAGAATTGCTGCTCTTCAAGGAATCGAGCAATACTTTCATACTGTGCTAACTCCTTTGCTTGAATAGCGATTGTCGCTCCGAGTGGGTTTTCGTTGAGCTCATTTAGGGCCTGCATGGTGATTTCATTGTTGCTGTACTTCTCTCGAAAATCAGCCAGTGCCTCTTCACGTGAGGTGTACGTCACCGAAGCAACGTCAGGAAGCGCTTCAACGGCAGTACGAATCGCCGCCACATCTTCCTCTGCGGCTGTTGGAACAAAGTAGACATTAATATCAACCTTACTCTCAAGTGACCGTAGCGATGTCGAGAGCAATTGGTCGACAAACATGGTGGCACCGATAACAAATAACACCACCATGAGCACAAAGATTGCCGCGAGAGAGACATACGCATTTCGCCAAAAGCCAACAAAGCCAGCTCGAGTAATTCTTCGTAACGCAGTTAACATATACTCGATTATAGTACGTACTTACCACTCTCGTCATCACGGACTATTCGACCTTCATCCATCGTAATCACTCGACGTCCAAGTTCGTCAATAACGCCCTTGTTATGGGTTGTCATAATTACGGTTGTACCGAGATCATTAATCTTGCGAAGGATCTGCACGACTTCATACGTCGCGATAGGATCAAGATTACCCGTCGGCTCATCAGCCACAATAATATCTGGTTGATTCACGATCGCACGCGCAATTGCGACACGTTGCTTCTCTCCTCCCGAGAGCTCATTCGGAAAATTCCAGGCCTTATCAGACAAATCGACAAGTGCGAGCGCCTGTGGCACATTTTCGGCAATTTCTTCATCAGACCGACCGTTTGCCTCCATCGCAAACGCAATGTTTTCAAACGCAGTTTTGTTTGGTAGTAACTTAAAATCCTGAAAGACTGTCCCAATCTTACGCCGATAGTGTGGAAGCTTCGTACGAGGAATCTGGTGAATATCGAGTGACTCAAAAAAGACCTGACCTTCGGTAGGCTTATCCTCAGCGATAATCATTTTGAGAAGTGTCGTCTTTCCAGCCCCCGAATGGCCAACTATCGAAACAAATTCCTTTGGCGCAACCTGAAACGTGACTTTTTGCAATGCTGCCGATCGCCCATCATTGTACAACTTCGAAACATTATCAAAGTAAATCATAACGCTTCAGTATACCACGTTCACCTTAACGCGACGATGCTTCTATAAACGGCTCAAGATAACCGTCAAGAACTCGTGCTGTGTCTCGCACTTCGACATTGGTACGATGGTCCTTCACGAGCTGATACGGATGAAGTACGTAGGACCGAATCTGGCTCCCCCACTCAATTTTTAGTGTCTTTTCTACCGAAAGCCCGCGCATTTCACGTTCCTGTTGTTCCTCTTGAAACGCATAGAGCTTACCCGCAAGAAGTGCGAGGCCTTTTTCTTTATTTTGCTGCTGACTTCGCTCTGAGGAAACGTGTACCGAAATATTTGTTGGAAGATGAACAATGCGAACCGCTGTCTCGCGTTTGTTCACATTTTGACCACCTGCACCCCCTGAACGCGCGAAGCTTATCTCAAGCTCATCGTCCTTGAGTGCAACCGCCGAAAGATCAGAGAGAAGTGGTGAGACTTCAACAAGCACGAACGATGTTTGACGCTTCCCGTTGGCATTAAAAGGTGAAATTCGGACGAGACGATGTACTCCTGATTCGTGACGAAGCGTTCCGTACGCTTCTTTACCAGTCACCTCGATAGTCACGTTGCGATACCCATTATGATCATTCGTATTGCTGTCGACAACAACAAAACTCCAACTACGTCCCTCAGCGAAGCGTTGATACATCTCAACAAGCATCCGGGCGAAGTCTTCTGCATCATCTCCTCCTGCCCCCGCAACTATTGTCATGACCGCCGGACCACGATCATATTTCCCCTTCCCGTCAGCAGCAACTTTGAGGTCTTGAAGTTCTTTAATCATTGCTTGGGCCTGCTGTGGGTTTTGCCAAAATGTTGGTTCAAGCATCGCCGCTTCAATTTCAGCAATACGGGTAGTTGTTTCTGAGGGTGAATTCGACATAGTGGGTCCAGTATAGCAAAAATGAAAAAGCCGGCACGCAGGGCGTGCCGGCTTTGGGGTGCCACCAAGATGGCCATGACATTGACCCTAGCAACTAGGGCCGCGGTAACACCCCGGCACAAGGCCGGGCACTAGCTTCCCCGATTACCGCGACGCGGACTTGGGAGCCAGTTTCCAACAAAACCACCACCGGCTAGAAGCCGGTGGGTTTTGAGTATTGCAATACCACGGGCTAAAGCCCGTTATGGTAGTGGTAATTAAGCGTCTAGCACCGTGAAGCTATCACCACGCTTATCTTCGTC
>JACCDR010742774.1_pt1 | contig 43639 bp, 58 predicted proteins | sample 7446431 | NCBI WGS metagenome assembly JACCDR01 (sample SAMN15323443, study PRJNA562643) | freshwater metagenome | isolation source: river surface water | place: USA:Blue River Watershed | collected 2017-08-17
CATCCCGCTGGACGCGGACGGCTTCCCTGGCGCGGCTTCGGCCCACGAGCGAGACGTTCCGGAGCCGCGTACCGGGCTGTACCTGTGACGCGGCTTCCGCTTCTCTTCCCCGTCAAGCCGGTCTCGCCGGAGGCGCTGGCTGGTCTCCGGGAGATCCTCGCCGGAGTGAGCGTGGCGGCATCGAAGGTGGTCCCGGCGCTCCGAATGGCCTCCGCACGATCCCGGCTCCGCGCCGCTCACCGGATCGCGGACGGGCCGTCCCGCCACCGGGCCGTGAAGCACGCGAGGGACATCCTTCGTCACGAACGGAAGCAGGCGGCGCGGCGCTATCGCTGATCGGAAACTGTGAGCCGGATCGGGTACGATTGCCCGATCCGGCTCAACTCAGTTAAAACATGGAGGCGCAATGGAACGGCCGAAGAATGCGCGGCTAGAAGGCAGGAACGGGCGTATCTGGCGCGATTACTGCCGTGGTGCGAATATGGCCACGCTCGCGGAGCGATACGATCTCAGCATCGGCCGTATCTCGCAAATCTGCTCCGAGGTGCGCGATTCTCTCGGCGAAGAGGTTCGGAACGAGGTGATTCAGCAAGAGGCGGAGATGCTGCGCACGCTCCGGGACGAGATCCTCGCGGAGGTGTACGACTCGAAGCCGATCCCCGTAACCGTGGGCAAGGATGGCGACATCCTGAAAGACCCTGAAACGGGCGAGGTGGTTCGAGACCACGGCGGCCGTCTTGCTGGCGTGGCGGCGGCGGACCGCATCACTCAGCGCCTCCACCGACTTCTCGGCATTGACGCTCCGCAGAAACTCGATCTCAACCTGAACGGCGAAGAGGAGCGCGCGAAGCAGGCCGGAGCCGAAGCCGTGGCCTATCTCCACGGAGGCGAGGATGATCCCGCCTGAAATGCTCGTGTGGTTCGGCGCGGCGCTGCTCGTGGCCGGAATCGTGCTCCTCGTGGGATGGAAGCTCACGGAGCCGCCTAAGTACCGCTTCGAGCCTCCGCCGGAGCCGGAGTACCCGCCGTTCGTCCCCGCGTACACAGGAAGGCATAGGAGCGATCCATGATGGTTCACCTCGAAGACGGTCCGGCCGCCGGTAGGGACGTTCAGATTCCCGATCAGGCGGTTCGCTCCGGCTACATCCTGATTCCGTACAACCTCACCGGCTCCGGCTACTCCATAGCGCGATACGAGATGCGCCGATACGTGGAGCCGTGGCAATGTCTCGTTCCCGGTGTGTGGCGCATGGAAGCCGTCCACGCCGCTCTTCCGCTGCATAAGTGGTTCTTCGCTGGCCACCACTGGACGCGCGCATGAGGTACACGCCTTCGTGGCACAAACGCCTCCGGCGCGTCATCGCAGATCTCCCGTTCCGTTCGCAAGCGGAGCGGATCGGCATCAGGCGCGCGCTGGCGCTCGATCCCGTGGCGTTCGCGATCCTCTATCTCCCGCATCACCTGAAAGACCCGAACGGGAACATCACATTCTCGGAGGTTCACTACGAATGGGCCGGAATCGCGGAATCGTGGAAGGACAGCACGGAGCCGCAACAGAACCGGCACGCCTTCATTGCGCCACGAGAAACCGGCAAGAGTACGTGGTGGTTCCTCATCCTCCCACTGTGGGCGGCGGCGAATAGGCGGCGGCGATTCGCGGTTGCGTTCGCCCATGCCGATAATCAGGCAACCGGCCACCTTGCCACCTTCAAGCGGGAGCTAGAAACGAATGCGCTTCTCCGTGCCGACTTCCCGGAACTGTGTGAGCCTGCTCGCAAGCCTAGTTCGGGTTCCACTCTCGCGGATCGTCAAGGGATGCTCCACACACAATCCGGCTTCGTATTCGCGGCGCGCGGAGTCGATACGGCTTCTCTCGGCCTCAAAGTAGGCGAGATACGGCCCGATCTCCTCGTATTCGATGACATCGAACCCGATGAAGCGCGCTACTCCCCGGATCTCGCAGAGAAGCGGAAAGGCACCATCACGGATGCGCTGCTCCCGCTGAACATCCGCGCGGCCGTGGTAATGGTGGGCACAGTCACCATGCCCGGATCGATCATGCATCAAATGGTCCGGGTGGCGCACGGTGGAGACGATCCGGAACTCCAATGGATTCGAGACGAGAAGATCGTCCCGCACCATCACGAACCCATCCTCACGAACCCGGACGGCACAGAGCGGAGCATGTGGCCGGAGAAGTGGTCCCTATCGTGGCTATGCTCCATGCGCCACACACGCTCGTTCAAAAAGAACTACGCGAACGATCCCATGGGCCGCGATGGCGATTACTGGACGGCCGATGACTTCGTGTACGCGACTCTCGGCGCGGAGGCAACCCGGTGGATTCTGCAACTCGATCCGGCCGTAACCACGAAGGGCACCTCCGATTACACCGGTTGGGCCGTGATCGCGTACCGGCCGTCCGTGCCAGTGCGCGACGGGGAACGCTCGCTGCCCTCGAAGCCCGTGGCCGAAGTGGTGGCGGCCGGGAAGGTGCGTCTCGCCGGTGAGGCGCTCCGCGCGTGGGTCTTGAAGAAGCTCATGGAGTTCACCCGAATCAAGGCGGTACGGGTGGAGGTGAACCAGGGTGGAGAGCTTTGGTACACGGTGCTTCACGACATGCCGGTTACCGTGCTGGTTCACACCTCCAACGAATCGAAAGAGGTAAGGTTCGCGTACGCGCTCGACTTGTACCACCGTGGTCACGTCATCCACACGGACACCCATCGGGAGCTAGAGGAGCAAATGGTCTCGTTCCCGAAGGCACCGTACGATGACATCGCGGATGCGGCCGTGTGTGGCGTTCTGTACTTCCTGGCGCATCTTCCGCGCATCACTACCACGGCCACGGCCGCGAGCTACGTCTAGGAGGCGTTCATGCCGGGTTCCCCGGATCTCATGGAGGGTTTGCAGGGTCTCGATGACTCCGCCGAAGGGTACGAGCGCCGGTGGATGTACTACGCCGGGGATCTCCCGGAGAAGTTCGCCAGCGAGCGCCTGAAAGCCCTCATTCAGAAGACAGCGAAGGACTACCGGTTCCGTCTCGCGCGAATCCCGGTGGAATCGCTGGCGAACCGTCTCGGGATCAACTCCATCACGTCCAGCGCCGGTGAGAGCGTGAACCGCGTGATCGAGGAGATCCGGCAGGCAAACGACATGGATCTCATCGAACCCGCGCTCCATGAGCGTGCCCTTGTGTTCGGTGACGCGTACATCTTCGTGTGGCCGGTGGTGGCCGATGAGATGCTGAACGCGGACGCTCCGGCCGATGTGGAGTCCGTAGAAGCAGGCGTGGAACTCGCGTATCAGAGTCCGCTCTCATGTCGCGCGGTCTACGCCCACGAGGACGGCCGCCGCGTGAAGTTCGTGATCCGCCGGTGGAAAGAGGCCGTGGCGCTAGGGGATCGCTGGCGCGCGGAGGTGTGGTACGCGGACCGTGTGGAAGCGTGGCGTACCGACCCCGGAGGCAAGGGAACGAGCCCGGAGGAGTGGTTCCCGTACGCGGAAGATGCCTTCGGGGACGAGATCCCGGCTGACGGCTTCAACTGGCCGGAGGCGCACGACTTCGGAGAGATCCCGTTCAAGCACGCGCGGACCGATCTCCCCTACGGCCGAAGCGAGTTGGAAGACTTCATCGGCCCGCAGAACATCCTCACGAAGGCGATTTCCACGCAAGCCTCCGGCATCGAGTCTCACGGGTGGCGCGAGCGCTACCGGATCGCCGATGACAAAGTCCTGTTGGAGCAGGCCGGAGACATCGTCCCGTGGAATGACGCGGCGGAGGCATACTCCCGCAAGACCACGCCGGAGGAAGTGTCCGGCCGCCGCTCCGGCCCCGGTGTGGAGCACCTCTTCCACGGAACTAAGGCCGTGGGCGAGTTTGACGCGCCGGACATCGATGCCATGTCGAATCCGATCGAGCAGTGGGTGAGGTTGGGCGCGGCGGCATCGTCTACGCCGTACGGGGAGTTTGACCCCCGATTCGGCGCGAACATGTCCGGCGTGGCGTGGGACCGTTCGGAGCGTCCGCTCCGCGCGAAGGAGCAGGATCGTAAGCGGTTCCTGCTTCGCTTCTGGCGCGAGGTGTACGCGCTGGCGCTCCTGTTCCGGGGTATCCGCGACGCCGGAGACATCACCGTGAATTGGGCTCCTCCGGCCGTCATCTCCGATCCGGATTGGTGGTCCACGGCCACGATCCGGCGCGAACACGGCGTTCCGCAAGAGACGATCCTCCTCGAAGCGAATTACCTTCCGGAGGACATCGAGGCGTGGCGGAAGCAGCAAGACGAGAGCCTTCTCCTAGACGAGAAGATCGATCGTCTCGCGCGTCTCGGTGATGCCATTCAGAAGTTGGGAGCAGGCGCTACGCTCCTCGGTGTTCCGCCGGAGAGGATCGCCGCTCTTCTGGAGTCGGTTCTCGGTGAGGCCGGTTCGCCCGGTAAGCTCACGCTCGAAGAGAAGGAACCACTCGAACTCGAACCCGGAGATGAAGACGATGAGGCTAACGGAAACCCCGCGTCCGGTAATCCTGAATCAGTCCCCGGATCTCCCGGTGGACGCGGATAACCACTTGATTCAGGACTTCGAGGTGCCGGAGGGTGCGCTCCCGGTCCGCGCTCAGGTGGGGGACCTTCCCGTGACGATCGTGGGATGGGTGGCCAGTGGGGACGATCTCCCGCAACTCTTTGAGAGTCTCGCGCGGGAGCTTCGGGAAATGATGGGGCAGGATGCCGCCGCGCCCACAGATTGACGGAAGTGACACGCCGGACGAAGAGACGCTTCGGTTCGAGGCGGAAGTTCTCCGGCGTGTCACTGGCAACGTTGCCGCCGGACTCGAAGACCTGCTCCGCGTCATCCTCTCCGCGTTCGAGGCCACGAAGGCGGTTCTCGGCGCGGAACTCACGGAGGAGCAGGCGAAGGAGTTCGGTTCCCGCATCGCTGCCCGGATCGCGGCGGCAACGTGGGACGAGATGCGCCCGGATCTCGGCGCGGCGGCGATTGAGGCGCATCGTCTCGGCGTGGCGCGCGCGGCGGACCGTTTCGTCTCACCCACGGAGCAGGCGAAGGCGCGGAGCACGAAGACGCCACGGCGGCGCAAGACGATCCCCATTGACGCGAATCTCCGCTCCGATCTCCGGGGGGCCGCGAAGCTAGCGCGGAAAGGCATCCGCACAGACACGGATGCGGCGGCGCTGGCCTCGAAGGTGAAGAAGGCGAAGGCTCGCGCGGAGGGTGCGGCACGCTGGACAGCAAATGAGGGAATCAATGCGGGTACTTCCGACGTGGCGCGGAAAATGGGCCTTCGGCTCGTTTGGATCGCGGAACGAAACGCATGTCTGCATTGTCTCGCGCACGCGGGTTACGTCGTGGAACCGGGCTCGCTCTTCCCCGGACTATCGTTCGATCCGGAAGCCTCGAACATCCCGGCCGTAGAGTTCCCGCCACTTCACCCGAATTGCCGTTGCCAGTGCCGGACCACGGATGCGCCAGCGGGAGCAGCGCCGCGCGATCGTTCCTCGCTGAATCCGGCGGCTCGTCTCGCGGCGGAGGCGCGGCGCTCCGTGGTCTATCAGTGGACGAACTACGCCAGCACTCCGGCCATGCAGCGCGCGGCGGAAGCCCTGCTCTCGGCCGGAGCCGATCTACCCGCTAGTGTGGAGAAACGCGCGCGTGCCGAACTCGCGCGCGCGAGGAGGAGGCAGAAATGAAGGTTCATCTCGCGGACGTGGGCGGCATCCCCGATCCGTTCAACTCCCGCGTGTCCCCGCTGGCCCGTTCATGGCGCAACACCGGCACCGGCACCGGTGGCGGCGGCGGAACCGGCGGCGAAGGCGGCGAGGAGAAGGAGACGGAGGAGGAAACCTCCGAGGACGACGAAGACGACGAAACCGAGGAGCAGGAGCAGGAGACCCCGGAGTCCCTGAAAGAGCGCGCGGAGAAGGCGGAGAAGACGGCGAAGCGCCGGGATTCCGCGCTCCGCAAGGCGCAAGCCGAACTCGCGAAGCTCCGCGAGGAGAAGGAGAAGCCGGGTGACGAAGACCCCGTGGCGAAAGCGAACGCGCGGCTCCTGAACGCCTCCGCGCGGACCGTGCTCACGGCGGCCGGGATCGCGGACAAGGAAGACCAGAAGCTCATCCTCTCCATGATCGATCTCTCCGATGTGGACGTGGACGATGAGGACGGCCCCGATGAGGACGCGATCGAGGAGAAGATCTCGGATCTCCGGCGCATCTTCGGCGGAACCAGCAAGCCGGAGCGGCCGGGCTCCCGTACCCCGCGCGGCGTGAAGGCTCCCGACCGTGGCAAGGGTGAGACCACCGATCCGGACGCCTCCCGGTACCGGCGCTTCATGCGCGGCTAGGTGGTAAGCTCCGGGTAACGCTCGATCGGTCTCGCTCATCGCTCGCGCGCTCCGGAGATGCGGCCCACCATCCTATCCGTGGGCACGAAACCCGGCTTCCCCCGTGGAGGCCGGGTTTTTCGTGCTTCCACTCTTACTAGGTTTGTGGTAACGTAGTTCCTGCAAGCGAAGTTCATTGAAAACTACAAAGGAGCACAGATCATGACGAAGGAACTCTCCATCCTCGAAGTGACCGAAGAGAAGAACGTGAAGTGCATCTTCTGCCCGATGAAGTGGGCGAACATCGCGGACTCTCTCGGCCACAACCACGATGAGATCCCGGAAGAGGGGGAACTCGTGGAGTTCGAGGGACAGTGGATCGTGATTGACGCGATCGGCCTTCCCCTCCGCTTCGAGAAGGGTTTCCGGTGCGGCGAGTGCAAGGGACGGCACCACAGCATCAAAGCAATCAAGCTGTGCCACCTCGTTTCCGCCGACCACAAAGCGGATGCGCAAGCGGACTACCTCGCGATGCTGGCAGAGTCCCGGTACTTCGAGAACCGGGGAGCCGATGAGGCTCTCGCGCAAGACGAGTACGAAGCGCGGAACGGAGTCATCGGATTCCGGGAGGCGTGGCACCGGGAATCCCCCGAAACGTGCCCGTGCTGCAACTCCTGACACACCCACGCGGCCCACCTCTCCGGAGGTGGGCCGTTGTGCTATGTTCGTATCCAGCACTAGCGCACGGCCGGACGGCCCGCCGATGTGCCCTCACGCGGACGCGTGGATGAACCTATCCGAAGCGCCGCACAGAAGGGTTTCCGGCGTTGACTGCTAACCGGCAGGATCTCGAAACACTCATTCCCATCGAAACCTCGAACGAGGTGATCCAGAAGGTTGCCCGCACGTCCGCCGTGGAAGCTCTCGCTCCGGCCGAGACGATGACGAGCGACACGAAGCAGGTTGCCCGGTTCGGTGGCTTCACGGTCGCGACCGTGGCGAAGGGCGCGGAGTACGGCTTCTCCACGAACACTCAGGATCTCGTGGACCTGATCGCGCGGAAGATCGGTGGCGCGGCGAAGATCGCGGAGGAAGACTTCGCGGACACGATCACCGGTGAGGCCACCATGCGCCGGTACGAGCAGGAGGCCGGTACCGCGCTCGCGAAGGTCTTCGACCACGCGTGTCTCGGCACCACCACGGCCATGAACGGCACCACTTCGCCGTTCGTCTCCGTGTATCAGGCCGTCACCACCACGCAGAGCACCCCGTGGGGTTCGTACACCGCGAACGCCAACCGCACCCAGATTCCGCGCCTCACGAGCGCCGCGCCCACGCCGAACGCGACGTGGCAGGATGGCATCATCGATTGGCTCGCGAAGTACGAGGAATCGGATTTCTACGACGAGTCCGAGACCTTCGTCATCGCTTCGCCCACGGTGAAGAGCATCCTCCGGAAGGTGCGTGACGCGGACGGCAACCCGGTGTTCATCCCCGGTGGCACCCAGAGCGGAACCGATCCCTCGCTCTTCGGGTACAGCAACTTCCGGTGGAGCTTCGGCGCGCGAACCGGCGCGACGATGACGGACGCTCCGGCCGGGAACCCGCTGATCATCATCGGGAACCGGTCCGCGCTGAAGCGCGGTCTCGCTCGTACCTCTCCCGGCATGGTCCCCGGCAACCCCGGCGTTCAGTGGCAGCGTGCCGCGAACGGCATCGGGTTCCTCTCGGATGAGGCCATCATGAAGGCCATGATGCGCCGCGCGTTCGTGGTCTCCGTGCCGCAGGCCGTTTCCGTCCTCGAAATCACGCCCGGAAGCTAAGGAGCCGCGATCATGGCCGAAGGCCAGTCTTTCAACAACCCGGCGCTCACCGGCTCCGGAACCATCCTCCCGGACGGCACGTACGGTCCGTCCCTGCCCGATCCCACCGAAGTCCGGGGTCTCGGCGCGGACAAGACCAGCGGCGGCCGGGATGTGTCCGGCGCGCGCACCTCCATCCCGGAGGAACTCATCGTGGACGTGGAGCGCTCCACGGCCGCGAAGCCGGAGGAGGAGAAGACCACCTCCACCACGCGAACGGCCGCGAAGCCGAAGTAACCCCGATCCCCGGCCGGTTTCCCGCGAAGAGCCTCCTCCGCGTGGGAACCGGCCGGTTCGGCTTAGGAGGCCAGCATGAGCGCAACCGGGTTCGTGGTCACGAGCGGCGGAGGCGGAGGATCGGTTTCATGGGGAGACGTATCAGGGAAGCCGTCAACCTTCCCGCCATCGACGCACACCCACGCGTACGCGGACATCACCGGGAAGCCGTCCACGTTTCCGCCGGAGGCGCACTCGCACACCGTGGCCTACGCGGACGTGACAGGAAAACCGTCCACGTTCCCGCCGGACACGCACACCCACGCGTACGCGGACATCACCGGGAAACCGTCCACGTTTCCCCCCGCAACGCACACCCACGCGTACGCGGACGTGACCGGGAAGCCGTCCACGTTCCCGCCGGAGGCGCACGGCCACGCACAGAACGAAATCACCGGCCTGGTGGCGGCACTCGCCGAACCCGCGAGAGTCTTCGTCCACAACGGCACGGCGTACGAGTTGTCCACCACGACGGACATCTACATCGGCCCGACCGATCCCGGCTCCGGATTCTGGATCGACACGGATGCCTAGGGCGAAGTTCCACACCGGCTCCGGCTGGACGGATCTCTCGATCTCCGGAGCCGTTGACTTCGGAGGCGATCGGCTCTCGTTCGGTCCGGGCGGCGAACCGAATCCGGCCGTTTCCCTATTCTCGAACGAGGTCCCCGCCACGGCGGACGCGGCCGATGGCGATCAGGGTTATTCCATGGGAACGTGGATGAAATCCTCGGTTCCGGGAACCGTGACGCACGTCCGCTGGATTTTCCCCACGAATGATCAGCCGATCGGAACCAGCGTTCTCGCAAACGCATTCCGCACGGATAGCGGAGTCAAGGCCGGTGGGGACGATGTGATCTTCACGGGTACGAATGGCGTATGGAACACGGTTGCGCTGGACACGTCCTTTCACGTGGACGCGGACGAGAGTTTCTGTCCGGCCATTTGGACTCCTCGCCGGTACGTCGCAACCGGTGGCTTCTTCGGCGCTCCGTTCGTGAACGGGGTTCTCTCGGCGGAGGCCGTGGCCGGAAAGTTCACGCCGAACAACGATCCGGTTCTGTACCTCCCCGCGAGCGCCTTCGGTAACGCGGCGTATCACGTTGACTGCCTTTTCGTGCCGGACTAGGAGAACCACATGACGCAAGCCGTTTCCGGTACGCCGGTGGTGCTGCTCGCGCAATTCGTCCTGAACGGTGCCAGCGCCACGCCGGAACTTCCCCTCACGCTCACGGTCACGCCTGCTTCCGGCGGCGCGGCGATCGTGACCACCGAGGATCTCGGGAACCCGGCAACGGGGATCTACTCGTACGAGTGGACTCCGCCCACGGTCACCGTGCCCACGAACTACATCGCGGTATTCGACCCGGCCGGAGATGACGTCTCCGCTACCGAGATCGTCACGGTGTACCCGGCTTCCGTCCTCACGTGGGCAACCACGGCGGACGTTGCCAACATCACCGGCAAGAGCGTGGACGCGGCGGCCGTTGCGCTCGCTTCGAGCATCATCTCCACCTTCTCCGGCGCGGACGTGGAGGCTCCGGCGGACAGCATCACGCCGGTTGACCGGAGGCACTTGAAGCGCGCTACCGCGTGGCAAGCCGTGTGGAGTAAGCCGGGTTTGATCGAGCAGCGCGAGAACGCGTCTTCGGTCACCTCGGACACGCAAGCCGTCCAGCGCGAGAGCCGGGAAGACATCATCCTCGCGCCGCTGGCACGCCGGGAGCTTACCTCGCTCTCGTGGGTGGGAACCCGGAGCGTGGTGGTTCGCGGCCCGCGCGATCGTGGCGTTCCCGACTCGATGCGCTTCCTGAACGAGGACAGCGATCCTCCGTGGTTCGGTGGGCGAGGTGCGATCCCGTGATAGCGATTCCGAACACAACCATTGCAATTCTCGGCGGATCTTCGAGTTCCGACTTTGAAGACCCCGTGGAGGGCACAACCGTTGTGGCTTCCGGCCTTCCCGCGTTCATCATGGAGAACCGGCAAATCGTGGCCACGGAATCCGATCCGCAAGCGCGCGCAATCCGGTATTACACCGGGCGGCTTCCTTTCGGAACGGAAGTGAGCGATTCGCAGCGAATCCGCGACGAACTCACCGGGGAACTGTTCTCGATCGACCACGTATCGAAGCCCCGTAATGGGATCGTGCCGCAAGACGTACGCCTCGATCTCCGCCGCGTAGAGTAGGGTGATCACGTCCCCGGACAACGGGGAGGACGAAGGACGAACCGCTCCGGACAACGGACGGGAGGACGAATGACATCACGCGTGACGCTGAGTGCGTCCGGCATGGGCGAACTCTCGCGCATCGTGGACGAACGTCTCGTCCACCCGATCACGGACGCGGTAGCGGACGACATGCGGCGCATGGTCCCGGTGCTCTCGGGAGACCTGCTCGCAACCATCGAAGAGGAGCACGGCGAAGGCTTCGGCCGGGTGCACTTCGGAGATGTGGACGGTGGGGTTGATTACCACCTATACCAGGAATTCGGGACATCCATCATGGCGGCGCAACCCTACGCGCGGCCCGCTCTGTATCGCCGTAGGAGCGTCTGATGACGGCACCCATCCCCTTCCACCCGGACAGCGAGTCTGTGGCCGTGGCGTGGCTCTCGCTGGCACTTCCGGTGGGCGTGGCTACCACCCTCCCGAAGCTCTCCTCGTGGCCGATCTACTCCGGCTCGAACGTGCGCGGCTTCGCGACTGTGACGATCGTGGGCGGCCGGACCTTCGAGAGCGGCCTCCGCGCGCCGATCGTGAGCGTGGGGACGTGGGCGGCCGTGGACGCGTCCGACCAACCACAGTACGGCGCGGCGATCCAACTCGCGGCCCTCGTGGTCGCGTCCTGCTTCGAGGACGGACGCTCTCCGGCGGTATCCGTCCGCAAGTCCAGCAAGTATGCGTACGCGTCCGTCCGGTCCGTCCGTCTGAACGCGGAACCGAGACGCGTCCCCGATCAGGATGCGTCCGTGGCGCATTTTGAAACAGAGATTGAACTCTTCTGGACGGAGGTCCCCGAATGAGCGCGGAAACCGTGAAAGTCGCAACCACCATGCGGCCGGACGATGAAATCGAGGTGGGGGAGGCCGAATTCACGGATCTCGCTCGCGCGGGTCTCATCGCGAAGCTGAACGGCAAGCCGGTCACGGCGAAGAAGAAGGAGAGCGAGTAAATGCCCACGGCAACGAACATCATCGCGGGACCGGCTTCCCTGTGGGTTGCTGCGTTCGGCGCGACGGAACCCCTCGACACGGCCACCACGGCGGCTCCTTCGGCACCGTGGGTGGACGCTGGCGGAACCGATGACGGCGTGACCCTGAACTCCGAGACGGAGTGGTTCGAGAAGCGGATGGATCAGGTCACCATGACTCCCGGCCGCGTCCCTACCTCGCTCGCGATCTCGGTTGCGACGAACCTCACGGAGGGCACGCTCGAAAACCTCGCCGCTGCTCTCAACATCCCCGCTTCCGCAATCGAAACCGGCGGAACCGGCGGAACCGCGTGGCGCGCGCTGGACGTGGGCGAGGTTCTCCCCGGAGACGAGCCCGCGTACCGGGCCGTCATCATGCGCGGCCGTGGCGTGGGCAACGGCGGCAAGATGCGGAACTTCATTTGCCGGAAGGTGCTCTCCATCGAGAGCGTGGAGTCCGCGTACAAGAAGGATGACCAGTGGCTCATCCCCGTCACGTTCGGCCTTCACTGGGTATCCACGTCCATCGCTCCGATGCGCGTCGTGGACGACGCGTCCGTCTAGTTGTCACAGCGCTAGGGGTGTGACCGGTGTGACCACCTCTAGAAAAACTCCTCTCGTGTGGGATTGAGCTGAGATTTTCCGGAGGGTGGTCACACTGGTCACACTTCCGGCGTTTTTCCTGATCAGAGCACTATCGAGGAGGCAGCCATGGTTATCGAGATCCGGACCACGCCAGCGGCGGACGTGGCGAAGGAGCCGCTCTTCACGCTGAACGGCACCACGTACGAGATCCCCTCCGTGATCGGCGCGGAGATCGCCTTGCAGGCGCTCGAACGCTTCCGCTCGGAGGCGGAACTCGCCGTCATCGCGTGGATGATGGAGACCGTTCTCGGGAAGGACGCGTGGAAAGCGCTCCGGAACGCGGAAGGACTCCACCCGGCCGATCTCGCCGCCGTCATCGAGGCCGTTCGCGAGAAGACGATGGCCGTGATCGAAGATCAGGGAAAAAGCTAGCCGCACGTTGCGCTGAGATCCTGTGGATTCTCGACTACCGGCGAGACGTGGTAGCGGATTTCAGAGCGATCTACCACCTCGGGTGGGCGGAGGCCGTAGCGCTTCCGGCGTGGGAATTCCTCGCGCTGGCGCATCGGCTTCCGAATTACCCCGGCGTGATGGCGAGACGTGCGGAAGAAGAGGCGAAGCGGGAACGGCGCAACGTGCGGAACCCGGAAGCGCGAATGGTGAGCGTCCACGATCAGGCGCTCGCGGGTTTGATCGAAATCGGATAGGAGAGCCGCCGTGGCCGAAGGCTTCAAGATCGCGGATGCGTATGTGGAAGTCACCACGCGCATTGATGACGGAGCGGTCTCGAAGGCGGCGGCTCTCGCTGGCGACGCGGCCGGGGAAGAGATCGGTACCCGCGCGAGCCAAACCTCATCGAAGGCGTTCGAGCGTGACGCGCGCGGCCGGTTCCTCCCGGCCGCGCAGCGAACCGGCTCGAAGGTGGGTGAAGGTCTCGGGAAGTCCTCCGGGGACGGCTTCGATCGACAGTCTTCCTCCTTCTTCGGGAAGGGCGGCAAGGCAGGCTCGTTTCTCGGGAAGGGTCTCTCTGGCGCGTTCGGCGCTATCGCTAACGGCGCTTCCGGGATCGGCTCCATCGTCTCGAAGGCGGCAATCAACCCGTACGCGCTGGCCGGTATGGCGGCGGCCGGAGCCACGCTCGCGCCGCTGCTTTCCGCTGCGATCTCCGGTGGCCTGATCGCTGGCGCTGGCGCTGGCGTGATCGGTCTCGGGTACATGCTCCTCAAAGAGGAACCGGCCGTGAAGGCGGCTTCTAAGAAGCTCGGTGACACGGTGAAGACCACCTTCACCACGGCCGCGAAGCCGTTGATCCCGTTCTTCGTGGAAGCCATGGGGATCATTCAGAAGACGGTAAAGGATCTCGGCCCCGACCTGAAAACCATGTTCTCGAACGTGGGACCGGCGATTAAGCCGCTCACCGAAGGGTTGATGGGTCTCGTCAAGAATCTCATGCCCGGACTGCTCGATCTCACGAAGCAGGTAGCGCCACTCTTTGAGGACCTGAAACCCGCCTTCGAGGGTCTCGGGAAGAGCATCTCCACGGCGCTCTCTCTGTTCGCGTCCACCTCCGGGGATGCCGGTCTCGCTCTCGGAGATCTCATCGGATTCATCGGCGGAGCGATCGTTCAGACAGCGATGTTCCTCGCCGCGATGGCGAAGGGGTACTCCGTTGTCCGTACGTTCTTCGTGGAGACGATCCCGGCCGCTATCGCAACCACGATCGAATGGTTCAAGAAGGTTGGACGCGCGATCTCCGATTGGGCCTCCGGCGTAGCGAATTGGTTCTCCGGTGCGGCTTCCTCCACCGGGACGTTCTTCTCGAACATTTGGGCATCGATCACCGGCTTCTTCTCCAATGTGGGTTCCTGGTTCGCGGCGCTCCCCGGCAAGTTCATGGGATGGCTCTCGTCCGTGTGGTCCACGATCTCCACGTGGGGAACGAACGTCGGGAACTTCTTCATGGCGCTCCCCGGCCGCATTGGTGCATTCCTGGCGTCTCTTCCCGGAATCCTCCTGAACGCGTTCACTACCGCGCTTCACGGCGCACTCTATGCGGTTGGTTATGCGATCGGCTCCATTGTTGACTTCTTCATCAAGCTTCCCGGCCGCGCCGCCGCCGCCGCGTCTGCTCTGTGGGGAGCGATCTCCTCCGCCTTCACCACGGCGCGAGACAACTCGATTGCGTGGATTCGCTCCGCCGTGACGGCCGTGGTGAACTTCTTCACCGCGCTCCCCGGCCGCGCGCGTTCTGCGGTCTCGACTCTATGGTCCGGCATGGTCGGTATCTGGAATACCGCGAAGACTAGCGCAATCAACATCGCTACGGCGCTCGTGAATTCCGTGGTGAACTTCTTCAAGACGCTCCCCGGTAAGGCGCGTTCTGCGGTCTCCTCTCTGTGGTCTTCGATGGTGGGCGCGTTCAACTCCGCCGTTTCTGCCGCGAAGGAGAAGGCAACTTCGCTCGTGAACGGAACCGTCTCATTCTTGAAGACGCTTCCCGGAAAAGCGAAGAGCGCGATCTCGGGTATCAAGTCCTCCATTCTCGGCGTGTTCTCCGGCGCGAGTTCGTGGCTCGTGAGCGCCGGAGCGAACATCTTGAAGGGTCTTGCGTCCGGCATCAAGAGCGCCGTGGGTGCGGCCGTGGGTGCGGCGAAGTCTGCCGTGGGCTCCGTCATCAAGGGCGCGAAAGACGCTCTCGGTATCGCCTCACCCTCGAAGGTGGCGGCGAAGCAGGTTGGTCGGTGGATTCCGCCCGGTATCACAAAGGGCGTGATGGGCGCGATCCCGGCCGCTCGAATGGCGCTGGCACGCGCTATCGAGAAGATCATCCCCCCGAAGAAGGTTGCGCCGCGTCTCGCGCCTTCGCCCACGGAGAAGAAGCTTCCGTGGTGGGCGGCTCCCGCGATCCCGAAGCCGGTCACGAACCCCACGGCCGGAATCCTGCCGGTTCGCAATCCCTCCACCGGCGGGGACAGCGATTCGGACTCCGGCTCCGGCACGGTGGAAAACCACTACAACTTCTATGCTGGCGCGATTCAGTTGGATGTCTCGAAGGTGCGTACAATCCGGGAGTTGATCGATTTGATCGAGAGCCTTCGCATCTCGGCTAGGGGGTATGCATCATGATCGATCGAGCGGGGACGCTGGCGGAGGCGCTGGCCGGACAGAACGGCGGCGCTGGCGCACACGCGACGCCGGACGGCGAGGTACGCATCCGCTCCGCCGTGGTCACCGGGGACACGGTGGAGGTGTGGCTCGAAGGCGAGACGAACGGCGGCGATCCCCACTTTCGGATCGTGAATCCGCCACTCCTCGTGGAGGACGCGAACGGGGATGTCCTCCTCGCGCACGGCCGGTTCCGGCATGATCCGGTGGCGGCGCTGGCGTACGTGATCGGCTCTCTCGGCGGAGCCACGAAGCGGAAGGGACGGCGCGGCTAATGACGGTAACCGTCGTGTACGGCAAGGCAACCGATGGTTACTTGCACAAATACAACGCCACCTATGCAACCGCGCTGGCCGGTCCCGGTGACGCGGTGAATGGTGGTAACGCCGCGTACATCGGCCAGAACCACAACGCTTCGTATCAGGTCTTTCAGACCTTCGTGGGATTCGACTACTCCGCGATTCCCGATACTGAGATCGTCACGCACGCGTGCATTCGCCTGAACGTGGGGACGCTGCTCACTCCGTCTGTGGATCGTCACCTCGAAATGCGCGGCTTCGCGTGGTCGCCGTCCAGCCTCCAAACTTCGGACTGGCGCACGCAAGCGCAACTCAACGCGGCGCGTCTCGATGCCTCCGTTCACCTTCTCGCCGGAGTGGACGGAAAGTACATCTACGGGACCACTGACGAGTTCATCGCGAACATGCGCGTGAATACCACGATGGACGAGATCCTCGTGACGAACCGCCAGCGTCTCGGGAACACGCCCACGCAAGACGAAGGTCTGTGGATCTACACGGCGGACGCCAGCGGAACGAACGCCGATCCCGCCATGATCTACACGAGCGCTCCCCGCTCTACGCTCTTCGGCGTGATGGGTGCGCAAGTGGAGACTTCTCTCGGACATGCGTACCTCGAATCCGATGGAGCCGTTACCGCGACGATCACGCTCAAACACCGCACCTTTGCGGGGACCGTGACCACGATCGGGACGCTTCCTCTCGGGTCGGCGGCAACCGACTTCGCGCGGCCGGAGGGTGCGCAGCATTTCGCGCTCGTGAAGGACTACTCAGATAATCTGTACGTTCTCGGCCGGAGCGGGAATGCGGAGAACAACCTCTCCGCGCGCGCGTATTCAACCGCGATGGGCTCCGGGACGTGGACGGCACAGACGATCCGCACGGCCGCGATGCCCTCGTACAACTCCGGTATCAATCAGGTTGCCGCGTGCTGGCACAACGTGGGCGGCGGCTCCATCTTCGCCGTGGTGGGTCACGTGGGCTCCGTGGGAGATTCCGTGCTTCACCGCGAGTTGCAGCACGCGAGCATCAATACCGTCTACCTCCTCACCGGAACCGGCTCGTTCTTCCGGGGTTCCGGGTACACCTCTCCCGCGTTGCAGCCGGACCTTACCTCCACGTCGCACTTCAACACGTGGAGCAACGAAACCGGCTCCGGGCTGGACGTTGCTTCCGTGGGCGTGGTGGGCGGCTCCGAATCGTGGGGCTTCCTCTCCTCGTTCGTCTCCGGCTCGATTCCTGGCGAGAACGTCACCATTCAGCCCGGACGCTATTCGCTGAACGCGGCAGGCTCCGGCTTCGAGTTCGGCTCGTTCTCGCCGTCTTCGCAAGGCGCATGGGCGCGGAAGGACGCGGCCGGGAAGATCCGCGTGGTGCCGGTGAGCGCGAACGCCGTTGCCGTCCTCACAACGGACGCGGACGCCGGTTACGGCCTCACGGTGCGCGTGCTCTCGTACTCCGGCTCCGATGCCGCTCCGGTGGCTCTCGGAGGCGCGTACCTCGGTGGGGACGTGCCGAACATGGCGGACGGTCCCACGATCGCGCAATCGAGCGCGTGGGATGCCATTTACAACGCAACCGAGAACCGTCTGTGGATGTACTTCGTGTCCACAGCGAACCCGTTGCAGATCCTCCGCACGGCCTTCGATCTCAACTCGATGCAGGCGGTAGAGAACAACGTCACCGTTTACACGGCCAGCGCCGGGAACACCATTCAGGCGATCCGGGTTCAGCGCAATACCACGGCCGGACAGTCAACGCTCGTGACGGCGGCGCTGATCAACGGTTCTACGCGATCCACGGCGTACGTGCTCGACACGTTCAACATCGCGCCCACGGCTCCCACGCTCACGCCGAAGAGCAACTTCGATGCCATCATGGCGCAAACCTTCTCGTGGACGTTCAATGATCCCAACCTTCCCACCGATTCGCAGAGCGCCTATCAGTTGGAGATCTCGGACGCGTCAACCGGCGTGGTCGCGCTCGACACCGGGAAGGTAACCAGCGTTACGCCTTCGCGGAACGTGGCCGGTAGCACGATTGCGAACGCGGCGGATTACCGCTGGCGCGTGCGCACCTATGACGCGGCGGACGTGGTTTCGCCGTGGAGTGAGTACGGCCTCTTCTCCACCTCTGCCGGTGGAACGGTCACCATCACGGTTCCGGCCATCGACTTCCCGGCTTCGCTGATCACGGACGATCTCCCCGTTTCGTGGAGCGTTGCCAGCACCACGCAAGCCGCGTACCGGGTTTGGCTGTATCGCGGAGCCACCCTCGTTTCCGATACGAATTGGATTGCCAGCACGGCAACCACGCACACCGTTTCGGGAATGCTGTCCGATCAGAACCACGAGATCCGGGTTCGCGTCCGGAACGCCTCGAATGTGGAGACGAACACGGCCGTCCGCAACGTGAAGCCGTCTTTCGCCACGCCCGAAGCGCCGGTGGTGGCGATCACCTCGTACCCGGACGGCGGGTTCATTCTCGTCACCGTGGACAACCCCGCTCCCGGCGCTCCGGCTCTCGGAACCAGCGAAGAGGACTTCGAGGCCGGACTAGGCACGTGGACCGGATACGCGAACTCCTCCACCTCTCCGGGTTCGCTCACCGTGGATACGACCAACTTCCACCACGGCACGCAAGCCGCGCGCATCACCGTTCCTTCCGGTGGTTTAACTCAGGTTTACGCGCGCCCGAACTCCGCCGCGTTCCCCGTTCTCGCTGGCGTCCGCTACACGGCCCGCATGTGGGTTCGCGCCTCTGCCACGCGCGATGTGGGCGCGGCGATCGATTGGTACGACACGGCCCCGGACTACGTGACCACGAGCATTCAGGCGTGGCCAGTGACGGCCGGGGAGTGGTACCGGATCGAGGTTACGGGGACAGCGCCGGAGGACGGCTTCGCCTCCTTCGGTCCCACGATTGGAACGCCGGTGAACGCGGAGTACGTCACCTTCGATGAGGCCGTACTCACGATCGCCAGTGACCGGCCGGACGTTTCCGGGAACGAGATCCTCCGGCGCGTCTCCGGCTCCTCCGGCGCGTGGGAAGTCATCGGCACCACCGATCCGGACGATGTGTTCCGGGACTACACTGCAACCGCCGGAGTGACGTACGAGTACCGCGCGAGGGGACAAGCCTAATGCCGTTCACGGATTCCGCTTCCGTCTTCGGCGAGTTGCCGATCCACGGAGTTTGGATTCACGATCCCGACTCCCCGGAGGCCACTCTCCGAAACTTCGCCTTCGGCGCGAACCAGCGTACGGACACCTTCGATCCCATGGGAACCGGCTCGTTCTTCGCCGGACGCGACGCACCCGTATTCGACTACGGCGATCCCGTGGGCCGGACGTGGGACATCATCATTGACGTTCCCTACGGCGAGACGCACGCGGAGGATCTCGCGCTCCTCCGCGTGTTCGCTGCCTCCCGGAAGAACGTATGGGTTCGAGACAACCGGGGCCGCGCCATGTACGGCGCGATCGGTCCACTGAAAGTCACGGACACGGCGGCCGGGGAGCAGGTTGCATTCACGGTCACGGCCGCGTACCGCACGATCACGGAGGCTACGTCCTAATGCAGCGGATCGCGCCGCCCACCGGGGACCGGAACCCGAATTCGCACACGGAGGCGGAGATCCTCTCCGCTCTCCGTGGTGGCTCCGGCTCTCGGTACTTCTCGTTCCGGTATGAGCTTCTGGACGCTGGCAACGTCTACGTTCAGGATCTCGTGGATACCGTGCTCTCCGGCCGCGTCACGATGAATTGGCTTGCCGATATCAAGCGGACAGCGATGATCACCGTTCGCGAGCGCGGAGAGATCGACTTCCTCTCGGATCGCATTAAGCCGTACGTGCGCCTCCGCGTTCCGCCGTATGGCCCGAACGATTACGTGGAATGGCCGCAAGGCGTGTTCCTGCTCTCCACTCCGAAGAGGAACGTGGACGAGCAGAACGTCATCACGCGGGACGTGGAGTGTTACGACGGGTTGAAGGTGTTCACCGATGAGAAGGTGGACACGCGGTACACGGCCGCCACTGGCGCGAATTACACGACTGTAATTTCCTCGCTTCTCGGCTCCATCCCGAAGAGTGTCGCGCCGTCCACAAAGACGCTGGTTTCCGCGAAGGAGTACGAGCCGGGAACCACGAAGCTCGCGATCATTAACGATCTCTGCAACGCCATCAATTACGAGAGCCTCTCCTTCGATGAAGACGGAGTGGCGATCGTCCAGCCGTACCGCGATCCCACCGGCCGCGCCGAAGAGTACAACTATACGGCCGATCGGGATTCCCTCATCCTGCCCAACGTAGACGAAGAGATCGATCTTTTCAGTGTGGCAAACAAGTGGACGTTGGTCGTTAGTGACCCTGATCGTCCAGCACTCACGAGCACATACACGAATAGTGATCCCGCTTCTCCAACCTCTACGGTCCGGCGGCAACGCACGATCACGGACTTCCGCACAGAGGAAGATGCAGCGGATCAAACGACTCTCGATGCAAAGGTCCGGAGGCTCGCTTTCGAGGCGTCTCAGGTATATCAGGCGCTCGACTTCACCACTGGCCTAATGCCGATCCACTCCGGCAATGACGTGTACCGGATCGTGTATCCGGCGCTCGCGGTGAACGCGAAGTTCAGCGAGCAATCGTGGGACATGGAACTCCGCGCCGGAGCCGCCATGAAGCACCGTGCCCGGAGGGTGGTGACTGTCTAAGTGGATTCGCTCGACTTCCTCTCGACTATCGCGGGGTACGTGCGGAACGCGCCGTCTTCCGGTTCGTCCAGCGCGGATCGCCCGATCCGTCTCGCCGTCATCGATCCGGCGTACGCGCCGTTCTCCTCGCCGTACCCGAACGGTATCCCCGGCGCGAAGGTCACCTTCGAGGGTGAGACCACGCTGTCCGGGAAGCTCTACCCGGTGGCGTCCGGCTTCATCCCGGCTCCCGGCAACCGCGTGTTCATGGTGCCGATCGGCGGAACGTACCTAATCGTCGGGAACGCCAACCCCACAAATGCGCAAGGCTTCTACGATTTCGGCTCGTACTCCGGAATGGAATTCGGAGACGGCTCGTACATCGATTCCATCGAGGGATTGCAACTCGAAGGAGACGCGTACGTTGCCGGGGATCTCGTGGTGGATGGCGTGGGCGCGATGCGCGACATTCTCAAAGGGACGGACACGCCGCGCACGAACAACTCCGTCCTAGACGATCCGCAACTCACCATGTCGTTTCCGTCTGGTTCCACGTGGAAGATCGACATGGAACTCATCTTCTCGTCTTCCACCGGCGACTTCATGACTTCGTGGAATGTGGTTGGCGCGGCTGGTTCCACGAACCTCCGCACGTGTTGGGGACCTTCCCCGTTCACCATCGACACAACCACGCCGGACGAGAGCCAAGGACGCGATTCCGCGCCTATGCGCGTAGGCGCTCATCTCCACGCAACGAACGTGCCGTACGGAACGAACTCCACCTCCGCGTACACGAGCGCGTGGGAGCGGGCCGTGATCACGTTCGCTTCCGCCGGTTCCGTTACGCTGGCGTGGGGTCAAGAGACCACGGACGCGAACGCCGCAACGCTGCGTGCCGCGTCGCTCATGAGCGCTAGGAGGATCTCGTAATGGCGGACAAGGAAGCGGCGGCGGAGGAAGGTCTCGCGGCCCGCATCGCTGCTCTTGAAACCCGGTTCACGGCGCTTGAAACCATGCTGAACCAGAAGATTCCCGGCTTCGAGACCGTGGCGGCGCGCGTCACGGAACTGTCCGGCGCTTTCCAGCAAGCGAACCGGCGTCTCGCCGCCATTGAGGCGGCCGTTCTGGCGTTGCAGGAGGCACCCTCCCCCGTGGATGAGCAGCGCATTTCGGCGATCGAGGCCGGTTTCACCTCGCTGTCCGCCACCGTGACGCAGCTTGCCGCCACGCGCGGCCGTTCGGGTCTGTCGGGTAGGCTCCGGGGTATCGAGGAGAAGCTAGATCAACTCCTACCCCCCGCGACTCCGGAGGCACCGTGACATTGACGAAGCCGGATTTCCGGCTCGACTCCCCGAATCCGAACCCCTCGCTCATTACCGACGCGGCCCACTGGTTCCGTCTCCGGCTCGAAGAGTTGGAGCCCGCGAGCCAACACGGAGGCACGTACGCGAACAAGCCGGGATTCCACAACACCGGCAAGGCGAACAAGAGCACGAACTACTCCGTCCGCGACGCCGTGAACAAGAGCGGTCCGGGCTGGACGAAGGCCAGCGCGATCGACTGGACTTTCCCCGATGCGCAACGCGGGGACTTCAAGACGATCGACAAGTACACCTCGCGTCTGTGGAAGTCGGCGCATGACGCGAACGATCCCCGGCTCGATCTCATCCTGTTCGAGTTCTACGGGCAGGCTGATTCCGACCGTGCCGTGGAGGGGTACAACGAATACCGCGAGGATGAAGTCACTTCCGACCCCTCGCACCTCTGGCACCTCCACCTCTCCTTCCTCCGCTCGAAGGTGGGCGACTTCTGGTCAATGTGGGCGCTCTTGACTGTGCTCATGGGCTGGAGTGTTGCTCAGTGGCGCGCGTCCCTCCCGTCCGCGCCTCCGGCCACTCCGCCGAAGCCGAAGCCTCCGGCCGGACTCCCGAACCACCGGGACGGCTCCCGCGTGAACTCCGTGGACGAGAACAACCACGGAACCGACGTGGCCACGCTGCAACGCTTCATCGGGCGCATCTCGGCGGACGGCCGGTTCGGTCCGGCCACGGAGAAGCGCGTGAAGGAGTATCAGCGGATGCGCGGCTTGAAGGCGGACGGAATCGTCGGTCCGAAGACGTGGGCTCCCATCCTCCGCGCGATTCGGTAACGTGACCGGACTATGGCCGGTATTGCGCGAAGGCGGACCGTGGTTCGCGCTGCTCTTCGTTTCGATGGGTGGCGTTGTCGGTCTCGCCTTCGCGCTTTCGCGTGGCCTACTTGTTCGCGGTTCCGAAGTCGATCGCATAGAGAGACGAATCGAGAAAGACACGGATCGAGTCATCGATCTGTATAAGGAGCAAATCAAGGCACTAACCGTGACTATCGGGAAGAAAGACGAAACGATCGAGAAGCTCACGGAGCAGAACGGAAAGCTACTCGCGGGAAACGCGGTTGCTACGGAGGCTCTCGATAAGATCGTCAAGGAGGCGGAGCGGCGTGGGCATCTTCCGACGTAAGCGGCTGGAGCGGGAGCACTTCATCCCACCGGAACCGGAGCCGATCGATACGTCCATGGTGGACAGCGCAACGGCCGAACTCGAAGCCGTATCGGATCGGGATGCGGAGATCGACGCGTACCGCGCTAAACTCCTGAGAATCCAAAGAGACAACGCGCTAGGTCCCCGCTTTTGGGCGGCCGTGGGCGAGAGGAGAGCGTGAATGCTGGACGAGTTCCTCGGGTGGTCCGGTTGGTACACGATCACCGGCGTTGCGGCGGCCGTGGGCCTGTTCGCGTGCGTTCTGTTCGTGGTCCGCTTCCACGTCGAATCCGGCGGCGCGTGGCGGGGTAACCCGTTCGGCCGGTTCCTGTTCTTCCGGAAGGTGCTCCTCGCGGCACTGTTCGCCGTGGCGCTGGCGAACCGGCTCACGCCCGGTTGGGTATGGCAAGAGTTCACGGTGGCCGTCCTGTTCAGCGCGTTCGCCGTACAGACGTTCGTGCCCTATCGTCTACTGTTGACAGCACAGAAAGAGATGCATCGATCGGAGGCACGATGACGGAGAACGAGACCACCGGCACCGGGAGCGGGAAGCTCTTCCGGGACTCGAAGTTCGGCAACGTCGCGAACGGGCTCGTGACGGCGGCGGCGCTCTACATCGCGGACGCCATGACGGGGCTGGACGTGACCCCGTTGCCGGACGCACTCGAACCCCTCGCGCTGGCGGCGCTGGCAACCGCCGTCGGCCTGCTCACCTCGTGGGCAACGGCCCGCCGGAAGCGATCCTAGGACTTCCCTAGGGACATAGGAGAACGGCCCGGAGCGTGAAGCTCCGGGCCGTTTCCGCGTGCGTCACGCCGTGGGCTCGTCCGGCACCTCCGCGTCCTCCTCGTACCGCCACACGGAGACGATCGTGATCTTCGCGCCGCCGTACCCGGTGTCCCGCTGGACACCCTCCGCCACGCTGTCCGGGATGAGGCGCATGTGCTCCGGCGAGAGAACGCACGGCTTCCCGTCGCGGAGCGGCCGGTAATCGTCCATGTACCCGGAGCCGCCGATCCGGCCCGCCGTGAACGTGTAGCTGATCATGTAACGCGGAGCCTTCATGATTGCCTCCTCTGGCAAGTTTTCGTGTGTCCGTCCGGGCATTTCCCGCAACAGACGCTTCCCCGCTGGTTCTTGTACCGGCCGCACGTGCAACGGCCCGAAAGCGCGTTGAACAACGCGCGCCGGAACGAGGGTCTCTCCACGGGCGCACCTCTCCCACTGTACTTAACTTACCATGAACTTAGGAGGAACGGAAGGCCGGACTCCGAAGAGTCCGGCCGGTTCCTCACGCCTTCTTCGCCTTCGGGATCATGCAGCGGGTGAGGGTGGTCTCCTTCGAGCCGTTCCACTCACCGTGACCCTTGACGGTCCCCTTGAAGGTAACCTCCGTGTTCTTCTCCACGTCCGCGAACGCGCCGGAGGCGAAGGTCTTGAAGGTGTGACCCTCGCTGCCACGCATCGTGATCAGGTAGGTAACGCCGAAGTCCGAGAAGCACTCCTTCACGTTGGTCACAACCGCCGTGATCTCGTACCGCTTGCCCACCTCGCCGAAGTGTCCGGCCGCGTTCGCCGCCGCTTGCTTCCCGGCAACCTCCGCCGCGATCTTTCGGACGGCCGCAACCATGCGCTCCGAGAGAACGATCCCGTTCGCCGCCTTCTCGGCCATGTCACCGAGGAAGCCGCGCCGCTCCTCCTTGCCAGCGAGGAACTCGATCACATCGAGGTTCTCCGCCCGGAACGCGTTCCACGCAATCGCGGCTTCCCACGCGGCGAGGAACTCCGCCCGGTTCTTGCGATCCCGCGTGGCGCGGCGCGTCTTGACCAGCTTCTCCGCGTCCTCCGGCGTGGTGGGCGTGCCGAGACCGTCCCCGAAGCATCCGTAACAAACGGTGCCGTCAATCTGGTTGTACGAGTAGTGACCCCATCCGCCGCAACGCTCGCACGCCCGGAACCACGTGTCCGTGTCGAGACCGTTCAGCTTCGCGGGCCGGACCACGAACGGGAGGCCGACGTGATCGGTGGCCGCTTCCACCATCCGAACCGTGACCTTCGCCGTCCCCTTGCGGATGCTACGGGTCTCGTTCTCGCCGATCCGGAAGAAGTCGCTCATGATCTGTGTTCCCCTCACTCGTTCCCGTCTTGCTTACATGGAGAAGCCTACCACGACTTACTAACTTCGTGGTAGGCCAGTCTCCGTGTTTCTTGTCAGGAAAACGCCGCGATCAGGAGAGCCGGGAGGAAAACCGAGGTGGCGAGGTGCCACGACTGATCGAGAGCCCACGCGCCGGTTCCGAGAGACGGGTTGTCCCCCACGCGTCCGGCCGGTTCCTGCCCGGAGCCGTGGCAATCCCAGCAACGCCCGTTCGTCTCCGCGTCCCCGCCGATCCCGGTTCCCTTGCAGCCGGAGCAGTCGGCCCACGTCTCGAACCGAACTCCGGCGCGCGGAACGCCGAGAGTGAGAAACTTCCCCTTGCCGGGGATCTCACGCGCGAGACGGAACATGATCCCGTGCTCCCGCCGGTCCGCCGCGTAGTGGAACACCGCAGAAACCATGAGCGCACCCACGAGCGTGAAGGGGTTGATCGTCGGTCCGCCGGTGGCCGTCCAGAGAGCCACGATGCACGCGAGTTGCGTCAGGACGTAGGAGCCCACGTGGTTGCCGCAAGCCACGATGCCGTCAACCCCGGCTTCCCCTTTGTGGCGTGCCTGATGATCCGTCTGGACCCAGTAATCCCCGATGTGGTGACCCACGTACAGCGCGAAGGCGTAAGCCGCAAAAATCGTCATACGAAGAACTTACCAAGAAACAGGAAGCCCCGGTGTCCATGATCTGACACCGGGGCCGTGTTCCTCTTCACTTAGTGCACGAACACCTTCACGATCACCGTAACCGCGTGCCGCGTGGGCGAGAAGCAGAGGAGCAGGAGCAGAACCACGGCGGCGGCTCCGAGAATCGTCATCCACGGCAGGTTCACGAGCGAACCCACGAGAGCGGAGAGAGCCGCGATCACGGCCGCCAGCGCGAGCAGGATTCCCGCGATCGACCACCCGATCCGAACCAGCACGCGCGCCCACGTCGGGAGCGGCTCGTTCCGGTTCCGGTGCTTCGGCTCCGCCCGTTCGATGATCGTTGCCTTCGCCGCGTACCCGCCTCCGCGCATCGCGAGCACCTCGGACACGGCCCCGTACTTTCCGCGCCGGACACCGTTCCCGGCCTTCTTCGCCACCTCCGCTTTCGTGGCACCGGTGATCATCACCGTTGCCGGAAGCGGAGACATCCTCACGATCTCGGCTTCACGCTTCATTACAGCATCACCCCCAACACGAGGAGCGCGATCAGCGCCACCACGTGCGCGCTCCGGAAGTTCCACGAGAGACCGATGTTCCGGCGCTCCCGCGCGAAACGCTGCCTCCGGGCGGAGACCAGCGGGATACGGCGCGGATTCCACAGGTTCTTCTTATGGTTGTAAACCGGCCAGAGGAGCAGCATCACGAGCGTCTCCGTGGAGCGGAGAAGCCACTTCCACCGGGGAAGCGGGATGCGGACCACGCACCGGGGTTCGAGATCCGCCCACGGCTTCCCGGCCTGCTCGAACCGCGCGCCGGAGCCGATGTTCCCGAGGTGCTGGCCGTGCCGGTCCCGGAACGAGGTTGTCTCGCCCACGTAGGCGAAGTGCCGTCCCGTGATGAGCAACCCGGCCGGAGCCGCCACGAACCAGGGAACTCCGATCATCTCTCCGGCGAAACCGGCCGCCACCATCGCGGGAGCCGCCGTCCACTCCGGGAGCCGGAGCTTCCCGATCAGTGAGGCGGGTTTCCGCGCCCGGTAGACGTACACTCCGCCACCCTTGCGGATCGGCTTCATCGCTTCCCCCTCGTTACCTTCTGCATGTCCTTCTTGCCGCGTCGCGGTCCGGCCGTCTTCGTGAGGTGGATCGCGTCGCAGAACGGGCAGCGTCCGGCCTTCCACTTCATCCGCTTCACCACGAAGCCGTACTTCGCCATCGGCGAGTTCCACGCCGTTGCCTTGTCCGGGTACATGAGCTTCCCCGTCACGCGGCACTTCTGGTTCTCCGACTCCAACATGATCCGTTCTCCTTCGTCTTGTTACCCACTACGTTACCACGGACTTAGTAACTCCGGCGAGAGTGAATCCGGGATGGCATGGCACGCAACCGGACTTAGTGGGATCATAGGAAGATGAGCGAGCACCGAGAACTCACGCCAGCGCTGGCAACGTACAAGGTCAAGTGGTGGACCCCTACGGGGTTCGCGTTTCTCACGATCCGGAGCACGTACCGCTATTGGATCACCGGACGGCCCGTCTTCGGCCCCGGTGACAACGCCACGTTCCGCCACGACGCGACGAAGGACTATCGCGGCGGACCGGTGGAGAAGCTGTCCCGCGCGCGCTGGCGGCGGCTCTCGCGCCGGTGGGTTCTCGGCGGAGTCCCCGGCCTCACCGCGATCCCGGCCGCCTTCTCCGAATCCGCGCGCCTCTTCCTGCTTTGCTACATGATCGCGGTTCTCGCCGGTGGAGCAACGATCCTGATCAACGCCGGTGGTTCCTGGTTCGCCGTGCGCGATCTCCGCAAGACCTACATCTACCCGGCCGCCTCCGTGCTGTCCCGCGTCACCGGCGTTGCGATCCCACGCCGGGAGGCCGTTCAGTGCATCGAGTTGCCGGACGGCTTCGGCGAGTTCCGGGAGGACGAAGAGCCGCGCCCGATCCGCGTGTACGTCCCGGAGGTGGGTCTCGATGCCGGGATGAAGAAGCGGATCGCGGAGCAGGTGGGTTCCCGTCTCGGCTTGCCGGAGGCCGTGGCGAAGTGGACGGAGAGCGGCGTTCCCCGCCGGTTCGTGGAGCTTTCCCCGATGTCCCTGCCGCGTTCGGTCACGCTGGCCGATCTCATGGACGCTCTCCTCGCGACGGACATTGATCACCCGATCGTGGGCGTTCAGGGGAGCGGTCTCCCGGCGTACATGGACTTCCGCAACGACTCCCCGCACACGTTGGGTTCCGCTGGTTCCGGAGCCGGGAAGAGCACGCTCTATAAGTTCATCGCGATGCAGAGGATGCGGCGCGGCGCGTACGCGATCTTCCTCGACTTCAAGAAGTGGAGCCACCTCCGGTGGGCCGGACGCATCACGGACGGACGCGTTCGCATCGAGGACGAAGTTCCGGCCATCCACACGCTTCTCGTTCGCGTGCTGGACGAACTCGTGTGGCGCAAGTCCTTCAACCTCGATCAGGAGGACGAACTCAACGCGCTTCCCCGCATGGACGTTTACGTTGAAGAGATCAACACGCTCATGGGACTTCTCACGGAGTTCTGGACGCAATACGTGGCGAAGACGAAGCAGGAGGCGCGGACGAAGCTCCGGCGCGCGAAGGAGACGGAGGACGATGGACTGATCGAGGAAGCAGAGGAGGAACTCGCCGCCGCGATGGGTTTGCCGAAGAAGTCCCCGGCGCGGCAGGCTCTCGAATACGGCGTGAACCTCGGACGCGAGTTCGGCATCCACTTCCACTTCATCGGCCAGTCCATGAGCGCGAAGGCGGCCGGTGGACGCGACACGCGTGAGTCCTTCCGGACGCGGATGCTGGCACGGTGGGACGCGAAGACGTGGAAGATGCTGGCGGACGGAATCCCGTTCGTGGCGTGTCCGTCCGGTGAGGTCGGAATCTGGGCTCACGTCCACGGGTCGGAATACGAGATCGTCCGCGTCCCGTTCGTCCGGGACGAAGAGGCCGTGGAGTTCGTCCTCGGTGGCGTCCGTCCGTCCCTGCCGATGTTCCACGGCGATCCGCCTCCGGCGCTGGACACGTCCCCGGTCACGTCCGCGCTGTCCGGCGCGGAGCCGCTCTCGAAGATCGTCGGGTTCCTGCCCGCGAAGGCGGACGGCTCCCGGCTCACCCTGAACGGCCTCCGGACGGCGGCGAAGCGGTCCGGCTTCCCGGCTCCGGCGAACGAGCCCGGTCCCGGTGAGGCGCTGCTCTACGTGCCGGAGGAGATCCTCGCGTGGTTCCGGGATCGTGAGCGGCTCCCGACTCTCGGCGACTGAACGCACGGAAACGGCCCGGAGAGCGTCTCTCCGGGCCGTTCGTCTTACCAGAGTCCTAGGAACCAGGGTGGCGCGTAGATCGCCGTGAGCAGGCCGTACGGGCTCGTTTGAGCTAGCTCACCGGCTTCCCCTCCCTCGCTCGCTTCTCCCGCCACGCGCGCTGTCCGGCCACGTGCTCCGCCGGTCCGAACCGGCCGGAGCAGCACGGAGCCGGGAGAACGTCACTCCGGCCCGCACACGGGCACCACGCCGGGGAGCACTCCCCGTACTTCGCCTCCGCGCATCGGCACGGATACGGCTCCGTCACCGGCGTTCTAGCCACGGCCCACACCATGCCCTCGAAGCCGGAAAACCCGGCCGAAGCCGGGTTCCCGTCGGTGTTGCTCATGCTCACCCCTTCACCATCGCGGCCCGGACGCGCGCCACGTGAGCGGCGGACACGTCCCGGTTCATCATCTCGGAAACCTGCTCGTCCGTGAGGGACGCGTCCCCCGTGATCAGGACGGTTGCGCGCTTCGTCCGCTGAATCGCCTTAGCGTTCGTCCCCACGGCCTCCGCCACGTCCTCGTTCGTCCGTCCGTCCGCGAGGAGACGAACCGCCTTCTCCACGTCCCACGCGGCGGCGCGTCCGGCCTTCGTCGATCCGTCCTCGATCGCGGGACGCGCGGCCGGAGCGGCAACCGTCCGGGGCTTGCGGGCAACGCTGGCCTTCGCCCGGATCGGAGCCGGAGCGGAGAGCGGGATGATCGGGAGCGTCCAGCGAGCGCCAGCGGCAACCCACCGGATCGCGGGAGCCGGGATGGCAACCGGCGCGGCCGGAGCGGTAACCGGCACGGCGGCCGGGATCTCCACCGGCTCCGCGTCCTTCCGGCCGATGTGCTCGATCACGAACGCGGCGAGGAGGCAAACCGGCATCGAGGCCGCGATGATGATTCGCGGGACCACCACGGCACCTTCCGCGTGGAAGTTGAACGCCAGCGAGAAGAAGGTACCGATCACGAGTGCCAGCGTGCCGACTCCGAACCGCTTCTCCTTCATGGCCTTCATGCCCACGTAGAGCAGTCCGTCAATCCCGATCGGGTAGGCCAGCGCGAAGATCAGGTGGTTGGTCTCGTCCACCACGGAGACGATGTGTCCGGCGCTGGCGAGGAACGCGGCACCCGCGACGATGGCCGGAGCGTCGATGAACTTCGAGAGCTTCATGATCTGTGTTCCTTCCCGGTGGGTTTCGCTTACACCATGAAGTTACCACAGACTTAGTAACTACGGCTAGCCGGACGGATGAGAATCCGTCCGGCTTCGCGGTATCTGAAACTCAGGATGCGTCCGCGCTGGCGTGGGTCACCTTCTCCGCCACGATCAGGTGACGGAAGCCGCGCGAATCCTGAACCGGGATCATCCCGGCCGGACGCGCGAGAGCAGCGCGGAGTCTGTCCTCGAAGTCTCCGAGAGTCATCTCAACTCCGGAGACGTTGTGGCCGTTCTGCATGTAGATGCGGATCGTGGGGTTCATTCGGGGTACTCCGTTTCGTGTACGAGGTGGGTTGCCGGAAGCCCACACTGATCGCCGAACCCGCGACGCTCAACCATCGCGCCGCAGACATTGCCCGTGAAGCTGCCTTCGTAGCGGTGACGGCTCACGCCGTCCCACCTCTGGAGAGCCCACGTCTCGCGAATGGCCTGATCGAGGTTCGGCTTCCGCCGGTTGCCGAGAACCTCGCGGATCGCCTCCTCCGTGTCCTTCGCGAGGTTGGTCACGAACTCCGTGTCCGCGTGATGCGCAATGAACGGCCGGACGATCCCGCTCTCATCGCGCGCCAGCATCTCCGGGTAGGCCAGCGTGTGATCCTGCCACGCCTCGAAGGTCTCGGACGAATACGGCGCGATCAGCGCCACAATCCGGCCTAGCAGGTCTTCGAGGACGTACTCCCGGCCGTAGGAGTCGGGATCGTCCATCTTCGCGTCCGTGTCCACCACGATCGCGGAGATCAGGCGCGCGAGATCCTTCTTCCCCGCGAGGTTGGCGTTCGCAACGTCCGTTGCCGTGTGGTTGAAGTAGCTCACTTGTTCCTCCGGTGCTGTCCCTTGCGCGGAGCCGCGCGCTCGATCTGCTCGTCCACGAAGAGGTTCACGGACACGATGCACAGAACCAGCCACGCGACGGAGCAAAAGAGCGCGCTCGCGAGGATCGGCCACGACTCCGCACCGTACCCGAGCAACCCGAGCATTGCGGAGGCGATCCCGAACGCGAGACGCGCCCTTTCGACTTTCTCTCGTTTCCTCATGCGTCTACGTTACCACGAACCTAGTAACTACGTGGAGAGACTGCCGCTCGTGGTTTCGTCCTTCGGGGAAAAGGTCGAAGCGATGTTTTCCACCACGCCGTGACACACGAGCGCCAGCGCCACCACAACCACGGCCAGCGGCGGAACGATCGTGGCGAGGAACAGGAGGGACCACAGGAACACGGCCGGAGCCGTTCGCCACCACCCGGCACGCCTCCGCCGGTTGAACGCCGCACCCCACCGGACTCCGGTCCACATGAGCGTTCGCCGCCACGGCGGAACGCCCAATTCACGGAGCGCGCGCCGGAACAGGTTGTCCGCGTCCACGGACGAGACTTCCGTGTCCGTCAGGAGGAAATCGTGAAGGATCGCTGCCTTCGTGTACGAGCCGAACCGGGGAATCAGCCAAACGGCCACACGCGGCACCGTGGCGAAGTCCGTGACGTACCCGGCCGGGATAAGGAAGATCTCCTCCTCGCCCCGGTAGATCAGGCGCTCCACGAGCCGCCACGTCACCGCGTCCACCGGCTCCACCACCACGCGCGTTGCAGGACTGAACATCTCTCTCCTCCTCTGGAAAGCCGAACGGCCCGCCTCCGAAGAGGCGGGCCGGTTCACGATCGGTTGCAGGTCACTCGCTGGCGGAGTCGCCGTCCGCGTCGCCGGTGACGGCCTTCCGCTCCACGGCGATCTTCTTCTTCGCGACGTAGGTCACGACGTCCGCGTCCCCGGAGACGGAGACGATCTTCCGCTCCACGCCGTCCGCGTCGGTGGCCGTGAAGCTCACCCGGAACTCGCCGTCCTGCTCCGCGATGGCCTTGAAGCCCTCCTTCGCGGCGAAGTTCGCCAGCGCGAACGAGCCGGTGGCGGTCGCGATCTCCTTGACACCCTCGTCCGAGACGCTGGCAACGGTGGCGGTGTAGTTCATGGGATTTCCTCCTCGTTCGGCGATTCGCTCTGTGCTGATCGCTCCGATTGGTTCACCCTACCACATTCCGAAACCGGAAGTGCGGGAGGGTGAACCGCTCCCAGAGATCAGAACCGAATGTTACCGGTTAGATCGTGAAACCGGCGGCGCGTGCCTGCTTCCACCACGCGAGCGCCTTAGCGCGATCCTCCGGCGCGTCGGACGGGTCGAAGTGCCACCGGGGCTTCGGCTCGTCACCGGCCTTCCGGATTCCGTCCTTCTGGACGCGAGCCTCCCACGCGGCCCGCTCCTTCGCGAACTCCTCGAAGGTCTTCCCCTTGCGCATCTCCGCCGCCGTGTAACCGGCCCGGATACGCCCGATCCCCATGGGCTTCGCGCCGCCGTGGATCTTGTTCAGCGCACCGAGGAGGTTTCCCGCCGTGACGCGGTACCCGAGCATCTCGTACGGGTACTCCGTAACGATCTGCTCCATGTCCTCGTACTCGCTGTCCCGGTCCTTCCGGCCCCGGTACGAGAACTTCCACTCCTTCGGACCGTCGATCACGATCACGTCCGCCGTCCACTGCTCCCGCGTGGGAGCCATGTTGTATTTCTCCTGCAAGAACTCCGAGACCTTCGCCTCCTTCTCGAAGACGCGCGGGAGGATGACGATCAGGAGATCGGCGAGATCCTCGATCGAGGACGGCCGGGGAGCGAAGTTGCCGCCGCCGCCCTTGAAGTCCTCGGAGGTGGCGAACGGGTCGTCTTCGTCCACAGCTACGGCGAACGGGTCTTCCATGTCGTTCACGTTGTCCGTCACTTCTGCTCCTACTTCATTCGATTGGGTCACGGTCTAAGCGCCGTTACCGCTCCCCGCCGTGGACTCGAACCACGAGAACAGACTGTGCGCTCAGCCTGAACAACTCCGGTGTTGCGGGGAAAGCCGTACCTTACCTCACTTCCGGCGCGCGGTTGCCGCCGCCACCACCTCCGCCCGGTGCGCATCCTCGCCGCGCGGGTTGTTCGCGGCCCGCGAGATGTTCCCGGCCGCCACGCTCCGGTTCGTCGCGTCCCCTTGCGTGTTCGTGCTCTTCGTCCAGTCCGTCATGCCGCTCCCTCGCTCGAAGTGACGTACACCGGCCTAACCACCCACCGGCACGCGGGACCGAAATTATCAGCCATGCAACCCAACCTCTCAGGAAATCGGAACCGATAAGGAGGCGTGGCCTACGGTGTCTAGGGGTTCCACTCCGGATCGCGTCCGGCTCGTGGCTAGCGTGTTCCGTTACCGCTCCGTGGAGCTTGCCGTTTCTTAACTTGTCTTCCTCACCGCGAGACCTAACCGCGTTTTTCGGAAGATTTGAGTTCCGATCCCCTGTTTAGTTGTTCCCGCTTCCCTTGCTACTGGAATCAGCTTACCACGTTCCTAGTAAGCGTCAAGCGGGAGTTTCGAGCCGCTCCGCCGCCGCGCGCGCCTCCGCCGCGAGGATCTCGGACCACAACCCCTTCGCCTTGACTTCCTTCACCAGCGCCGCGCCGTCCTCACGCGTTTCTACGGCCGCGAACTTCGCCGCGTACTCCTCGGTGAGGGTGAGGTCCCGCGCGGGCCGGAGCCACGCTCTCGCGTCCCCCTTGCGCTTCCCACCGGCGCGATCCTGAATCACGGCGTGGCACAGTTGCGCCGTCTTCCACCCGGCCTCGATGTCCACCTCGTACACGTCCACGTGAGGTTCCCACCCGGCCTTCTCCTCCGGCGTGGCAGGCTCGCGCGGCATCCACAGGATGAACGCCGTTTCGAGGTTCACCTTCGGCATGTCCACCCACCGGCCAGCGAGCGCGTTGTTCGGGTCGGACGGCTCCCACATGGCCACGGCCCGCGCATAGCAGGCGAGTTGCGCCGCCACTTCGAGGAACGTCCAAAAGCGCTTCTGCGTTTTCAGGTCCGCGATGTGGAAGCCGCCGGTACGGAGATCTTCGAGGATGTTGTCCAGCGTGCCGATCGCGCCGAGATCCTCCACGAGAACGCGCCGCTCCTGCATGGTGTCCAGCGCGCGGAGATCGTTCCTCACGAGCGCCGTCTTATACAGAGAGAGGTGACGGCGCGCGTACCCGTCCGTGGCCGGAGCGGGCAACAGGAGGTGATCCGCTTCAACGATCGAGTGCCGGTGGTTGCCGAACACGGAACCCTCGTTCCCGCCGGAAATCGCCTTGCACTTCTCTAGGAACTTCTCGATCGCGGCGCGGCGCTCCATCTTCGGCACGTCCGAGATCCGGAACAGCATGGCGCGCGCCTCCACGGCGAGATCCGGCCGCGCCGCGAACGCCGTGATCACCTGCTCGATCTCCCACACGCGAAGGCCGAACTGATCGGAGATCGCGGCACAGAGGTTCGTAACTCGCTGCCACCCTCCCTTCTTCGGGGAGCCATCACGGTTCGGGAGCCGGTACCGGCCCGCCGTGATGAGTTGGGTACGAGCCGGAGCGCGGAAGTCCTCCACGCTGGCGAACGGGTCTTCCATCATCCTGAAACCTTCTTCACTCTCGCCACGAGCGGATCAATCCGCCGCGTAGCCAACACTTTACCGATCAGGTCTGACACTTCTCCGGCCTTCACCGGTCCCTCCGGCACTCGGATTCCGAGACCGGCCGCCGTGGCTAGGGTCTTCTCGTTCGCTGGTTTCTTCCGCCATGGTGCCTCCTTGCTGGCGGTGTTCAGGCTCGCGGCCCCGAGATCGGTAGCCACGTCCTCCGCCCATACCATCGCCTCCGCAAGGGGAAGCCGCCGGTGGGCAGTCATGCCGCCTTGCCGCGCCGTGTGCTTCGGACTGTGCGTGCACTCGCGTTCCGGGTAGAGACTCTCGCCACACGGGTACAGGGCGGTACGCGGGGAGCCGGAGCACCACGAGACGGACCACTCACCCTTCTTCGGCCACTCGTGGATGAAGACGTACGCGTCCTTCCCCGCTGGCACGAAGTAATGGCCGTCCGCCGTCCGAAGCCACACCTTCGAGCGGGTTGCAGCGCCGATCGGGTCGAATTCCTTCGCCACGGTCTCGCCGCGCCACACCGGGGACGTGTCTTCGTCCACGCCTTCACCGGCGTCGAACTCATCCTCCAACTCGATCAGAGTCCGGCCTTTACCGGCCTTCGTGGGATCGAGCGGCTTGTCCGAGAGATCCACCTCGGTACGGAGGCTCATCGTCCCTCTGCCCGTGACCACGAGCAAAAGACAATCCTGCTCCTCGTACGGTCGCGATTCGTCCACGCGGAGCCCACGGCCCACGATCTGAACGTAAAGCCGCTTCGATTTCGTGGGACGACCCATGACGATGCAATCAACTTCGGGATCGTCATAGCCGACAGTGAGGATCATGCAATTCACCACGCACGTACCGCGCTTGTGGCGTGCCAGCACCTCATCTTGTTCCGCTTGTGACATCCCGCCGTGGATCACTTCGGCAGGCATCCCGGCCGCCTCGATTGCCTCCGCGAAGACATAGGACGAAGCCACCGTGGGGAAGAACGCCAGAACCTTTCGATTGCTGGCGTGTTCCATGATGGCTTCGGCCACCTTCTCCGGCGCGAGCGATTCGGCCAGCGCTTCGCCTAGCTCACCTTCCTTGAAGTCCTGCTTCGTGCTCTTCACGCTGGCGAGGTTGAGATCCGGCACCTCCACGGAGATTCCGCGCGGGGGGATGAGGAATCCCTTCCGGATCATCCACGAGATGTCACGGGTGAACGCCACGTCTTGCCAGACAGCGCCAACCCGGCCGTCCGTACGGTAGAGCGTGGCCGTGTACCCGGTTGCCTTCACGCCGGAGTCGGGAGTGAAGCAACCGAGGTGCCGGAGGATCGTCATGTACGAAGGCGCGGAGGCGAGATCGCACTCATCCACGATCACGTGACCGATGTTCGTCAACTGACGGAGGCGCTCCGGCCGCCGGAGAGTCTGAACGGAACCGACGATCACGTCCGCCGTCACGTCATTCTCGCGTCCCTTGACCACGCCCACGCTCAAACCCGGCGCAACGCGATTGATCTTGTCCACAGACTGACGCGCGATCGAGTCCCGATCCACGAGGACCAAAACCCGCTTGTCCGGGTGAGCCGCCAGGAACTCGCGGATCTCGTGAGCGAACGTGACAGTCTTGCCGCCGCCGGTGGGAATGACGATGGCGAGACGCTGCGCGTCCTCCTCCGCCCACTTCTCCTTCAAGGCGTCAAGTGCCTGCCGCTGGAATGGCCGTAGCGGGAGAATCGTCTTAACCATGCTCAATCTCCTTCGGCTCCTCGATGAACGCCTCCGCGTACACCCGTTGATCGGTGATCATGCGGAACTTCACGCCATCCCGCATGAAGTCCTCCTCCGCGACGATCGTCACGGGCCGGAAGCCTACGAGGAGTTCGTTCGGGACGAAGATTTCGGTGATACCGGCCGCCTCCATCACGGCCGCCAGAAATGCCGCCTGCTCCTCGATCCTCACGCTTTCCTCCTCACGGTGGCTCCGGTGGCGGAGTTGCAGCCTCCGCACGCCGGACGGATGTTGTTCCGGCGGTACGTGCCTCCGTGCGCGCCGGGGACGATGCGATCGACGGTCACCGTGTCCACGGTGAGCAACTTCCCGCACCGGTAGCACCGGCACGCCGGAACGCCTTCTCCCAACGGGATCGAGCCGTACCCCGGAGTGGTCCCGAACCAAAGCGGCTTATCAACGTCCGCCCGGAAGGTCTGAACCAGCCATTCGCGGCGGCGGCGGCGATCCTCGGAGCCGCCGCGCGCGTTGCCGTTCGTGGTGCCGCGCGTCACGGTCACGACTCGTCCCACGGCGGAGACGTGTCTTCGAGAACCTCCACCGGCCCAAAGACATCGGAGAGCGCCTCGATCGCGTCAGACAGTTCTTTCGTGTGCGTTCCGCGCCGGGTGGTCACCTCCGCCTCCGGGTTCCGCGGGAACTCTCCCGTCTTGCCGTCCGGCGCGCGAAGCCCAACCTCTTGCATCGTGCCCACGCGCCGCGTGCTGGTTACCTCGTACCACTGGCCGTTCGGGACCTGAACGAACCACCCGGCCGGTACGAGGTTCCACGGACGGCGGAGTTTGAAGCCGTACGGCGCGTTCGGCGTGAGCTTCGAGATCTCCGCCTCCAACGCGTCCACGGCCGCCGTGAGTGCCTCCTCCTCGCGGGACAAGTCCAGCGCCGAGAGGTTGAATCGCCATGCCCGCGCGGCTTCGATGAGCGCGCGGGCAGCGTCTCCGAGATTCGGGTTCATCAGAACGCCGCGTCCAAAGCGGCTTCGGTGATCCGGTCACGGGCGATCCGGCCGCGCATCGTGAGGCCGTCCCCGCGACCGATCATCCCGGCCTCCCGAAGCTCCGCGAGAACCTCCGGTCCGGCGGAGGGGTGAACCTTCCCGGAGGAGTTGTTCGCGTCCGTGATCGCTGCCTTCGCCTTGCTGCTCAAGTTGTTCATAGGAGAACCTTACCATAGACCTAGTAAGTCCGTGAAGCCGTCCCCGGAGATCGAGCCATGTGGTATCTTCTTAGTAAGTACCGGCGCACGGCCGGGGACAGCGAGGGGAGATGAGTCATGGACGAACTCGAAACCGGCCCGGTTGACGCGCGCCTAGAGAGCATGGTCACCCGTGGCATCGACGCGGCTCTCACGGAGATCGCGAAGGAACTCGCGGGCAGCAAGAGCCCGCGTCAGTTCCGCTCGAAGGCGGCGCGGCTGGTGCTGGCGAAGGGCATCCGTGCCTACCGCGCGGAGCGTGGGCGCACCCTGACGCGCAAGGCGTAGGCTAGCGTCCCCGCCACGAGATCAAACAAAAACGGCCGGACCGTGTGGCGCGGCCCGACCGTTCAGAAGCAGGAGAACAAATGCAGATTCAGGATACCACGCTCTCGACTTACCACCGTGGCGAGTTGGAGAAAGACTCCGCGATCGATCCGGAGGTGATCCGGGAGCGCGGATACCGGACCGTTGACCGGCCAGACACCAATGCGAACTACGCGTTCCGGTTGCCGAACGGGCGGCACATGGGCGGCGCTGGCATCTCGTCCCGCGACTTCCTCTCGCGGATCGGTTTCCCCTCGTGGGCGATCCGCGAGAACTACATGTTCCCCGGACTGTGGATTCCGAACTACGCGCCGGACGGCTCCCTCACACCGGGCCAGTGGAAGCCGCGCAACCCCGTTCCGAACCGGGACGGAAAGAAGATGAAGTACACCTCCGCGCGCGGACACGCGACCACTCTGGACGTTCACCCGAGGTGGAGTCGCGATCCTGGCGGCATGGAGCTTCCGGCCATCATGGACGTTACGAAACGTCTGTGGATCACCGAAGGCGTGAAGAAGGCGGACAGTCTCACGTCTCGCGGAGAAGTCACGATCGCGCTGTCCGGCGTCTTCAATTGGCGGAACACGCATGGCACGTTGGGCGCGTGGGAAGACGTGCGCCTCAAAGGACGCGAGATCATCGTCTGTTTCGACGCTGACACCGTGGCGAAGCCGCAGATTCAGCAAGCGATGGCGCGTCTCGGGAAGTGGCTCGTACACAAGGGCGCGAAGACGGTTCGGTACCTCGTGGTTCCCTCCGAGGTGGACGGTTCGCCGGTGGGCGTGAAGGGCGTTGACGACTTCTTCGCGGCCGGTGGGAACGTGAAGCTCCTCGAACGCGCCTTCGCCACGAAGCCGCCGCGCGTCACCTCCACGGAGGACAAGTTCACGGATGCGCGTCTCGCCGAGACGCTGGCAACCGAGGTGTTGGACGGCGCGTTCTGTTGGGCGGCCGGACTCGATTGGCTCGCGTGGAACGGCCGCGTGTGGAAAGAGGTTCACGAAGTCTCCGTGATCGAGGCCGTACGTCAGTGGGTGCTCGAAAAGCACGCGGACGCGGCGGCGCGGCTCCGTGACCAGAATGAGGCGGAGGCGGCCGGAGACGTTGACGGGTGGCGCTCGCTGCTCTCGGCCAACCGCGCGCGTACCGTGCTTTCGCTGGCACGTGGCGTTGTGGAGAAGCAGGCCGGGGATTTCGACTCCGATCCGGATCTCCTGAACACGCCCGGTGGCATCGTGCACCTTCCCACGAAGGAGATCCTCCCCCACGATCCGGATCTCCTGATGACGAAGATCACGCGCGGTTCGTACCGGCCGGACTACGTTCACGAGGACTGGCAGCGTGCGCTAGGCATTCTGCCTCCGGCCGTGGCGGAGTGGATGCGGTACCGCGTGGGACAAGCGATCACCGGCCACACTACGCCGGACGGAATCGTGATCTTCCTGCAAGGCGGCGGCGAGAACGGAAAGTCCCTCATGAGCACGGACGGACTCAATCCGGCTCTCGGTGACTACGCGGCGGCGGCTTCCCCGAAGCTCTTCGCGTCCTCGAAGAACGAGCACAGCACGGAGCGCGCGGAACTCCGGGGACAGCGTTTCGTGGTGGCGGAGGAGCTAACCGAAGGTGCCAGCGTGGATGTCACCGCGTTGAAGCAGATTGCCGACGTGGGCACCATCACGGCCCGCCGGACGCACAAAGACAACATGACGTTCATCACGAGCCACTCTCTCTTCGTGACCACGAACTACATCCCCACGATCGCGCAAACGGACCACGGGACGTGGCGGAGGCTCGCGCTCGTGAAGTTCCCGTACACCTTCATCAAGCCGGGTGACCCGATCGAAGATCCGGAGCACCAGCGCCGGGGAGACCCCACTTTGAAGCAGCGCATCAAGGAGGGCAAGACGGGCCAGCATGACGCGGCCGTCACGTGGGCCGTGGAGGGTGCGTTCGCGTGGTTCGAGAACATGGCCGCGATCGAGGCCGGGGACGGCGAAACCGCATCCATCCTGCTTCCGCCGGAGCGGGTCAAGGAGGACACCCTAGCGTGGCGCATGGAAGCAGACAGGATTCTCGGTTTCTGGTCTGAAATGCTGGTTCCGGACGCCTCCGCAATCGTGCTAGCGGCGGAGGTAACCGAGGTGTTCAACGAATGGCTCGTGGCCGGTGGTCACAATCCGTGGGCGAAGGAGACCTTCCGTCCCCGGTTCGCGGAGCACGCGGAGACGAAGCGCCACCGGGCCGCGTTCAAGCGGAAGGCACGTCTCGCCAGCATGGCCGGACACGTTGACCGGAAGCCCTCCCTGCCCGGTGCGTTCGGTCCGGCGAAGGCTCTTCCGGCGCAAGCGGACGCGTGGTCCGGCTTCCGGTTCCGTCGCGAGGAAACGGCCTCCTAGCAGGCCAAACGTAAGAATGTGTGACCAGTGTGACCACCCTCCGGAAAACTTCAAAATAACCCCGTACGAGAGAGGTTTTTCTAGAGGTGGTCACACTGGTCACACCCCCTAGTCCCGGAGCAACCGAAAAGTTCCTAGGAACCGGCTTCCCATAGTTACTAGGAACGTGGTAAGGTTCTCCTTGTAAGCGAGATCGAGCGAGACCACGAGGAGTCACAATGGCCACGGCTAAGGGCAAGATCACGGCGGCGAACATGGTCCCCGGCACGGTTGTCCGGATCATCAAGGAGTCGGACGCTACGGCCGAACTGTTCGAGCGGGAGCCGGAGTGGACGGCCGCGCGCATCAAGCGGGGTTCCACTCTCGCCGAGATCATCGAGAACATCCCGGTTGGCTCCGGCCGCCGGAAGATCGTGACGAAGTTCGGTGAGTTCGTGGCCGTGGGTCACCAGACGTTCATCCTGGCGAAGGACGGCGAGGCGGCGGAGCTTCCCGAGACTGCCGTTCAGGCGGACGCGATTTCGGAGTACGCGGCGGAGCACAACCTCTCCGAGAAGGCGGAGCAGGACATGCGTACCGCGATGGCGGCCGTTCAGGCGGAGGCGCTTCCGGCGGAGCGGTTCACGCTCACGGAGGAGCAGATCGAGGAGAACGCGGCGGAGAAGCTCGCGCTCACCGTTCAGCGGGACACGGAGATGCAGATCGAGAAGGCGGATGAGGATCTCGCCGAAGCGCGAGCGCTCATGACGGCGGAGGCGAACCGCACCATCACGGAGGCCGCGAAGGACATCGAGAACCTCCCCCACGAGATCCGGCACATCCTGAACGAGGAACTCAACACCGCGCGGATTCAGGTGGGTTTCGGCGAGTTCAGCAACGCGGCTTTCTCGGCCACGCGGGTTTCGGAGAAGGCGGAGAAGTTCACGAAGGTTCTCGCCGAGATCGAGGAGTCCGGCCGCGCGCTGGCGGAACTCAGCCTCCCGGCCGTGGACGTGGCGAAGGTGAAGGCGCAGATCGAGAACGCGCGCTCCTTCCTTACCACTCACTCGCCGTGGGAGGCGGGCCGGTTGGCGAAGCGCTCCGCCGAGATGTGGGCTCGCGTGGTCCGGCTCCGGGGCGAGTTCGAGGCCGCGCCGGAGTGGCGCAAGGAGCGCATCACGGCCGCTCTCGCCACCATGGGGACCGTGGTTTACCCGGAGGGTACGCCGGAGCACACCGCGTACCGCGAGGAGCTTACGGAGGCTCTCGCGGCGTTCAAGGCCGGTCCGGTCCGCTGGCGGGTCACCTTCGAGCGGGTGGGCCGGTTCAGCCCCGGCGTGGTCCCCGCCTTCGAGTACAACGACTCCGAGACGCCGGACAGCGTGAGCGCGCGGCTCCGCTCCCACCTCCGGCGGTACCTCACCTCCCGCGAGTTCTCCATCGACTTCGAGGGTGAGCGCCTGATGATCGAAGGCGGCCGGTTCGGCTCCGGTACGGCCTCGATCATCTCCTGATTAGCGGGTGCCGGTCCGCGATTAGATCTCCGGGCCGGTACCCGCACTTACTAGCAATATGGTAAGGTGGTACTCATGAGCAAGAGTTCCCAACCGGCCTTCTTCGCCAGCATCAAGAAGAAGTACGGGATCACGGAGGACGAGTACCGCGCGCTCTACCGCGCGCAAGGCGGAAAGTGCTACGTCTGCCGGAAAGCAGACGGAACGGCCCGCCGTTTGGGAGTCGATCACGATCACGTCACCGGCGAGGTTCGCGGGCTCGTGTGTACGGGCTCGCTGGACGCGAAGACGTGTAACCGCCTGATCGCGATTTTCTCCCGTGACGCTCTCCTCCGCGCCGCTGCAATGCTGTCCGATCCGCCTCCGGCCCGCGCGGTTCTCTCCGCGATCCGGAGTTCCTTCGAGGACGAAGACCCCGTGATCCCCTCCCTCGTGGGAAATCCCCCGTTCCGACTGTCCGAGATGAGAAGGCCGTGAGAATCAACCGAGGTGGGCGCGCGTTTGTTACGCCGCGCACACAGACTGCCGGAGTCCGGCCCACGAGCGCGAAGAACCGCTCTTGCCCGGACTGTGAGGCGTACCCGTTCATGCCGTGCCGTGTGTGGCGCATGGAGGACGGGGTTCGCTACATCGTCCGCACGAAGCGCACTTTCTGTGAAGGGCGGAAGAATGTCCGCGCTAACGTTCAGCCGAAAGAGGCTTCCTGAGTTTCCGGCGGGACATGAGTTCGGAACGGTGATCGTGAGCAATCTCGATCCTCGCCCGGACACTGCTCCGCCGGAGCCGAAGAGTGTTCTCGATCTCCGGAAAACGCTCGAAGCCGGAGGGTGGTCCGTGAAGATCGGATACTCCCTCGCGTGGCGCAAGGGACAGCGCACCGGGACCTACCGGAAAGCGGAGTTCTTCGGCGTATTCGCTGGACTTCACGAGGACTGTCCGTTCAGGATCGTTCACGTGTACTGGCGCTTCGCTGACAAGACGGAGGAGTTCGAGTGGTACCGGGACTCCGGTACCCTCGAACAGTCCGAGAAGGCATGTGGAACGGCCGGTACGTGGACGTGGCAGGATGGCCGGATCATTCAGGGCTTCACGCGCCATCGGGTGAAGGTCACGGACACGAAGGAGTTCGCGGCCGTACGCGGCTCCGTGCTTCCGGGATGGTTCGCCGGAATCGAACGCCGATTCGCAGAGCAGGCAGCTAAGGCGCTCTGCGGTGAGGCAGAAGACCACTTCCCCGCTCACGCGTGGGAAACCAGCACGGGAACCATGAAGATGTGCTCCGGAAAAGCCAAAAAGGCGAAAGAGAGTGAGGCCGCGTAATGTGTAGCACTTGTGAGGCGAACGGTATCCCCACCGAAGAGATCGAGCGCCAGCGGCGCACCGTGGCGGAGGCTGTGGCCGAGAAGTCCGGCGTGGACATCGAGACGTGCCTCCGCGTGATGATCGCGATCGAGGAGTTCTCGGCGGAGTTCGGCGCGAAGCAGCGCGCGGAGCGTGAGGCCGAGATCCTCGAAAGCGCCCGCGCCATGAACCCGGAACTCTTCGCGATGCTCACGGCCGCTGGCGCTGAGTTCGTGGTGGAGGAGCGCCGCATCCCGCTGGACGCGGACGGCTTCCCTGGCGCGGCTTCGGCCCACGAGCGAGACGTTCCGGAGCCGCGTACCGGGCTGTACCTGTGACGCGGCTTCCGCTTCTCTTCCCCGTCAAGCCGGTCTCGC
>JACCDR010107746.1_pt1 | contig 43628 bp, 46 predicted proteins | sample 7446431 | NCBI WGS metagenome assembly JACCDR01 (sample SAMN15323443, study PRJNA562643) | freshwater metagenome | isolation source: river surface water | place: USA:Blue River Watershed | collected 2017-08-17
CCTTACTAATCCGATTGGCTTTACCAATTTTGGCGACACTACGAACTACGTAAGTATCATCGGTTGAATTATAAGTAAAAGTGGTGGTGGCAAAACCCTTAAGATTGTTGAAGGTGGTTGTAGCCGACAAAGTTTCGCCGTCGATCAAACGATAAACCGCGTCCTCGAGAGCTGACTCCGCAGTGAGGTAAGCCTGCTTAGAACTTTTTAGACCATTAAGTTGTTTTTGTTCTCCACTACTACTCGTCGATAACTGAAAGGTAAGAGCACTAGTCGCCAAGACGAAAACAAAGACAAAGAGTAACATGGCGGCTCCTCGATTGTGTGATTTAGGTTTGATCATATGTTCCGCGTAAAATGGCTGCCCCCGAGATCGTGTAGTCTTCCGACACCGTCCCGACAATTGCTCGCAACACTAAGTTAACTCTAATCAACTCTATATCGTTTTCGACATAACGATAAAACGTACTACTTAAAAGTGAAACGTTTTCGGTTAAAAACGAACCCTGATCCACCCCATCCACCAAAAGCTCCAGGTCGGTAGCTTGGCGAGAGAAGGTGACAACTTCTCCGTCTTTATTTAAAGATAAAACCGAAGCAGTCGTAGAAGCAAAAACACTACCCGCCTGATCAACACTTTCCGCTTCACGAATCTCAAGAAGGATCCGATCTAACGCTGCGGTACCAGACACAAAAAGCTCATGTTTGGCCCGATGCTCCGCAAACAAATCCTGCAAAGAAAATAACAACGAGACCGCACCAACCGTGAGTAACCCAAAGATAAAGATATAAACGAGGGTTTCGATTAAAGTAAAGCCGGCGGTATTTTGTTGATTGTTAAACTTTTTCATAAGGAAGAAAAGTCCATAAGAAGAGCCGTATAAGTAGTGGTACTGACACTGTTCCCAACCGAAATTTCCACTTGTCTTGCTTCATTATCAAGGACGGCCCCGGGGGTAGTAGAAGCAACCACCTCCCCCGACCCATTACGGTAAACCGAAAGCAGGCGGAAGTTTCTGGTAAATTCACCATCAATGATTTCGGGAGTTGTCGATATCGCTAAAGTGGTGGTCGACACATCTAAGTAACGCGTACTCGACACTGGTACGGCCGTGAGATTTGACCATGCCTCATCACGCAGTAGTCGGAGAATCTCGTAACCTTCCTCAGCTAAATAAGCTTTCCTTGCTTCATCCATCAAGTTGTTACGCACCTCAGTAAACTGCGTCAGGGTGAGACCAACGAACAAAACGACGACAACGACGATGCTAACTCCAAAAATAACTTCCACCAGAGTCACGCCCGAAGTACTATGACCCGTTTTCTTTAACATAAACCTATTCTACCAGACCTGAAGGGACGATGGTTAAACTCGTGGTGGAATTTGTCACACTTTGTGTCAGAGTAATGGTGCCGGTAGCACTCGGAGTACCAGTTAGTCTTGTGAAAATAATTTGTTTGGTGGTCGTACCAGGAAAGTTGGTACTTAAAGTCAAACCAACAAAAGTGGTGGTGGCGTTAGTCGGGTTGTTTCCGGCATATTGATCGCCCTCAAAGAACACTACGCTACTAGTAGCAAAATAAAGCCCGTAGCGGCCAGTGCTTTCGGCCGACAAGGTTCGCTGTCTGGTTTCATTGATTAAAGTTTCGAGTTCAGTAGTACTGGCTCGCAGTTGTTCAAAGCGAGCGTAGCTAATCATAGAGGTAAAAACAAACATCGCGATGATAGCCAGAATCGCAATGACCAAGAGAATCTCCAGTAGAGAAAAACCAGCCTGCACTCGTGACGAATTAGTCATGTCTATTTCAAACCATCGGAGATGGAGTAGATCGGAGCGATCATGGCGAGCGCAAAGAAGCCCACCCCTCCTCCAATCACCACCATAAGAAGTGGTTCGATTATAGTCGAAAGATCCTTAGTCTTCCGTTCCACTTCCGTTTCGTAAAAAGTGGCTAGTTCACCGAGCATACCGGAAATCTGCCCAGTTTCTTCACCCACCATAATCATCTCCCCAACCAAGATCGGATAAAGATCCGTGCGTTCGACGAATACCTCAGAGAGCGGCGTACCTTTTTCCACGCGCACTCGCGCTTCTTGGAGAATTTTTTTATAAAAGACGTTCTGCACTACTTCCTCGGTAATCTCAATCGCCTGAATCACATCGACACCCGAGTTTAAAAGTGAAGAAAGGGTACGAGCCGTACGAGCCGAGTTGGTTTCCTTGGCCATCGTCCCGATGACAGGTAAGCGAACCACCATAAAGGAGGTAAACACCTTACCAGGCTTAGACCGAATAAAGTAAATCACCGACACCACAAAGGCGATAATTGCTGCCAGAGCCGTCACTGTATGCGCCACCAAAAAGTCCGAAACAGCAATGATGAAAACAGTGGTAGCGGGCAAATCGACATTCATTTTTTTGAAGACGCCAGTAATCTGTGGCAAAACATAGATCATCATCAGGATTCCGATGATTACCATCACTGAAATAACGATCGCTGGATAGATCATCGCTCCTTTGATCTTCTTGGTGAGGTTATTGGAACGTTCCATTTGGAGCGCTAGCGTGGCCAAGGTTTCGGCCAAGTTACCGCTCTCTTCCCCCGCCTTGATCATCGCAACGTAGAGATCGGAGAAAACCTTAGGGTGATTGCGTAAAGCTTCATAAAATTGCCCGCCACTATTAATATCCTCAGTGATTTCTTTGATGACTAACTTTAACTTAGGGTTCTTGCTCTGTCTTTGTATAACCGACAAGGCGCGAGTAACGGTAAGTCCGGCTTTGAGCATGGAACCGAGGTTACGAGTAACCATAATCAATTCGTCAGCCTTAACTCGACTTAAAGCACTATTGATTTTCTCCAGATTTAAGAGCTTCTCTAATTTAAAAGTTCCCGCCTCCTCCAGACTAGTGACCTTGTGGCCTGACTGCCGCGCAATATCATAAACCGCGTAACGATCAGCCGCTTCGACTGTCTGCGTTACCTTATTACCACCTTGATCTTCGCCCGTATATTTAAAAGTTGGCATATTATTCGCTAATTACTCGCAATACTTCTTCGATAGTAGTCAAACCTTTGGCGGCTTTGTATATGCCATCTTCCATCATAGTGAGCATTCCCTCTTTGCGAGCCTGCACCTCAATCTCGTCTCCAGTCTTCCCGGCCATCACCATATCTTTGATGGTCGATGAAAACTCCAAGACTTCATGAATACCCATGCGTCCCTTGTAACCATCTTCGGTAAGACCATTTTCCTTAGGGTGATAGAAAGGAATGTCATTCCAAGTCGCAGTCTCCTTTACGACCTTTTCCTCTTTAAGAGTTTTTAGAACAAGATCGAGATCTAACATATGCTCCAACTCCTCTCTTTCGGCTTTAGTCAAAATGTATGGCTGCTTATCGTCTGACAGACGACGCACCAGTCTTTGCCCCACGACCACTCGCAAGGTCGAGACAATGAGAAATGACTCAAGACCCATATCAATCAAACGAGCCACCGTACCCGCCGCCGAATTGGTGTGGACGGTCGCCAAGACCAAGTGTCCGGTAAGGGCGGCATTGATCGCCAGACTGGCCGTCTCTTCGTCACGAATTTCCCCCACCATAATGATGTCTGGGTCCTGGCGCATAAGGGAACGTAAGCCCGCGGCGAAGGTAAAGCCGATCTCCGGCTTTACCTGACTTTGATTTACCCTTGGCATCTGATATTCAATCGGATCTTCAATCGTGCAGATATTTACCTCCGGTGAGTTTAAAAGATCGAGTACGGTATAAAGCGTAGTAGATTTACCCGAACCAGTCGGACCAGTTACCAAGATGATCCCGGTAGTGGCTCTCGTGGCTTTATGGATTCGCTCTAGAGTCGTGCCATGGAAACCAATCCCCTCAAGGGAAAACCCGCTACGACTCTCGCGCAAAAGACGCATCACGATCTTCTCGCCAAAGAAAACCGGCAGGATCGAGACACGAAAGGCCACCTTCTGTCCATCCATCTCCATCTTGAAGCGTCCGTCTTGGGGTAGACGCTTTTGGTCGAGTTTAAGATTGGAAAGAACCTTAATACGAGCCACCAAAGTACCGGCGGCATGCTTCGGAAGCTTCATGGCGTCATTTAAAATACCGTCGATTCGGTAACGTACTACCACTTCTTCCTCCATTGGTTCAATATGAATATCCGAAGCTCCTTGGATAATGGCGTGCCGAAGCAAAGTATCAACAATACGGACAACGGGCAAATCTTCAGCCATTTTCTTCAAGTCCTTCTCCGAAAGCTCTTCCCCATTTTCATCCGCCACCACCTTAAGAGCTGATGCATCTTTCATTATCAGTTCCCCGAACTCATCTTTAAGGGTTTTTTGGTACTGGCGCAAGGCACTACGCATCGATTCTGTATCGGTCAGGCGAGGGAGGATTTTTAGACCCACCTTCTTCTTAATAAAGTCGATAGCTGGTAAGTCGGCCGTATCGAGCATCGCTACTTCTAGTTCTTTATCGCTCTTTTTATAGGCGATAATGTTGTGGTTGCGAGCCACTGGTTCAGGAATCAGGGTGAGAACTTCAAACTCAATTTTCAAATCCTTCAATGAAACAAAGGGTGTACCAAGGACATAGGACTCAACCCGACGCATATCGTCCTCCGTCATATGACCATGCGCAATAAGCGCCTCGCCCAAAGAGCGATGTTCGTCTTTTGCGACTTTCTCCATTTCGGCCATGTCAGTCTTTTTAACCAACCCAGCATCGAGGACAAAGCGCTTCAATTGATCATCTTGTATTCTCACACCCAATTCCAAATGAACTAATAAGAGCTCCTTGTCTCTCATTATATCACCGCCCGCACCTACACAAATTCACTAATGCCCAATTTGAACAAAAATAAACCCCGATGTTTCCATCGGGGTTTGGTAACTAGCCGTTAGGCGTTACCGAATCAGCTATTGTCGTCTGGCAGTTCGAGGAATCGCTTACGCGCCTCCTCGTTCTCTTCCAGATTCTTTTCGCTGTAGTTTTCGTTTTTCTTGTCACGCAGGTCGCCTTCAGCTGGCTTCACCGAAGGAGCGGGAGCTTGATCGAGATTCCGCAACCGTTGATCCAGGACAGACGTATCCGTCCGGATCTCAGTTTTGGGTCGATAGCCCATCTCCTCTTGGAAGAAGTTGAACGCGGCGATGACGAGAAACGCCCAGAGAACCAAGCGCCAACGGTTGCCCCAGAGAAGCTCCGGGATTCCCGCTTTTGCTTGTGCGCCATCGCTTTCGCTTCGCGCGTACTGGGCGTGCAGCCTTCGCCAGAGTGAAAACGTCATGATGACCACTCCAGCAAAGACCACGATCTTGAGGAACAGGAACAGAGACAGAGAGAGCAGAGTTTCGTCCATTATTCAGCTCCTTTTTTGGTTTTGGACAGTTCCGAAATCGATTGGTTTAGCGTACCCATCATGAGGGCAGGGTTGCCAATCGCTTCGTAGGGCAGGATGATCACACGACCTTCCGGGTTTTCCGCCAGTGTAGCCATGATCTTGAGCCAACGTTGGGTGACGAACGCAGCGTTCACACCCTCAGTCAACTTGTTGTTCACGAGCACTTGCGTTTCCGCTTCTTTCAGATCCACCTGTTGCTGTTTGACAGCAACTTCAAACGCTGCTTCCGCTTCCTTCAGGGCTACCTGTTTGTTAGCTTCAGCCTTTTGAATTGCGATTTCGCGTTCCTTCGCGTTTTCGCGTGCCTTGACGATCACTTCCGGCGGCTGCACATCAGCGAGGCCGAATTGGATCGTGGTGATCGGAGTGGTCGCCAGGCGCTTGCGCACCTCTTGAGCCAGTTGCATCGAGATTGCGTCGCGGTTTTCCATCACCTCCGCAATCGTATAACCCGTCAGGATCGAGCGTGCCGTCTCCCTAATGACCGGCTGCGCGTATGTGTTGTACACCTTCCCCATCGGGATAACGCGAATTCGAGATTCGCCCTCCACGCGATCGGCTGGTATACGGGCAAACACCATTTCAACATTGCTTTCGTCAGAGATGATCGAGAACACGCCCCGGACTTCAACCGTGAGGTTGAGTTGATCCTTCGGCATGTAGATCTGCATCGACTCTTCGGTACCATGGTCTGAGGCTTCCACCAAGATCAGACTATCGCAGTTGAGGCACCACCCTTCCAGTCGAAACTTCGACGGTTGGATAACCCCCTCCTGCAAGCCCGACACGGTTGAAAGCTTACCGACGTGAGCCGGTGGCACTTCGACTGATTGACCACAGCCAACCAGCAGCACACCAACTACCATGACCGACACAAGACGAACAAACGATTTCATTCTTAGCTCCAAGCTTGTTAAAGAACCTTTGCAATCACCTTACGGTAACGCAAAAGAGCGCCCAAAATGGAACGCTCTTCGCAAAGCTCTCTAACTGTGAATGACAAATGTAACTATAAAGCATCCACAAGAAAGCCTTGCAAGGAACCCTCCTTTTGGTTTAGTTACATTTGTTAAGTTGTGATGAACTAGATCTTTCGTCCTAATTCTTTGCTATGAATTATTAAAAATATAATAGCATCAATATTTTTTTGTTGTAATTTAATGATACAAGATGTACTATATATACCATCAGTATCCAGAATAAGTATTTAAAATAAGGTTTTTGTATACCTAGATTGTTGTATTAATTATTTACACCTTTATGAAATCGACAAAATTATTAACTTCCCTTGGTCTATCAGAGAACGAAGCTGAGGTCTATCTCACTCTTCTAGAAGAAGGAAGATTAACTGTTTCTGGTATTGCTCGTGAAAGTTCGCTTCATCGACCCGCGATATATCAAATCCTCCCGACTCTTGAGGAAAAAGGACTAATAAACAAAAGGATGGTAGGTAAACTTCTCCATTACGGAGCAGAACCACCAGAACGACTACGTTCCCTTCTTTCAGTCATTACTGGGGAACTCGATACCATGATCCCCCAACTCTCTGCTATGTACGGGAAAGATAGACCAGTAGTGAGAAGACTAGATGGCGTCACTGGTATCCATACGGTCTTTGATGATATTGTCCATACCTTGAAAAAAGGTGACGAATATTACCAATATTGTTCTGTCGACGAGAAAGATTTAAACCTTGTTGGTTTTACCAAAGCCTACAATGAAGCTTACGATGAAGGAAGGTTCGACCAACTCATTATTACTGACAAGGAATATCTTGAAGCCAGACACCCTAGACTAGAGGTAACAATCAAAGTGGTACCCGAGGAATTTGTCCCCTTTGATCACAACATCTCTCAGTTTATTTATGGAAACAAAGTAGCTTTCATTGATTATGGTAAACCCATAGCGACAATAATTGAAAATCTTGAACTAGCTGAATTACAACGTGATGTTTTTAAAATGTTGTTTCGAAGATTGTAAAGTTACTCAATTTCGAGTCAGTCAGTTTGCTCTTTGTCGAACACTACACAATACTCTTGGATCCACCTGACCCGCTATTTACAACTCCCCAAATTGCGCTATACTAAAAACATTCTGATAGAAAGCTCGGCTTGTGCCGGGCTTTCTTTATAGGAAATTAGGAAAATATTAGTAGAAAAGAGGCCATTTTAAAGGAGATCCTGGCTTCGCAAATAATAAAAGGAGGTTATTAAAAATAACGCGAAAGTAAAGAAATCTGATTGTAGTACCTAGAAAATGTCTACGGAATCGACATTTTCTAGGGCTCAATTTTATGGATTTGCTTCGCAAATAATAAAATTGGCATGTTTGACTTAAAAGTAATAAACGCCGTCTTAGTTGAGATGGAAGAGGAACGAGGTATTCCTCGCGAAAAGATGATTGACGCTATTGAACAATCACTTGCAACCGCCTATAAAAAGGAGTTTGGTAAGCGTGGACAGATTATTACCGCTAAATTTGATCTGAATACCGGAAGTACTGACTTTAATCAGATCAAAATTGTCGTTGATGAAAGTATGTTGAAGCCTGAACTAGCGGAGGGCGAAGTAGAAGATGAAGAAGCTGAAGCTGATCCAGAAGACACTCGTGTCCGCTTTGATGAAGAAAAGCACATCATGATTGGTACCGCCCGCATGATTAAAAAGGACGTCCAGCCAGGAGAAGAACTTGTCTTCCCTCTCGAACCAAAAGATGATTTTGGACGTATTGCTGCTCAGACCGCTAAACAAGTGATCGTACAAAAGATCCGTGAAGCGGAAAAAGAAGCTGCCCTATCGGAATTTGAACAGAAGGCCGGTGATATTATCGTTGGTTTTGTGCAAAGATTTGAACGTGGGAACCTCTACGTTGATCTTGGTCGCGTAACCGCCATCATGCCCTATGATGAGCAGATTCCGGGAGAACGATACAAACCAGGCGAAAGAATCCGCGCCATTCTCTTGGCAGTTGAAGAGACTCCACGTGGTATTTTCCTAAAACTTTCTCGCTCACATCCTGATTTCCTTGCTGGACTATTTGCCATCGAAGCCCCTGAACTACAAAGTGGCGCTGTAGAAGTGAAAGCGATCGCTCGTGAAGCAGGCTCTCGTTCTAAAATTGCCGTTTTTGCTAATGATCAACACCTTGATCCGGTTGGATCTTTGGTTGGACAACGCGGTGTTCGCGTTTCAACCGTCATGAGTGAGCTCGGTGGTGAAAAGATCGACATCATTGAATGGTCAGCTGACCCAGCGACTTTTATCGAAGATGCCCTTTCGCCCGCCGAGGTCTTGAAGGTCAAGATCGAAAGTGCCGCTAACGAGGAAAAAGGTGAACGCGGTCACGCTACCGCTGAGGTAATGGTCGATCAACAATCACTAGCGATTGGTCGTGGTGGTCAAAACGTTCGTCTCGCCGCTAAGCTAACTGGTTGGAAGATTGATATTGTTTCCGCTCAGGGTGGTGAGGCTCTAGCTGAGTCCGACGCTAAAGGTGACGTAGAGATCACCGCTGACGAGAGTACGGAAATTGGCAGTGACATTGACGTCCTAGAAAACGAAGACGCCACCACTGTCAAACCAGATCTGGAAGAGGTGTTAGCAGCCGAAGAAAAGACTTCCGATAGTGACCGTGTTGCGGACAGTGAGGAAGAGGACGAAATTGATACACCAGAAGAAGCCGAAGAGCAGTTAAAGTAGTACGAAGTGAAGTAAAGGGGCGCGGATCATTTTGATCCGCGCCCCTTTACTTTTAGCCTAAACTATCATTTTGGCCAAGTTCTCGAAATATTGGAGAGCCTTAGGTAATTCTTTATACATTTCCTCGGCAATCTCTTCATTATATGTGTGTGAACTTAAGTTGCGTAACTCAATTAGATGTAACAGAAAGGATCGTCCTCTACGAAAATACCGACAGCAAATGCCTGTCTTAGACATTCTTTTGGGGAAGCACACTCTATTCCATGATTTTCCTTTAAAATTGATTTTAAAGTCTTCCAACTTAGATCCACACAAAATTCAAAACGTTGAATGGCGCTGTCACGAACCGTACCATAATCATCAAGCGGTAAACCAAGCACCACACGTAAACTTTGTATTGCCTTACTTAATTGTATTTTTTGGGCTTCTAATTTTGTCATGCTTAACTAGTTAAAGTAGCTAAAAAATCAGAGCTCGCAGTCTTCGCATCGACAAAATCAATAGTCGCTAGGGTCATTAGAGCATCGGCTTCAGATCGCAATCTAGTGTGTTGCAAAAGGGTAAGAGGTTCTGGACCAGAAACCAAGAAATCATAGTCTGAACCAGATCGAGCTGTTCCTGACTTGCGAGAGCCAATAAGCTCAACTTGATAATTGCTACCGAGTACTCTCTCGGCGATTTGTGTCACAGCGGTAATTATTTCTTGATCGCTCATATTGTGATTATAACACAAAACCAGCAACAAAAATTACCGCCGACGACGTTACTCTTGGCATTTATCCTGAGGTCATGTACCATAGCCTTTATAAAAATTTAATTAATAATTATGAATCTTTTACACGATATCAGCGCTGGTAGCGCAGAAGAAATGAACGTTATTATCGAGATTCCCAAATTCTCAAAGAACAAATATGAGATAGACAAAGAGACTGGAATGATCGCTCTGGATCGGGTAATGCACTCCGCTCAGGACTATCCCTTTGATTATGGTTTCGTTCCACAAACCCTCTTCGATGATGGTGATGCACTCGATGTAGTGCTGATTACTACCTATCCCCTTTTCCCAGGAATCTTAGTAAAAGCGCGACCGATTGCTATCATGGAGATGACCGATAGTGGTGATCGTGATGATAAAGTGGTCGCCGTTCCGGTTGACGACCCCCGCTTTGCTGACATCAAAGATCTAGCGGATATCAACAAACACTTCATCAAAGAAATGACCCACTTCTTTGAAACATACAAGAAGGTCCAGAATAAAGACGTTGAAGTCGGTGAATGGCACGGGAAAGACAAAGCGATGGAGGCCTTCAACAAAAGTCGTGTTGACTACGAAGCGACCAAGAAGTAGGTGTCTGATGACAAGTTATACTCAGCCGCCCCGAAAGGGGCGGCTGATTTATTTGCTATAATTAGCTACATCACATTTATGTTTGTACGGATTCTGTTATTAATTGCTTTTGTTGTTGGCGTTCAATTTGCCTATGCCGAGACGGTAGCCACTAGTACTACCGCAACCACAACCCTAGCTACCAGCACCGAGAGTCTGACCACCACCAGCACTCCCCCTCTCTCTACATTCGAGAATATCGACGAGCAGGACCTTCCCCCAATCCCTGAAGACCCTTTAACAAGAGCTGCTAGACTAAGTCAGGAACAAGCCGAACGAGAAAAAAACCAGTTGCCTCTAGCTGAAGCTAAACAAGAGAGAATTTCTAAGCTAGCTTCCAACATGAGCTACCGCATGGACGCAGTCGTCGAAAGATTTACTAATATTATCGGTCGACTAGAAGTCAGGACCGAACGAATCAAACAAAACAATCTCGATACTACTGCCGCCGAAGAAGAAATCAAGAAAGCTAACGCTTCTTTAGCAAAGGCTAAAAACCTACTAACTACTATCGACAAACTGGTCTACGGAGCAGTCACCTCTCCACGCCCCTTAACTGACTGGTTGATTGTGAAAGAAACTTATTTTCAGATCGGTGGCGCTCTAAGACAATCACAAGAGCACCTGCAAAATGCCGTAATTCTTCTTAAAGAAGCGAGGATTTTAATTACCGAACCCGCAGTTGGAACCACGACTCAGATAGTTGAATAAGTTATAATAAGTCTATGGCTAAAGAACCAGATTTCAACGGTGAAGAAATGCATCTTCCAAACAAGGCTGCCAAACTTAGTGGCCCTTCTCAAAAGGTTCAGAACCTAGGTAGAGTACTTTTGTTACTTATTGTCATTGCCGCCTGCGCACTTGTGTACTATTTTTATTTTTATAAACAAAATCCAGTCGCCATCGAACCAACCAACTTAAGACCCTCTCTGGAAACCAACAAAGAACCAGAAACCCCTACAGCCATTGCCGAAATTCAAGCCTTTAGTACCCTAAGTACCTCAAACGAGCTAGGTCCAATCGAGGCTGATCTTTTAGGTACTGATCTTACTAACCTCGAGACTGAAATCCCTGCTATCGACAGCGAACTAAGGCAGAGCGGTAATTAATTTGACTAATTAGAACTTTCTAACCTTGGAGTTGCATTTATTTAAGATATCCGTACACTACGCGGTATTATGTCAACACATTCACACGAAATTGATTTTAAAAGCGCCTTTTCCGTTGAAAAACTACCAGGCTCAATGGTAAAGATTTCTGGCGAAATCCCCTTTGCCGAACTTAATAAAGAACGGGCCCAAGCCATAAAAAATCTCGGGGGCAATGTAAAGATTGACGGTTTTCGTACTGGTCACGTCCCCGAGGCAATATTAGTAAAACATCTGGGCGAGATGGCAATCCTAACAGAAATGGCTGAACGAGCGATTCACCATTTCTATGGTCATATCTTGGAGGCCCATGAGGTAGACGCTATCGGTCACCCACAAATTGAAATCACTAAGATCGCTCCCGAAAACCCTTTGGGCTTCATCGCCAAAGTCTCGGTCATACCGGAATTTTCACTACCAAAATACAAGGAGTTAGCAAGCGATATAAACAAGACTCGAGAAGAAGTAAAGATTACTGACGAAGAACTCGAAACTAAAATAAAAGACATCCAACGACAGAAAATTGCTTTCGATCGTATCAAGGCTAAGGCCAACACTAATACCAGTAACCTCCCTACCCCAGAGACAGTTGAACGTGAGGAAGGCGAAATTGCCGTACCAGAATTAACCGACGAAGCAGTGAAGGAGTTTGGTCAACCTGGCCAATTCTTGAACGTCGCTGATTTCAAAACCAAGTTAAGAGAACATCTGGAGATTGAAAAGAAAACCGAATCAACCAGCACCCACCGTGCCAAGATAACCGATAAACTAATCGAAGAAACCAATATTGAACTACCAAAAATTCTTATCGATAGTGAACTGGCCCAAATGTTTGGCCAAATGGAAGAAGATTTAAAGCGCGCAAATTTACAGTTAAATGACTACTTGGCACATATAAAGAAAACGGAAGATGACCTAAGAAACGAATGGACACCAATGGCGGAAAAGCGCGCAAAACTACAACTTATCCTAAGTGCCGTGGCCAAAGAAGAAAAAATCGTTCCCGATGCGGATCAACTTAAGCTGGAAGTTGATCAAATTCTCACTCAATATAAAGACGCAGACCCTTACCGAGTCCAAATCTACGTTGCCTCCGTCATGCAAAATGATGCTGTTATGAAGATGTTGGAGGAGATGAAATAAGTTTAAAAAGGAACAGGTAGCAACTTACTTGTTGCTACCTGTTGGGCATTAGCTGATTTTCCCCTACCTTAAGAAGGTTTTTTGAGCTCCTGTCTTGGGTAGTTGTAACAAGAAATCAAATATAGACAACTACAAAACAAGCATAAAACCATATTGAAGGTGAAGATAGATTCTTTGTTGACCCATTTATTTAGAGCTTCACTTCCAAAAAACACTTGAGAAACAAAAAACGAGAGACCGACAATACAAGCAAGCAAGCCACTAATTCTGAACGTCTTTAGATTATCTTGAACGCTCCATTTGTTTCCAAGTCTTGCCTCACCATGCTTAGCCATATGTCTCATTCCAAGGATTCCTAGTATGGTTAACAGTAGACTAGATACTACTCCGGCGAATGTGATAATTACACCAAACACATCTTCCAGTTCCTTGTTAATTTGAACATTTAGAACTTCCTGAAAAATGACTAAGGAAACAAGACTTAAGATTCCCATCAGATGGTAGTTAGTACAGCCCAACGTCTCCTTACCACGTTACAAAGAGGTTGAAAACAGTGGTAGAGAAAGAAGTTATCGAGATTGCTCAGATTTAGGAATTTCAATTTTTTCTCCCAGTTTGCATGTGTTATACTCAAATCCTCAGCTAGGGTAACACAGATTGTAAAATATGCTATGTGTTTGATTTATGACCTTATCTTATAGCCTAAGTTGCTTTGCGACCGTTAGCGCAGTAGTGTATAGAGAGCTTAAAAATACTTTGAAGGGATTATTAAAAAAACTCACACGATTCCATTCGTGTGAGTTCGCGATTGTCGCATTAAATATTGAGGACCTCAGCTAAGGAGGTGATCATAGCCTTGATTTGACGAAGCTGCTGCATCGTCTCTTCTGAAATAGTCAATCCTTTGACCTTTTCTTCAGCTTGTCGCACCAACTCCTTCGCTTCAGCAAGATCTGCCTCAGCCTGAGCCAATTGCATTCGCAACCCAATGATTACTTGCGCCGATGACTTTTCATTGTCTGTCGCAAGACTGAGTTCCTCCTCCGCCTTTCTCCTAGCTTCCATTGTTTTGGCTGCCAAGTTAAGAATGGAAGTTTCACTGGTTGCTCGACCTCGAACTGCCTCTTCCAACACCCTTGCGGATGGGGGTGAATCCTCGAGCATTTTTTCCCGCTGCTGCTTGAGTTCAGCGATTTCTCTCTCTCGAGCTCTGCTCAAGGCCTCCATTTGATTCTGGTCACCGATAAAATCTCTCACTAGGAGACCGTCAAACAACCAGTCGGTATACAGGGCGCCTGCGTCTGAATACTCAGACTTTAGAGCAAAGAGAGAAATTCGACTTACATAGAAAGAAGCAATCGTGCCACGGTAATTACCGGCAGCATTACTTGGCAACTTCATGTGCTCCATAATGGCTTCCGTAATTCGTTTTACGGGAACTTGCAAGGTATTTGGGAAGTCCGTCAGTCCTAACATCTTCATCTCTCGACTCATGATAGAAGCCAGAGTTTCCCTTAACCTTCTCGTTTCCTCAGTGCCAAAGTTTGCTTTTTCAAGCCTTTCCTTGGCCGAAAGAGCTCTTCTTTCAGCTACTGATTTAGACACCTCATGGAGAGCGATCGGCTGCTCTGGCGCGTCACTAGGAGTGATAGTCAGAACCGTTGATTCTACGACCACACCGGGAATTGTATCCGGCAAGGTCACAACCTCCTCCATTACTGTCGGTTTGGTTGCATTTCTTATGTTATATGGTCCTGCCTCAATCACTCTTCGAAGATTTGCCGCCGACCAGCCTGACACCCTTACACTACCAACAAAACACTGTGCTCCTTTGGTAAAGATTTTTACCGCTAGGGCATCACCAATGTTTGTTGGTTGAGCAGGGATAATCTTGATTGGTTTAGTTTTTTCACCACCCCTTTCAAGCCTATTACCTGCAACTTCTATCAAGCATACTTCTTCGGGGAAGTAACGAAAGAAGTCACGAAAGGTATTTTTTAATTGCTGTTGTGCTTCTTCGTTTTGTAGCGTATTAAAGACAAATTGAGTTGCCATTAAAAAGACCTCTTTTTTCCTCTTTTTTTATTATCATAAAAATAAAGACTTGTCAACTACATAAAATTATTCGGTGTTTGTAAATTCGCTTCAGTTGGAATTACCTTAGGATTTGCCCTTTTTTATTTCGCGCGGTAGTGTATAGGGAACCCAAACTATCAGTAACGGGTGGGTTTTATGAATAATTGGAAATCTACAATGAACTTAAATAATAAAGAAAATCTAGCTGAAACTAGCTATCTAGTACCAATGGTAATTGAGAAGACCCAAGGTGGAGAAAGAGCTTTCGATATCTATTCTCGACTACTAAAGGAGAGGATCATCTTTGTCACCGGCGGAATCGAGGATCACATGGCTAACTTGATTGTTGCCCAGTTACTCTTCCTCGAGGCAGAGGACCCTAAGAAAGACATCTTTTTGTACGTCAATTCCCCAGGCGGAAGTGTGACTGCGGGAATGGCGATTATCGACACCATGCACCATATCAAACCTGATGTAGCGACAGTCTGTGTTGGTATTGCCGCTTCAATGGGATCACTGATTCTTTCGCAAGGAGCCAAAGGTAAACGCGCGATATTAGAAAACGCCGAAGTAATGATCCATCAACCTATGGGTGGTGCCTACGGTCAGGCTACCGACATTGATATTACCGCCAAGCACATCCTAAAGACCCGTGACAAGCTAAATCGCCTGCTCGCTAAAGCGACCGGGCAAAAACTCCAGAAAATCGAACAAGATGTCGAACGTGACTTCTTTATGGATTCAGAGCAGGCGCAAAAATACGGAATTGTCGATAAAATCTATCGTTAGCCGGTAAGTTGCCTTCTCGTTTTACTTTCCTTAGGAGATTTGTTACCTTAGATACAGTACAACCGAAAAGCTGAATTTGTTTGAAGTTTATAAAATATAGATATTGTTTATGCTACCAATAATAGTGAGCGCTCTAGTAGCTCTCCTACTTGGTGGTGTAGTTGGCTACTACTTTCGATACCTGCATGCCCTATCTCAGAAACGCTCACTGGAAATTGATATCAAGGAAAAACTAGTTGAAGCAGAAAAAAAAGCGATCGACATCATTGAAAAAGCTGAAGCCAAGGCTACAACCACCTTAAATGAAGCAAAGAGTGAGGTAAAAAACCACGAAGAAAAACTATCACAAAAAGAAACACATCTCCTTAAACGCGAGGAGCTGCTTGATAGTCGTCAGATTGACCTAGACTCACAAAAAGAAATGGTTCAGAACCGAATAAACGAAATTAAGACCATCAAAAGTCAACTAGACGAACGCAAGGACTCGATTGACCAACGAATTGAGGAAATCGCTAAACTGAGCCAGGAAGAAGCTAAAGCTGAACTAATAACCAAACTAGAAACCGAGCATGCCGAAGACCTACGGGCACGAATCGAAAAACTTGAACGAGCCAACGATGATGCCTATGAAGCAAAAGCCCAGAACATTCTACTGGCCGCTATTCATCGAGTCGGTAACAACCTACCATCGAACATCATGACGGCTAACGTTGAAATCCCTAGTGATGATCTTAAAGGTAAGGTAATCGGAAAAGAAGGTCGAAATGTTCGGGCTTTTGAACGAGCCACCGGAGTTGATGTCTTGATCGACGAAACCCCTGGCTACATTGTGCTTTCTTCGTTTGATCCAATCCGTCGTGAGATTGCTCGAGTAGCTTTAGAAGCTCTCCTCAAAGATGGGCGTATCCAACCAGCTAAAATTGAAGAGATGGTCGAGTTGGCCCGTAAGGAGGTCGGGACAACGATTCGCAAAATGGGAGAAAAAGCCGCCTATGATGCCAACGTTCCTAACCTACACCCTGATCTCTTGATGATCTTGGGTCGACTACACTTTAGAACTAGTTATGGTCAAAACGTCCTCTGGCACTCAGTAGAGATGGCACACATTGCGGCCATAATCGCTGAGGAAGTTGGCGCTGATGTTGCCATCGCTCGAGCGGGAGCTCTTCTGCACGATATCGGTAAGACGGTTAGTCATGAAGTCGCTGGTACCCATGTGGAGATCGGAATCCGCATCTTAGAGAAGTATGGTGTTGATGAAAAAGTTATCCTCGCCATGCGTGCCCACCACGAAGAATATCCTTACGAAACACCCGAATCGATCATTGTCCAAGTGGCTGACGCTATATCTGGCGGACGACCTGGAGCACGCCGTGACTCAATTGAAAACTACATAAAACGCTTATCGGACCTTGAGAATATCGCCACCACACTAGACGGAGTAGAGAGAGCCTTTGCAATTGCTGCTGGCCGCGAAATACGTGTTTTAGTTAATCCCGAGTCACTAAACGATATCGAGATTCATACTCTAGCCCGTACCATTGCTACCAACATTGAAGCTAAATTACGCTACCCAGGAGAGATCAAAGTTCATGTAATTCGTGAGACGAGAGTAGTCAGTTACGCGAGATAACCACAGCTACCGATTGCATTAGAACACAAAAATTATAAACTGGAAGTCGTGGCAGCTTATGAGGCTTGCTATATAATGTTAATTAGCCATTTATAACGGCATGTGCATGAGAAATCATTCACTAACATTTTAATCAAATTAGAATAACTTTCTAAAACTATGAATAAAGCAGATATCATCAGTAAAGTGCATGACGTTCTTGGTACCACCAAGGCTGATGCCGAACGAGCCGTAGATGCCGTCTTTGGAAGCATCGAAGCTGCAATGAAAGACGGTGATGCCGTTTCCGTTGCTGGCTTTGGTATTTTCGAAGCTAAGATGAGAGCCAAGCGTGAAGCTCGCAACCCTCGCACTGGCGAGACGGTAACCGTACCCGCTATGCGTGTACCAAAGTTCCGTGCTGCTAAAGCTCTGAAGGACGCCGTTAAATAGTCAACTACTGACGTAAAGGGGCGGGACACTTCGTGTCCCGCCCCTTTACTTTTATCCCACCTATCCACAACCAGATTAAAAGTACTCGTGATATAATATTTAGGTAGCGGAGGTAATACGCTATGTGGAAATACAGAGTATTCCTCGCTATTTCCCATCACAAAAAAAGTAAAAAGCCCCAACAGCCAGGGGCTTTTTACTTTTTTAACCTAAGGACTTTAGCTTTTTGAAAGGTATAATGAACAAATATCTGGATATTCGTCTGTTATAGTGGACAAATATCTACTTTTGGCACAAGGAATCAAGATATCTCTTTCCGCTGCTACTTTAATATATATAGAAGCAAAGCCATCCTGATATGAAGGCCATATTCTACTTGTTTAAAATACACAGCGTTTTTTGTCTTATCTACTTCTTGATCAATCTCATCGACTCGAGGCAAAGGATGCATTATAATCGCCTTCTTCTTTAAGCGTTCTACCAACGACAAGTCGATCTTATACACTCCCTTATACTTTTGGTACTCTTTAGGGGTGGTAAAACGCTCTTTTTGTACCCTAGTCTGATAAAGCACATCGAACTTACCTAAGTTTGCGAACAAATCCTCACTTTCGTAATAATCAACTTTATGACGATCAAAATAAGCTTTTATATCGTCACCAATCCTTAATGCTTTAGGAGAAATTAAGTAAACGTTATTATTGGAGTATTTACCAAGTAAGTAAGCTAAAGAACGAACTGTCCTACCGTGTTTTAAATCCCCAACCAAAGCAACATTTAATCGATCAAGTCTACCGACTTCTTTCTTGATGGTGTACAAGTCTAAAAGCGCCTGCGTAGGATGTTGACCTACACCGTCACCAGCATTAATGACTGGGACATCAGAAACGAGGGAAGCTCTTTCAACCGCTCCTGTTTCAAAGTGCCTAATCACTATTGCATCAGCATACTTACCTATCACTCGAACTGTATCCTCTATAGTCTCACCTTTGGTAGCCGAAGAAAACTCACTAGCATTTTCGGTAGTAACTACATTGCCACCCAACCTAATCATCGCTGATTCAAAAGAAAACCGAGTACGGGTACTCGGTTCATAAAATAGTGTGGCTAAGATTTTTCCTTTAAGCGGCATTCCCTTTGATCGGCTAAGTTTATCGGCTAAGGAAAAAATTTTGTTTATGAAAGCTTTATCAAACTGTTGACAAGCAATGATGTGTTTATTCATAGTGTAATTTTATCACAAGGACTTAAAACCAATGTCTCGCCGGTAATACATACCCGAAAACGACACCTTTGCAACTGATTTATATGCGTTGGTTATAGCTAATTCCAAATTATCACCAAGGGAAGTTACTCCTAGGACACGACCCCCGTTTGTGGTAACCATATCTTTTTCGTACTTTGTCCCAGCTTGGAATAGTACCGTCTGCTCGTCATAAACCGTATCTAGGCCTTTAATTTCAAAACCTTTGTTATACGGACCAGGATAACCCTCAGATGCAACCACGATACAACATGCTGACTTGTCTAACCACTCTATTTTCTGATCTTTTATTTTTTCCTCTAAACAAGCTATCATTATGTCTACCAAATCAGTCTCCAGAATCCGCATATATGATTGAGTTTCTGGATCACCAAACCGGGCATTAAACTCAATCACCTTAGGGCCGCTTTCAGTTACCATGATCCCTGGGAACAAAACGCCTCGGAATGGACGTCCCCGCCTCTTCAAAGCTTTTAAGGTTGGCGAAACTATATTGTTAGCAATAGTCTGCATCATCTCACTACTGACCCAAGGAACAGGTGCAATAGTTCCCATTCCTCCTGTATTTGGACCCGTATCTCCATCAAAAATTCTTTTATGATCTTGGGCTGCAGGGAAAAGTTGAAAATTATCGCCATCGCAAAAAGCGTGTATTGATATCTCACGACCTTGCATATATTCCTCTATAATGACTTGTTCCCCTGCCGCTCCGAATACCTTTTCCGACATCATACCATCTAAGACTTTTTCAGCCTCGACAAGGTCTTTGGTGATTACAACTCCTTTCCCTAAAGCCAAACCACTTGCCTTAATCACCAGAGGAAAAGCTTTCCCCTTTAGGTATTCTTTCGCTTCATCCACTGAATCAAAGGTTTGATAATCAGCCGTGGGAATACCTTCTTCTTTCATTAACTGCTTTGCGTAAGATTTTGACCATTCTATTTCTGCAGCCGCTTTTGTGGGTCCAAAAGTTGGAATCTTAAGACTAGAAAGTATATCGACAATACCTTCAGCCAGATGACTGTCAGACCCGATCACAACAAGATCAATCTTATTTTCCTTTAGCCAGTCAACAATCTCTGGTGTGGTAGAAGCCATTATATTCTTAGTCATCTTTGCGGTTCCAGCATTACCTGGGGCTACGTAGATCTGATTTACTTGATTAGACTGCCTCAACTTCCACACCAAGGCATGTTCCCTTCCTCCACTACCGACAACAAGAATATCCATTTGTTAATTATAACTTAGCCGACATGCCAGTTATACACAGTATTTTAGAAGACCAAAGTTCTTCCACTTCCTACCTTCGTAAAAAGACCCTAGATGGGTCTTTTTACTCTGTGCGGGTGGGGGTAATCGAAACCTGACGGTCACTAATTCGCTACACTCATAAGTGCCGCGGGTCACGCCTCGCTCGTTCGTCGTTCCTCCTCACATAGCTCCGGCGGTTTCGATTACCACAGAAAAGTGCGCAGGCACTTTTCTTCCCACCCACATTCGTAAAAAGACCCTAGATGGGTCTTTTTACTCTGTGCGGGTGGGGGTAATCGAAACCCCGACTACTGCTTGGAAGGCAGTCGTTTTACCACTAAACTACACCCGCATTATATTCACTATGTTAATCGAAGTCCTTACAGGACCAGTACACCTTCTGGTCATTTTATTTCGCTTCGCTCATAAAATTACTCAGAAGGTCTTGCGACAGTCCCCCGGACTGTCTCACCCGACTACTTGCTTTTCAGGCAGTCGTTTTACCACTAAACTACACCCGCATTGGTTTTCGTTGGTAGGGCGAGAAAAGCGGAGCTTTTCTCGCCCTACCAATCTCTCCAACCAATCAACAAGATCTTACCACCAAACCCCTAAAATTTCCAGGGAAGCCTGCTATACTTTATATTATGCAATTTATTACCGAAATTATCGTTGCGATTCTCACTGCCTACCTGGCTTTTACCAACTCTCTGGCTGATAAAATTATTGAAATACTGCCTGAGACAGAGGTAGTGGAAGAAACAGAGCTACCAACCGAAGAAACCGAGGAAGATGGTGAACTTATTTCCCTTCCCAGTGATTTTAGTGGAATGACAGTCCCAGACATTATCCTCAAGAGTCTTGATTATCAAAAGGCCACAGCAATTGATGCTGACCAAAGAAAGACCTACACTGATGAACCACTACTTGCCTTAGTAAACATCTACTGTACATTCACGACCGAAAACACCATCCGCACCACGACCGGTACTGGTTTTTTTATCGATGACTCAGGGGTCATTATGACCAATGCACACGTTGCTCAATACCTACTACTTGGCACCACCAATCTACTCGGACAAGCTGAATGTTTTGTTAGGACTGGTGATCCTGCTCGAGCCGAATACAAAGCTGAACTTCTATACATGCCCCCAATCTGGGTAGAAAAAAACGCCTCAATCATTACTGCTAAAACCCCTACTGGCACAGGCGAGAGAGACTACGCCCTCCTCCTTGTCACAGAATCAGTAACCACAAGTCCTTTACCAGCGCGTTTTCCCGCCCTTAAAGTCAACTCGGAATCTTTAGAAAAATCAATTGTGAATGACGCAGTAACTTTAGCTGGTTATCCTGCAACTAGCCTCTTAAAAAACGGAGCAAAAGGCCAGTTACTTCCTGTAGTAGCAGAATCATCCATCTCCGAGTTATATACTTTTGGTTCTAATCGTGCCGACGTCTTCTCCTTAACCGGTAGTGAAGCGGGGGCCGAAGGCTCATCGGGCGGACCAGTCATCAGTGAAGCTGGTGAAGTGATCGGAATGATAGTCACCCGTGGCAACGACGAGGCCGATGGTGAAGGTAGTCTCAGAGCTATTACTCTTGCCCACATCGAAAGAACTATCACCGAAGAGACAGGCTTCAGTCTAAAACAAACACTTAGTGGAGACGTCTCAAAACGCTCTGGTATCTTCAAGGGCACCATTGCCCCCTTCCTAGTGACAATTCTTTCTGAAGAGTTAGGTTCTTAGTCTAAAAAACAACCGATCAGGAGATCGGTTGTTTTTTAAACTTCTAGTACTGGTTCAGTTGTAGTTCCTACTTCTTCTGTGCTAGTTGAGGTGGAAGTTGAAACCTCTCCCACTATACCTTCACCTGTTCCAGGTAATGGTAAGGGATCCCCTTCTTCACCTTCGATAACTGGTTCTAAGTTAAGTATAGTTAGACTATCACTGGTAAGTAACAATGCTTCCTCAACTAAAGATTCAACTGAAGAAATGTCGTAACCTGACACCTTGAGGACTTCTTCAATTTCTGTAAGCAAAGTTTTGGAGCGATCCAGTCCGAACTCTACCCTTTCCATCACCTCAGGTGTAGCACTCGCGATGTTAATCTCCAGCTGACCAATATTGATCTTGGTTTGATTAATTTTCTCCTTCACTAGGTTTAGTCTCTCTTCCAATGTCAAAGTGATAGGAACGATCTGTTCGACAGTTAAATTCTGTCTAACATCCAAATTGGTCATAAAGACGATCAATCTCTGTATTTGTTGCAAAATATCAAACAGAGTCACTCTCGATCCAACATTGTCGCTTTCACGAATATGCATAGCTTCACCAATCTTTACTTCAATATCATAGATACGGCGCTTCAAATCTTCTTTCTCGGTTTCACTAAGAGTATCTTCCAGTGTTAAAAGTAATTCCTTGGCGCGAGTAGTTTCTTGCTCTACTCGCCCTATCGCCTTCTCATATGACGGCAGATCTTCTAAAGTAAGGGCTACGTCGGTTTCTTGGGCTTCTTGCATAACACTCTCTGCTAAAATCGAAACTGAACTTGCTTCCATTGAGGCAGCTGATTTAGCACTCATCGTCATTAAACTCTCATCAGACGCAGCCATGGCGAGGGTTGAACCCATAAGCGAAGTTGTCTGGACATCCAAAGCTGTAGCCAACTGTATGGAAGCTAAAGCTGCCTCTTCCTTATCAACCTCTCTAAGTTCAGCGATCTCCTTTCTCGCTTTATCGCTATGTTCTTTCACCGCTGCAGCTACTTGTTCCTCGTACTCAACAGTCAGACGACCTTCACTAGCTAAGAGTCGAGCCTCAGCAATGCGACGATTTAAACGTTCTGTCTCCCACACTACCTTATCGTAGGAACCAACTGCCAGGGTACTTCGTAATTCCTCGTTTACACCTACTTTGACTGCATATAAAACATCACCAGGGACAGCTTCCTCTGCAACATAAGAGAGACTAAGAACGAATACAGCAGCTGTTGCTCCAACCCACTTAAACCAACTTCTTTCAAAAGTAACAAACCGAACAGAAGAAGTCGGCAAAAAATCTTCGGTTTTTTGCCGACTTCTCTCCCCCAAAAGTGGTAAGGGGTGGTACTCCATATAAGAAACTAAGCGATCCTTAAGATCAGCCTTTTCTACCGCGCTTAATTTCACTTGCTTGGCCTCTTTATTCAGTTGTTGTGAAAATCGCTTCATGTTGTTTTTGACACCAATTTTTTATGCGCTTTCTTATCCAGTTCATCAACTCGACTACGCAATAATTTTAGACCACGGTGGATTCTGACTGACACAACGTTTTCTGTTTCTTCGATCAAGTCAGCGATCTCTTTGGGACCAAGCTCATCGACAAAGCGAAGAATGAGAACTTCGCGATAGACATCAGGCAGGTCAGCTAGTAGCCTGAAAGCTTTACGTCCATCAATTGTAGCGGCCAGAGCCTCGGTCTTACTCTCGGACAACTCAGGGAATGATCCTTCATCAACCCCTTCGATCTCCAACAAAGCGTCTAGTGAAGCTTCTTTGTGTTTTCGATACTCATCAACGATTAAGTTGTTGAGTACTTTGTATAAAAATGAACGGTATGTCTCAACTTCATGACCAGAGCGGATGTAGGTCCAGACTTTGGTAAAAGTGTCATGTACCAAGTCGGTGGCCTTTTCTCTATCACTGATACGAATCGAAGCATGCCTAAACAAAGCATCACTATAATCCTCGAAAGCCTGTAAAAAACGGGCTTCTTGGTCTCCCTTTAGGCTATTTTCTTGTGTCCTCCTGGTCATAGCTATATGTGGAAACCATTATATACGTAGACGCGTCAATTAACGAATTCTTACTTCACACCCCTAGCTTTTCCTGATCTCTTGAAGCAATTCTGGAAAATCAGACAACAAGAAATGATTACGGTCAAAAAAATGACGTAATTCAGCTCCTTTTAGCCATTTCTGGTACTTATCTACCTCAGAAAAAGGCACAACCGGATCGTCGACCGAATGCCATAAAACCACCTGTTCCACTCTCCCCTTCCAGTCCACCAGACCATCCATCGAAAACAGAAAATCCCCACAGTCATCTCCGTCTGAACTAGTAAACTCCCCTGAAGGAGCCGCCAAAAGCTGTAGCGATTTAATTTTAAGATCAATCTGATTCTCGTTTAAATACTTAGCTAAAAACAGCCCACCAAGTGACCAGCCGATCATCACTACCCCGTCTCGTAGTAAAGGCAAGTACCTTTCAAACCAAATTTTCCATTCTGAGTATTTGGCATTTTGTTTATTCGGCATACTCGGAGTATATACTTCATAGTCTTCCCCTAAGTCCGCGGCTAACTTCGTACTCCAACGCTCCAGCACCAGACTCCCTGGCAAGTCCCGCAACGGTGTCGTCTTCAGTTTTTCAATAAAATCTTCGTACCGACTATAGGCACTACCACCATGGATCAAAATTACCTGCTTCTTCATACTAAAACCAACGATTACGGCGAAAGACAAAGACTAAAATGGCTAAGATGACGAAATTTAGTCCCAGTAGACCGAAGAATACGTATTCACTATCCTGGAAAGGTAAATCAACGTTCATTCCGTATAGAGAAGCGATAACTAGCGGAACGGTAAGGAGGATAGTAAGGACGGTCAAGACCTTCAAGGCACTATTTAGTTGACTAGTCATAATCGCCTCGCTAGCACTACGAATATTCTGAATAGTACGCAAGACTGCCCCCGCTGACTTCATGACCTGGGTATTGGCGATGGTTAAGTCTTCCATTGTGGCAATATCTTCTTTATATAGCTGCAGAGCACTACTGGAGGCAATTTGCTCTAAACAAACATTGGTTGGTGTCAGAGCATCAATCATGCTGTTAAGGGTATTTTCATACATCACCAAACGAGCGATTTCTTTGGTGGTGATACTCTCAATACGAACTCGATCTTTGTGTACCGCCTTCTGCAGACGTAGCAATTCCTGATTATAAGCCTTAGTAATGATGTTCATGAGAGTAATGAACACCTTAGTCTTCTGTGTCGTAACCACAGCCGATTCCGGCGCAAAAATATCCTTAAAAATCGGTACTTCTTTCATACTGATACTCATCACAAAACTTTCGCCGAGGACAATCAGGATCGGTGCGGTAGCGTTATCTTTCTGTTCTCGATACGGGTACCGGGTAAAAAAGTAAGTGGTGAAGCCCGAACGCTCCAAGCGTGGAACCTCGTAGAAGTCCGAAGCATCTTTCAAAATATCGGGATCAAGCGCAAAATCCTTAACCAACTTCTCTATATCCGCTTCATTTGGCTCCACCACACTCACAAACACTCCCGTACGGGGCTCAACCAGCTCCTTTAGAGACTCATCTTTAATCGTGCGAAAGTAGTACTTTATCATTTTGTTTATTGTGCCCGAGACTGATTATTTTGCAAGACAAACCCGTGGTTAGCCCTGAAATCCAGGTATTAAACCTCGCTTTTTTTTATTTTCAATGTTATATTAGCCTCACTACGGGGTGTAGCATAGTGGTAGTGTACGCGGTTTGGGACCGTGTGGTCCGGGTTCGATTCCCGGCTCCCCGACCAAAATCCTGGAAGGCTTTTGGTCCATGTCGGGCCAGAGTACTCCAACGAGAAAGACCTTGTGAATACAAGTCTTAGAGAAGATTAGTGACCTACGTTTATCGAAGGAGTTTTACCCTTCCTCATACCTAATGGCGTTAAAGCACATGAGCCAAACTAACTCGGGCATCTGGTTATTTTAACACGCACACACACTTAAGCACCTTGCCTATTTGACTTTGTTATCAATAGAGCTCTTAATTGGAGCAGAATAGTATTTGGAGTCATAAGTGGAAGTAAAAGAATACGCGGTACCAATACCGATGATGTCAATTGATAACGCAATCCTTGGAGGAAAGGTTATCCAATTATCTGGCCTCAAGAAGAATTACCGACCATGTCTCGTGATCTCCGAGACTGCAACATACTATTGTGGCTGCTGGATGGATGAGTACAACAAAAAAATGCCCAAATTGCGAAATTTTCGTATTGGTTCTACTCGCCTCCCCTACAAAAGTGAGCTCTATCTTTTTCAACTAAGACCGAGTGGACCTAATAACCCCAGAAAATTTGACTTCATAAAGAGGATGATATTCGACCTCGCTTCAAAAACACCCAGCAAATAAAGCTGGGTGTTTTATAGAAATATGTACCACGTGAAACGTAGCAATTACCGTTTCATGTAGAACATCCGACATAAAGCTACTAATGTTTAGCAAAGCAATCTTTTTTTCCTCGTTACACGTGTAACCTAAGCTATAACATTAGGAATATACTTTACCGAGGCATATTTTTCGGACATCACGAGCTTAACAGCAACTACATCAATCTGCCACTTTCCTGAATAATTATTTTCCAAAATCCATGACTCAATAACTCTAGCTAATTTTCTTAACTTATGCCGGGTAACATTTTCTTCAGGTCTCCAGGTACCACGTGAAACGTTTTCCAAAATTCTAGCCCTTGTTTCATAAGAAACAGACTTTACTTCCACAAAATGGACAATCTGTTCATTTTTAAAAGTTGCACGTGCAACAATGTCAATTTCACCCCATTTCTTCAGATAATTTCTTTCTAATACGACAAAACCATTCCTCTTTAGATAGTTACAAGCAATAGTCTCACCATAATTTCCAATCTTTTTATTATTTATTTTTTTACTTGGTTGCACATGGAACATTATAGATCAGAACAATAGAAAAAGGGGAAGTAAAATATAATAAGTTACTAAATCAAACTATTACCATTCTAATGACGCTCATTTCACATGAAACTACTGATTAGAATGTTTCACGTGGTATAAAATCCTAAAAAGCTATATTTTTCTGGCTTATGTCTTTTTATTATTTGTCCTTTATCCACTTATACCACCACTTACACACAGTTGCCTCGATAAGTATTCGCTGTCCTTTAAGAAATTCTCTTGTCTTTTAGTTTTCAACTTGTGAATTTACTGCTAATATCACCTAAGAACAGTAACTACCTTGCGGGGTCATCTTTATGATTTTCCGTCGTACGCAATTGCAAAAGGGGACTATCGTCCGTATTAAACCAGAAGAACTACTGTTTAACCCTAACAAAAAGAGCTTGATGGTATATACCGGTGAAGGTTTTTGTGAAGTACTTGGTAGCCCACTTGTGGCATTTCTGGATTTCAATGAGTACGGTTTGGCGCCCGGTTTGTACTCAGATATCTATCATGTAAACCTTAAGGTGATGGGCAATGGTCAAATAATCCACACCTTTCCGCTTTCAGAAATACAGATGGTGGACGGAGAGGAGTACAAACATATTGACCTTGACTGGTTTAATATAGACTACATTAGAGGAGCATACGAATCTCAGTACGCGAAGCCTCTACCCGAACAGGTTAGGTTTTATGAGAATGACTCAGTCGTCCTAGCGAAGACAATAGTCACAAAAGTAAAGCGAGTCACGGTCTTTGATAATGGAAGAATAACCTATAGTCTCAACGGTTTAGAGCGAAGCATTGCGAGGAATGAAATCGAGCTTATGGAACCCGGCGATATGCGGTTGGCTCTGGAAGAACCTAGTAAACTGATCTTCAAAGACAAGCTGCGTGAATGTCAATTTTGGTCAAAACCTTCTTTTTCTTACCCAGTTGAAAGAGAATCTTGGGTGGTGGAAAAGCCCAGGTTGCGGGAGACTATGAGACGGCTAAACAGCGACTCAGACCGAGACTGCTTCGCTGGCTTTAAACAAAACGGGTTTAATTTCCAGTGCCAAATCAGAAAAATGCACCCTCGTTTCGCACACTTTGAGGGTAGGGCGGTAGAAGCTAGCGTGACTTCTAGTTTAATCTAGAAGCGTAGTAAGCTGCCATACTTGGCCCCGGAGAAATCTGGGGCTTTTGTTTTGTAAGATGGGGAAGGGTAGAGGACCTAAGCAGGTCCAAATTCGGTATTAAATATTGAAGGGAAAGACACTGCGGGTCAAAAACCTAGAAAAAGTAAAGGCCGAAGGCAAACCACGCATTCGGCCTTTTCTCTATCATAACTACCAAATGATTAACGTAGGTGATTTTCGAGTCTAAACTGCTCGGCCAAGGTTTTTACCCCCGTAAAAGTGTTTAAATTCATAACTTCTTCTTTATTAACAAACCTCACACTGACACATTCTTCTGAAGGAACAAAATTAAGATGCTCCAGTTCGGTTTCGTAGATAACGTTAGCTTTCCACAAATTCAACTTAACGTGCTTTTCAGTTACAAAATAACAAGGCTGATCTGCGACCCACTTAATGGCCAAACCCATTTCTTCCTTGATTTCTCTAGCTAAATCAACCTGCGGCTTAGCTTCCCAATCTAAACCTCCACCGGGCAAATCCCAAGTTCCTCCTTCCTCTTCACAAATTAAAAACTTATCTCGGCTCTCGTTCAATACCAACGCCTTAATACTGACCCGGTAAAAACACTCTGGTATTTCCATATTATTTTCGCTATTTATTAGCTTATAAGGGTTGCTAAGACGCGTTGTCTCCCGCTCTATCGGTGCGGCCAGGGAGAATCGAACTCCCGACCTGTGCTTGGCAAGCACATGTTATACCACTTAACCATGGCCGCATTATTTTTTCACTAAATCCTTCAAGGCTAGGGCTATCCAAGTCGACAGCTTTCGCTTCAAAAGGGTGTCTCCGATTATAGTATTACCAACTCCAAAATGCAATGTTCGCTTCTTACTCCTACCTTCAATTACCTGATGACGATGGAATTGCGTAATCGACAAACCAGTCTCTTTTACCCAGTATTTTAAAGATTTTTCAACCGGAAGGTCAGAGTAGAGGAGTACCCAGAAACGGAATTTGGCTTTGGGAACACCTAAGAATTCTTTAGCAAACCGAATAAAGACTCGATGGATCTCTGACTGACTACTGGTAACTCTGATTTGATTCTTTTGAGCATTATCACCCTCTGATACATACAACATGAGACCTGCGATGAAAAGGGGATTAGCTTTGTAGTGTTTATATTCGGTCTTAGCGGAACGTTCGGCCTCCTGGTAGAGCTTTTCGTTTTGGTTGCTACGAGCTTTATTAAGGAGGGTAATACGCTTTTTGTTTTCGCGAGCTGCTCTTGCGGTATTACTTTTGGTAATACTTTTAGACCAGCTTTCGTCACTTAACCATAGGAAAATAGTACTCTTGGAAACCCTGGTTAATTTAGCAATCTCTTCATAACTAAATCCACGCTTACGCAAAGCCATTGCTTCCTCATACTCCGCCTTTTTGCGTATCATAGTAGTAGTATATATTATACTATGCTATCTGTTCGAAATGGCAGGGGATAAGATAAAATAAAAAACGAACGTGTGAGTACCGTTCTGAACTATATTTTGCTTCCCTAAGTAATTGTTTGTTTCTTATCTAAATTAACTCACAAACATGTTTGGGTGAACTACACCTAATAAAAGTAATCTCAGCTGCTTTTATTACTTTATTCTTAAATTTATCACGGCTAGTATTTATGGGTAAGTCATGGCTCTTATCGTCTAACTCTATCAAACATTTGATCTCAAAGGTTTTTGCATCACACAAAACAAAATCGATATGTTTAGCCTTTATTTTGCTAAAGAAAAAATTGAAATATTTATATGTTTGAGGAACAAAGACCAAATCAGCTAAGCGAACCTTAGTAAAAACCAACAAGTTCTTTTCTTTGGCATGCACAGTTAATTCGTTAAAAAACTCGATCTCAGAAGGGGAGAGTAATTTTTTCTTATTGCGATATGGGTAATACATTGGTGCAGATTATGGGACGACGTTGGAACTATTTTATCAAATCCTTAAATAATAAGAAAAGCCGTCCTCAGTGGCTTTCCCTGAGAACGACAGACTAATCATGACCGTGAAGTGACAAAGACTACATATCATCAGAATATTCTCCCTCGTGAACACTCCCGAGTAGTTCGTCATCAAAGAATATGGTGGCGAGGAGCTTCCCGTCACCATCCTCTTCGATATATGATCGGAGGTGACCGTGAAAGTCACTCAGCATCTTCCCATATAATTCTTCAAGCCACTTTGTAGTCCACAAAGATCCTGCCACCTCCTTAATCAATGAAGACACTTCTTCTAAACTAATTGCGAGAATGTGACTATCCCAATGAGATTTGGCAATGATAGTCGATGTCCCAAGTTCATAGCGATCATGGGAAGCGTCGCATGCATCAGGGTCTGAATCGATTATTTCACAAGAAAGTGTTGGAGCAAGCGTATCTGAGTCAAAATATGCGTACACCGCAAGAGCGACACCTCTCGTACGTACCGCTCCGTTCGAATACGTCCTTTGATTTTCTGATATAACTTGCCACGGTACTTTCTTTGACTCAGATCGAAAAATTTCGTCTGCATCCATCGATCCAATGTAGTCGAAGTCACTTATTTCAAGCTCAACTTTCTTCATCTTCGTGCCCATGTCAATATCCTCCATGGAGAATGTCAAAGTACAGTGCTGTACTATCACTTCTATGTCTAGAGTATGTCTAAATACTAAAACGTCATAATTTATATAATTTTAAAATGAGTTTCATCATGATATATATGAATATATGCAGTAATTTTAATATTCGTCACTATTATTGACTATTTCTTGCTTTTTATTACTATATTAAATATGGATATTTTAAATGGATTAAAAAAAATAAATCTTACCGATAAAGAGGCGCGGGTTTATCTTGTGCTACTTGAACTTGGACCATGTACTCCATATAAGGTAGCCAAACACACAAACCTCAAGCGCCCTACGGCATACGTGATTGCTGAAGATCTCGTGAAAAAAGGATTAATTGTACAAATCCTTAGTGAAAAAAAGAGAACGTACATCGCACGATCGCCAGAAGAATATTTCAAAGAAATAGAAGAACGAGTAAACGAAGCACGAGCAATACTCCCAGGGTTAATTGCATTACAAAAAAGAACAAGTGAAAAACCGAATATCCTTTACTTCGAGGGTCTGAGCGGGGTGAAACAGGCATACGAATATAGACTATCTGAGTTTCACAATACAGAAATACTTGGCCTTGCAGCTAAAATGCAAGATTTTAACCACCAACTTGTGAAGCAGGTAGTCCTCCCATGGAATAAATATCGAAAGAAACACAATATTAAGTTACGTATTTTTACTGTCGATGATCCTAAATTAGCCACTTTTAAGGAATTTTTTATCGACCAAGAAACAACCAAGGCAAAATTTCTCCCTCAAGATGTATATGACTCAGACTGTACGATTGAATTTTTTGAATTCGGTATACGCATTGTAATGGTGCAGGCTATGCAAGCGATTATTATTGAAAGTGAGAAGTTATCACGTACATTTAAAAAAATCTTTGAACTTCTTTGGATAAAGACAAAAAATGAATACAATAGCCCCGAAAAATTAAAACTCAGCACTAAAAAATTGCATAATAAATAGTGAGAATTCTTTCATGGAGGTATCCTAGATATAACCCGCTATTCATCACGTTGTAAAAGTGACTCACAACGCTCCGCTTTGCACCAGCGTCATGAGTGACAAAAGTCATTCACTAAACCAAAAGCACATCTTTCTTAAGAAAGATGTGCTTTTGGTTTTCACTGGTGCACCCGGAGGGACTCGAACCCCCGACAACGGTTCCGAAGACCGCTATGATAATCCACTTCACCACGGGTGCAATTTGCCTATGATACGGCAAAGCGGGGAAAAAGCCAAGATTTTCTGTTATACTTTTAACATGATTGATAACACTCAAATTCCCCTTATTATTAAGGAAATTGAACGCAAGTTACGTGAGGCTGGTTTTGATGCCTACCTAGTTGGTGGTTGTGTTCGGGATATTTTGCTAAATAAAGAGCCCAAAGATTGGGATTTTACCACCGATGCTACACCGGAAGAAATTATGGGCTTGTTTCCTGAGAGTTTTTGTAACAACGACTATGGAACAGTGGGGGTAAAGAATGAAGAGGAGGAAGATGTACGTCTCCAAGTAGTGGAAATTACCCCTTACCGTAGCGAAAGTGGCTACAGTGACAACCGCCGGCCAGATGCGGTGACTTTTGGTGTTTCCTTGGAAGAAGATTTGGCTCGTCGTGACTTTACTGTTAACGCCATTGCTTATTCCATACAGGATGAAAAAATGGTTGATTTATATGGGGGAATGGAGGATTTAAAAGCGAAAAGACTTAAGGCTGTTGGTGATCCTGATGCTCGTTTTGCAGAAGATGCCCTACGAATGATGCGCGCTGTTCGCTTGGCGGCCGAGCTTGATTTTGTAATTGAAAACCAAACTATCGAGGGAATAATGCGAAACTCAGAAAGCTTAGGAAAAATTGCCGTCGAACGAATTAGCATGGAGTTTATCAGGATCATTGAATCAAATAATCCTATGCTTGGGATAATCTGGCTCCAAAAGCTTAATCTGCTTAAACATTTAATCCCTGAACTACTCGACAGTATTGGTTGTGAACAAGGAGGCATTCACGCCTATGATGTTTTCGAGCACCTTCTTCGCACCATGCAAGCGGCGGCCGACAAAGGCTACTCGACCGATATGCGTTTAGCCGCCCTCCTACACGATATTGCCAAACCGGCCACGAGACGAACCGGCGGGAAAAATAAAGTCTACACTTTCTTTGGTCACGAGGTAGTTGGTGCCAAAATGACGGCCAAAATACTAGCTCGATTGCGCTATCCTAAGGCCAACAGTGAAATTATCGAGAAACTGGTACGTTGGCACATGTTTTTTGCGGATCCTGATCAAATCACCTTATCAGCAGTAAGGCGAACAATTACTCGAGTCGGGGAAGAGCAGATTGAAAATCTCCTTAATTTACGTGTTTGTGACCGAATTGGAACTGGCAGACCCAAAGAACAACCTTTCCGCTTCCGTAAATACAAAGCGATGGTGGATGAAGCACTACGTAACCCCATTTCGGTAAAAATGTTAAAGATTGATGGAAACAAAATTATGGAAATAACAGCCGAAAAGCCTGGAAAGAAACTAGGATTTATATTATTTGCCCTATTAGAAGAAGTTTTGGAAGAGGTAGCGAAGAATACCGAAAAATACCTTGAAACCAGGGCTCTAGAACTGAATAAATTAAGTCTAGAAGAACTACAAAAACTAGCTGAAGCGGGCAAAAAACGCCAGGAAGAGGAGGAGAAAGAAGCTCTAAAAGCCATTGCTAGGGAACATAAAGTAGGGTAGAGCAATTTTAGATCTCGAAATTCACAACAGTACCTGATTCCAATAATCGTTCTTTCTTGGATGTTTAGAACTTCAAATGATTTTTGTTAATTTTGCTTATAGCACATAAATATTACTGTGTGTTGCAATTAATTGTTGAACCCGGGCATAGCGTAGTTGCAAAGTGTAGCAAAAGTGCTACACTTATCTTATGTCTACAATAAACCCACGCATTCACATAACCACCGACAGTGCCACTAGAGAAATTTTGGAAAAACTTGCTGAACGAGACGACACTTCTCTTGCTAGTAAGGCTGAGGAGTACCTTCGGATAGGGCTTGAATTAGCAGAAGATATTGAACTAACAAAACTCGCCCTAGACCGAATGAAGACTCCCCGTACAAAGTACCTTTCGCACGATAAAGTATGGGATTAATAGCATTTTATCATCCTAAAGTCGTTGCGGAGGATATCCCTAATCTGCCCAAGGTCATTCGGGAACGGGTACAAAGAGCAATTAAAAACAAGCTCCTGAGCTATCCAGAGACCTTCGGTGAACCTTTACGTGGTTCACTTGTACCTCTTTGGAAGCTACGTGTTGGTGACCACCGAATAATCTTTGATGTTATTGAAAACAAAGTCTATATTCATGCTATTGGTCACCGAAAACACATCTATACACGAATCGCCAACAATCGAGATCGGCAATCTGAAGTTGAATAGTATTTATAATACAAAGTTTTATGGATTTATATAGGAAGTGGGACCATACAGGCATAATAACGAGCTTTGGTAGTTAGATAATCACAAAACCAGCGCTTAATAGAGCGCTGGTTTTGTTGTTTGGCCCCCGAAAAAGGTCCCTTGGTTCGATTGCTTACCCAGGATTCTATTCTAAAGAACAAAAGGTTTGCTGGGGTAGGTATTATCTAAATAATAAAAAAGACCTGGGGGGATCAGGAGCGAAGTTCTTCGCTACTCATCCCCTCAGGTCTTTGAGAGATTTTGAGCTTTTTAATTGTCAGGATCTTAGATCCTAGATGGCGCCTAATTTTTATGGCTAACCTTAGACCAAAGCTCTACGTTGTGTGGGAAATCGATTTCTCTTGCACAATTCTGTTTTTACAAACTTCTTTATGTAAGGAGACTTCCCTAGATTTATGGGTGGGTGTTATGTTATTTTTATGAACATTTGAGTTTTTTGGAGGTAATACTCAATTATTTTTCTAAGGATCTCTTTAAGGGGTTTCTCCAGGATCCTGAAGCAAAATCTTTTTTGCTGCAAGACTCTGGAGATACCTGCTCGCCCTCTCTGGGCCTGCATATATACTATGTCCTTTACAAGAGAGTGTAAAGGACATCGTTGTTGATAGTTGTGAATAACTAAATAATTTTGTCTTTTATCAGAGACATCGCTGTCCTTAATATTTTCTATAGTGCAAAATAGCCTTGTATACAGGCCTGGTTTGAACCTCTTTATCCCGCTATTGACATTAATGAGATTCGTGTGTTTATTTTCTTAGTGAATATTCAACTCTATTGAAGTGGGGCAGTGATCGGAACCAAGAACTTCCGGATGGATTTTTGCTGACTTCAAAATCGGTAGGAGAGCTTCGGATATAAATATGTAATCAATCCGCCAACCAACATTACGTTCTCTCGCTCCACCAAAATGTGACCACCAAGTGTAATTGTCTCCGACCTGATTAAGGTGACGAAAGCTATCAACAAAGTTGTTTGTAATGTACGCGGTTAGACCGGTTCGCTCCTCTATAGTGAAGCCTTTTTTGCCGGCATTCTCTTTAGGTCGGGCAAGATCGATTTCTTCATGAGCGACATTGAAGTCCCCGGCAAAAATCACTGGCTTATGTTCATCTAAAACTTTCATGAATTCTAGATAAGCCGGATCCCAGGCTTGGCGCATCGGAATACGTGATAGATCATCTTTAGCATTAGGGGTATATACGCTACTGACGTAGAAGTTTTCGAACTCCAGGGTAGTAACCCGACCCTCTCTAGCAGTATCACCATAATCATCCTCTAACTGGTATTTGACGACGATTTCTTCCGGGAGGCCATAAATAACGTTTTCTGGGGGTATTTTGGTAAAAATTGCCGTTCCAGAGTAACCTTTGCGCTCAGCCGAACACCAAAACTCCTCATAATCAGGTAGGTCAAGCTCTACCTGATCTGACTGAGCCTTTGTTTCCTGGAGACAGAGAATATCCGGATCGTGTTTCTCTAAAAAACGTTGCCAATCAGGCTTTTTACTAACCGCCCTTAGGCCATTAACGTTCCACGAGTAGATTTTCATAGGCACAGTATACTGTGCGCTAAGTCAGAAGCCAACTCGTGGAACACAGGAACAGCTTGCATTTCGCTCGACTAGGCATAAAATTGTATTGAATTAACAACCTAAATAAAAATATGGAAATGGAAAATAACCAACCCAGTAACCAAACCGAAGTTACCCCAACACCAACCCCCGTTGTTAGTAGTCAAGAAACCTCTGGTATGAGTCCCGACAAGGTAATGGGAGTATTATGTTATCTTGGACCATTAGTTTTGATCCCCTTCCTCACCAAGAAAGAGGATCCTTTTGTAGGGTTCCACGTCAAGCAAGGTCTAGTTGTCCTAGGTATCGAAATTGTCCTGTGGATACTTACCGGCTACTTATTTATGATTACCTTTGGGCTACTGTACCCTATTATCAAGCTACTTGAGCTAGGACTATTAGCACTCAGTATCATTGGGATCTACAACGTAGTAAAAGGTGAACAGAAGGTCTTACCACTGATTGGTCAGTTCTCAAGCTATTTGAAGTTCTAGGTGCTTGTGTTTATTTGCGGATGTGCTTTAATACGAGTAACGAAACCAGCTCCTCTTGAGGAAAGATCAGGTGAAGTGAAGTTTTGTAGTTAAAAATTAAAGTTAAAAAAATGACAGGATCAATTGTTCGCAAAAAAGAAAACGGTTTTGGTTTTATTAAGCCAGATGATGGTGGTAAGGATGTATTCTTCCACGCTCAATCATTAGTTGACGTCGCTTTCGACGACCTACAGGAAGGAGACAAGGTGTCTTTCGATGTAGAGCAAGGTCCAAAAGGACCAGCTGCGACTAATGTCCGTCGTATCTAAGCTAAACTTTTAGCAAAATAAGTAACAGGCCTGGGGAGCGTAGCTCCCCAGGCCTGTTACTTATTTTGCTAAAGCTAAATCAATACAATGTATAATAGCTTATATGTTCTCTCTTATTCTCATTAGGGATTATGCCCAGTGGCACTACACCAAAGCACTAGCCTTAATGACTCATGTTTTTGCTAACCTCTTGTGGTTTATCTGGCACTTTTTTTCCATACCTCAATTGGCCAAGACTCTGTTCTCTCCCTTTAAGCGCATCACGGAAAAGCGAAAGGGGTTCAGTTTTGAAGATATCGCCGGCACAATTATTGTTAATCTCTTGTCGAGACTTATTGGTGCCATGATTCGTATCAGTATCGTTCTTGCCGGACTAATTTCTCTAACCTTTGCCGTGTTACTTTTTGGTCTAACTTACTTACTTTGGTTTTTCCTGCCTGCCATGATTATGGTCATCTTAGTCTATGGTCTAGTCCTAATCTTTACTAATATATGAGAACCCTTTACGAAGCCAGCTTAGTTTATCAACCAACCGCCTACCTAACACGATACTTCGGGAGACGTTCCATGCGCTTCTTTAGAGTGATCTTCGGTTTTTTAACCATCCTTTGCCTACTCCTCGCCTACACTCTACCACCCCTGTATCCAGTTATAGCTGAATCTGTTTGGCTGGGTTTGGCCTTGGTCTTTGGGGCACTATTTTTAGAACAAGTACTGCTCTTCACTTATCATAATACCTACTACTACCACGGCCTCAACTCTTTGATCGGCTTATCAAAGACCCCCACCGCTGGACTTACTTATGAAGTCGCTTTAGCGATCCTTAACAGTCCCCAAGATTTAGGTGGGGCTTTTGCTACCGCACACCTCGGCGAAATGACCCTCTGGCGTGCTGGTGTCACAACCGAGGAAATCAAAAAATACCGAACCCAGGCCCGGATAAAGATCGACAGTAGCATGGTAACTTTTTCCGAAACCACCATTTACTCCTTCATCAACTTAGGTGACTTCTTATACCAAGAAGACCAAGCCTTGCAGGAATTATTACGTCATCATGGTATAAGTCGAGAAGTTTTTCATGAGATTCTCGTCTTTGTCGTTATCTCTTACCATCAATATAAGAAGCAGGGACGTTGGTGGGGTAAGGACAACCTTTCTCGCCGTGGCAGCTTGGGACGAGAACTTTCTTTTGGTGACACCTACTACTTAGACAAATTCACCCGATCATTAAAATCCGGTGCAATCTTTGCAAATCTAACCGAACTAAAAAATCCTTTTGCAGTCCAAACCATCGAAGAGGTAGAAAATGCCTTAGCCAAAGAGCGGGGGGCTAATGTGCTTTTAATCGGTGAAGCGGGGGTTGGAAAAATTGACCTGGTCATTGAAATTGAAAAACGCCAACGACAAGGAAAGTCACTAGCGGCAATCATCGACCGTCACTTTATCCTACTCGATAGTCAGCGCCTCTTTGCAAGCTACAACGATGCCGGAGAACTGGAGGTAATGATACACAACCTTTTTACCGAAGCGGCCAATGCCGGGAATCTGGTCTTGGTAATTGATGGGCTAGCTAACTTTATCAAAGAAGGGGAGAGGCACGGGATTAACCTGCCAGTAATTATGGATAGCTATCTTGCTTCTGAAGAACTACACATCATCACTACCGAAACGCCGCAAGTCTACCATAACGAGCTCAGTAATCGCTTGGCTTTAGTACGTCGCTTTACTGAGGTTGTTATTGAAGCCACCTCCACCAACACCACCGTCTCGATTTTGGCCGGTGTCGCACGTGGAATAGAGCGTAAACAAAAAGTCTTCTTTACCTATCCAGCCCTCAAGGCGGTAGTAGAAGTTGCCGACCGCTACCTCGTAGAAGGAGTAATGCCCGATAAGGCAATTGATTTTTTGATTGAATTAGCAAGTCAGGTGGGAAGAGATGGCGGGATCATTGAAAAAGAACAGGTCTACGCCCTGGCTAGTGTCAAAACTGGTATACCAGTTGGCCCCATTGATCAAAAAGAACAAGACCTCCTACTTAACTTGGAAGACAAACTGCACGAGAGAGTAATTGGCCAAGACCGAGCGATCGCCGCCGTCGCCAAGACTATGCGCCGCGCGAGAGCCGGTATAACCGCTAGCGATCGACCAATCGGTTCCTTCCTATTTTTAGGACCATCTGGGGTAGGGAAAACGGAAACCGCCAAAGCCCTAGCTTTGATTTTCTTCGGAGCCGAAGAAAACTTAGTTCGTTTTGACATGTCAGAGTATAGTGATGCTGGTTCCTTAAGTCGCTTTACTGGCGATGCCAATACCGCTGGTCTACTCACCGAAAAGCTCCACGAACACCCCTACTGTGTACTTCTACTTGATGAGTTTGAGAAAGCCAACCAAAATATCCATGATCTTTTCCTGCAAATCTTAGACGAGGGAACCTTCCAAAACGGTCGTGGTGAAAGGGTTAATGCTCGTAATACTATTATCATAGCTACCTCAAACGCCGGCAGTGATCTTATTCTTAAGACTGTCGAAGCACGAGCTAACTTAGCAACTCTTGATGCTGAGATCGTGAGTCATATCATAGAGCAAAGAGTTTACCGACCAGAATTGATCAACCGCTTTGCCAATGTAGTTATCTTTGAGCCGTTACAAACTCACGAACAAATGAATGTAGCCAAGTTGATGCTAAAAGAATTATACGATCGCGTGCGACTACAAGGATATGACTTGGTACTAAACGATAACCTCATCCAATTGCTAGTAGAAAAAGGTTTTGATCCCAAGTTTGGTGCCAGACCCATGCAACGGGTTATTTCCGATTTGGTGGAAGAAAAAATCGCCCGGAAGATTATTGCTGGTGAAGCTAAGGTTGGTGACACCATCGTCATTGATGCCAGAGACCTTCAAGGTTAAGTCGGTGAGCTATGAAGAAAAAGTCGTTAGTTTCAGTAATCTACTCAGCTTTAGAACAGCCTCGTAATCGCCATTACCTATTCACCAACTACACTCTGGGAGCAGTAACCACAATCTCCGTATTGTCAGTTATTCTTGAGACGGTACCGACTTTAGAACCGTATTATTCTATTTTTGTTAGTATTGAATACTTCGCGGTCTTAGTTTTTTTAATTGAATACCTAATTAGAATCCACGGTAGCAAGTCAAAATCTAAATATGTATTCAGCTTTTTCGGAATAATTGATTTTATTGCAATTGTGCCGACCTTTTTAGGATTCGCAAATCTCACCTTCCTAAAAGCCGCTCGCACCGCCAGGGTCTTACGTACCCTAAGGACTCTACGACTACTTAAAATCGCCCGCTTCTCAGATAAAAAAGTTGCTAGTCAATCCGTGTTGGGAATCAATTTCGAAATATACACTGTCCTTCTCTTCACCACCTTAGTGATTTTAGGGACCCTTTTATATACCTTTGAGTCGGAACAAGGAGCCCGAACCATCCCTGAGGGAATGTACTGGGCTTTCCAGGTAATGACTGGCGACCGTCAGCATCCTTTCCCTGAAACACTTGGTGGAACAGTTACCCTAATTCTAGTTCGCTTTACTGCTTTAATTTCTTTCGGCTTAACTATCGGAATCATCGGCTCGATCATGCGCAAGACCCTAACCGGTTCAGCCAAAGATGTTGAATAACATATTGTCAAGAAGTTACACCCTACTCCAAACCTATTTCCCCTTACTATGAAATTTTTTGTGTACCTCGCGTAAGTGAGCGTCGGTCACGTGTGTATAGACTTGGGTCGTACCAATATGAGCGTGTCCAAGTAGAGCTTGTACCGAACGTAGATCTGCACCGTTACTCAAGAGGTCGGTCGCGAACGAGTGACGAATGACGTGTGGAGTTACCTTACGAGTGATACCGGCTTTAGCGGCGTAATGTTTTAAAAGTCTTTGTACCGCCCGCGGCGTGATCCGTGGTTCTTCGCCAATATGCGCTTTTTTTCCGTAACGGACAAAAAGCGCATCGTCCATATCTTTGCGCTTTGCGAGATAATCGGAAACAGCTCGCTTAGCCGCCTCCGAAAGAAACACCACTCGAACCTTGTCGCCTTTTCCCCGCACGGAAAATTCGTCGCGCGACAGGTCCACATCATCAATCGAAAGGGAACAGAGTTCTGATATGCGTAAGCCGGTAGAAAACAAAAGTTGCAAAATTGCTCGGTCACGTAAACCTTCAATTGAATCAGTCGCCGGAGCGCTAAGTAGTCGATCAAGCTCAGACGAAGAAATAAGATCAAGTGAACGCTCTGGCACCTTAGCTAGTTCGATGCGCTCCGGCGACAACGACTCAATTCCTCTTTTACGAAGAAACTTTAAAAAAGCGCGTAGAGCGATCAGATAATAATTTTGCGTACGTCGCTTCATCGGTTCTCGTCGTCCACCAACTTTAGTACCCGCTTGACGGTTGAGATACAAACGAAATTCTCGTACTTGTTCTTCGGTAAGTTTGGCAGGGGAAGTAACCTTGGCAAAAGCAAAAAAACGCTCTAAGTAGCGATCGTAATTTTCGACAGTTTTTACACTCCGTCCACGCTCAATCTCAAGATATTCCAAAAATTGTCGCTTTAGTTCTACTAAGTTCATCCCCATATTATAGTAGTTGCTACATCCATACCGGTAATTTATTTATATTGACTCATATATTAATTAATGCTCTAATTACGAGAGCCGTTCTAAATTTCCCCAGTTATTATGTTGTGTTTGCAGTGGTCTAAGACTGGAATCGAAAGGAGAAGAAGATGTACGTTGTTACTCGAGTTTTTCAAGCGGGAGTCAGTTTGGAAAATTACGATCACTCAAGACTAGAGCCCGTCATCAAAAGTCTTAAAAGGATTTTGGCTTCGGAGGAAGTTGCCGGACTGATCGTTGTTACCAATACTGAACCAAACAACCACCTCGCCGAAATTCCTGATCAGAATGGGAAATCACCAACCCAATCAATCCTGGAAGAGAAGCTACCTGACAGTAGGATCTCATTTGTCTCTTGTGTTGAATGGGGCAAAAACCCCGGCTCTGCCAATGCTGTGAGTGATGGTTGTAAAGTCGCTATAGCGAAAGGGGCTAAACTGGTAATGGTCTGGTCACCGGAACTACAAGTAACCCCGAGCCACATCACGCGAGCTTTGTCATTCATGGAGAGTCGACACCTGGAGGTGGTAGGTTTCCATCGTGAAGGGTGGTATGAAAAACTACAATACCATGTGTTTCAAAACACAGGCGCTATCTACCGTTCGGAAGTACTGCAAGCTAATGAGTTCTTCGCAAAGGACTGCGACGGATTGGAAGGCAGAACAGTGAATGTCGTAGGTTTCGGCGAAGTACCCTTGGCCGGGATGGATGATTTTCACTTCCTTCTCCGTCACTTGAAAAGTGCTGGTAAGGTAAGATGGGGAATGGTCTGTCGTGACACACCACTACCTTGGCAAACGAACTTCGAACCCGGCAGCCAAAGAGCGTTACAACACGCTCAAAAAGTTGCCCGACAAGAAGCGGTTATGTATCAATACATCAAAGACTTGTTTGGAGGCAATGAGACATCTATTGTACTTTCCCGAATTTTTGCCGGGATGCAGATGGATTAGTCGACCTCGCCACTTTTGTGCCCAACTTTGTTGGGCACTTTTAATTCATAAACAAAAACCACCCGCGTTCCATGCGAGTGGTATTTTTTTGATCAGCCCTTACAATTGGCTGGAATAGATTGCTTAACCTCGGTAAGCCGATGTCGAACATCGCTGACCAAACGAGCAAGATTCGCTCGATGATCAGCCGACAGTCCCGCGCCATGCGACATACCCGGCAAAACAACCTCAGGGTTAAAATTCATAACCCTACCCATAACCTCAATCGCCTGATCCATGTTGTTCATGGCAGTATCCTTGAACATATCTGGAAAAAGCTGCTTGAGGGTGTAGGTCTGGTAATAGACTGGCCTGATGTTTCCAACCAAAGCGTAGACATGATCGTCGATTCGATCGAAAGGAACTTCTTTTTCGGTATCTACAACCTGTCCATAGGTTTTCTGAAGAACGCTATCAATGTTCGTCCCCATGATCTCAACTAGATCGCAAGGATTCATATTGAACTTAGCTTCACCTTGTCTCAATCGATCGGCGTAACGATGAACACTTTTCACCGCCAGAGCAAATTGCTCCTCGGAGGAACCGACTGGTAAAAAGCTTGCTCCGAGCGATCCCCAGGTATCGCGAGAAAAATTAGCCGCTGAGTTGGCCTTTTCCAAATCAGCATCAGTTTCGTCATTACTGCCATAAGCTGATGCCCTGGAAGTAAAGGGACCCAACATCTCCGCAGTCGCAAAGGCAACTCTTTCTTGTCGACTGACAGTGTTGTCAAAAAACTGCAACCCTGCTATGTCATTGACAATGTATCCGTATGGACGACCAAGTTCGTGCTCTAATGGTCGCACGATTGATTCGGCCAACAGAGCTCCTCTTTCATCTTCGGTTAACTGCTGTACGTTTTCAGAGTTGAGTCTATCGACCCATTCCTTATCAAGTGAAAGATCAGGGTAAGTGAGCTTATCCACGGCCACAAAGGTCATAGAGATTGCTGCCACAATCGACACTGGAACAGCAATGACTACTACCAATATATAGAGTGGAATCAGCAACACCAGGAACAGAGACAGAAGTGTGACGAGGAGACTAAAACCCAACCCTACGAAGAGAAGGGGTAAGGCTGTCAACAACTTTTTCATGACTCCTTCCCGTGATGCGGTAGTTCGCCAAGCGAATACCCAGAATTTTGTCAGTATGCGGATGAGTAACTCGATCCAAGACAACACTTCCCTTGTTGATCTCTTCACAAGAATCAGTAGCATTTGAAGTAAGGACAAATTTTTATCCTCTGACTCAGATTCGCTTTTTTTCGCAATACCGGAATCCGAAAGTGCAGTATCCATGTGTTTCTCCTAGACTCTAGACTATGGAATTATTGACCCACCAAAGAATTCCATAAAAAACTTAATTAGTCAAG
>JACCDR012238838.1_pt1 | contig 43627 bp, 52 predicted proteins | sample 7446431 | NCBI WGS metagenome assembly JACCDR01 (sample SAMN15323443, study PRJNA562643) | freshwater metagenome | isolation source: river surface water | place: USA:Blue River Watershed | collected 2017-08-17
AAGCCATATTCAATTCGTATGCGGAGACGGATCTAGCCAACCAGACTGAGGTGAGCACACAGTTACAAGTATATGCTCTTCGTCGCCGGAAGGATTTAGACTTAGCCACCGGTTTTGCTGCGGCTGCTGCGGGTTATGGCGGGGGTATCCATGGTAGCGCACAGGATATATTACTCGATACCGCGGTCCAAGAAGAACTTGAGATCATGACTGCCCGGTATCAAGGCTACCTAGAGAAACGGTCGCATGAGACTGCGGCTGCGGCGGGTATGCGAGCTGCGGGTACTATAGGGGGCACGAGGCCTTTGCAAAATCTAGGTATTGGTCTGGGTGGTATAGCGGACACGGGTCTCGCGTTGTATAAGAGTGTAGGACCTAAAGATCCAGCACTTAAACCTACGTTGAGAACGACAGGGAGCTAGGAGATCTCGACATGCCCCAATTTCAGATATACCAGCCTAATTTATCACTCCGCCCGGTGCGCACGCCTGTGGAATCGGCTCAACCGGTTGTAGATCAAGCAAAGGCTATCAGTACTATAGGAGCCTCGATATCTAAAGCCGGTGTCGAGGCGTCGAAGCTCTATGGCGAGTATGAGGAACGTTCGCTCCGTAGGGAGGCATCGGCGTACGTATCCGATTCGTTGTCCACGTTCCAACTGGGGAGCATCCAGAAGCTACAGGATCTACGAGGATCGGTACCTGTGGAACAGTACCAGTCGGAGTTCGAGAAGTTCTATGAGGCCGAGGAGAAGCGGATATTAGATAACGCGCCGTCGGACTATGCCAAGCAATCGCTTGTGGAGCCAATGAACAGCCTACGTACGTCGCTGTTCACTAAGGCTATCTTGTATTCCAGCGAGGAAATGATAGCCCAGCAGCGGGTTGAGGTCCAACGTTCCGTGGATAACATCGCGGCTACGGCGTTCCTAGATCCAGCGAATTTCAAGATGTACCGGGATCAGACGTTGGCTGTGATACATGGTGGCCTATCAGACCATGGTATCCCTCCGTCACAGCTTATGGAGTACCAGGATAAGGTACTCGGAGATCTATCAGCCTCTTATGTACGTTCGTTACTGGATTCGAGCCCTGAAGCCGCCGAGAAGGCTCTGAGAGATCCGGAGATCAGTTCCTCATTGAGCGGGAGCCAACGTCTAGCGGTTATGAATGGCATTCAGAGCGCCAGGGAACAACGGGCCCGCCAAGGTCTGGAGATGCAGCATAAGGCAACGAAGGCTTTCATGGATGACCCTGCATCTCTAGCGGTTATGAATGGCGCTGACCCCAGCGATCCCCAGGATATGTTGAACAAACAATTCATACAGGTTGGAGATCAGTTGATCAATGTACCCAACAGCCGGAAATCTGTGATGACCAAAGACCAGGCATCGCTTTTGGCGGATCAATTCAACAAGCTCAACACACCGGAAGAGGCGGTTGCGTTGGTCCAATCTATACAAGAGAAATACAAGGATGCCTCCGGTGTGGCCTTTAGAGACTTAGCAGCAGGTGGCCTCCCGGGGCATTATAAGACTCTATTGGCTATGGATCCGGTGCAGGATGTTGGCGCGTTTTCATTCCTATTCCGAGCTACCCGAGATGGGGAGAAGAAGGTGTTGACGGAGGCCAAGGCTTATACGGCTAGTAGAGGCGACGAACCATTGCGTCCATTAGTCCAGCAAAGATTGTCTACGGAACTTCTTACCGCGATATCTATGGAAAATGGGGATCCACAGAAGCTTGTGGACTCTGCGAATCTGATTGCATCATATGCTGTGGTGAAGGGATTTGGTGTCAATGAGGCGGTGGATCTAGGGACTAAGTGGATCACTGATAAATATGACACACCCGCTATCAATAATCATCCGGTGCGTGTTAATAGGTCTCTTCCTGTCGAGGAGGTAACCGGGTACTTAGAAAACTATGTGAAGGGTTATGATTATTCTAATGTAACCGACAATAAAGCTATGCACGATGTGTATAAAAATATAGCTAGTTTCATACTCGATACTGATGCTAAAGGGTATATTATGGTCGATGATCTAGGTATACCGCTACGCACGCGTGCTGGTGAGAACGTGTATGTACCTATCACCGATATAGCTAATGCACCTGAAGACCAGAAACGTCGTAAATCCCGGCCTGTGGCTGGCTATTCATTCATGTAACGCCCATGCCCTCATACGCCGAATATTCTACAGATCTAACCGGTGTACCTAGTACTCCTGGGGTACAGACGCCTAATGTCCTAGCCGGACGGGAGGCTAACTATAAACCTGGATTCTGGGAGGTACAGCAGGCGTATCTTACCTCTGCGTACAAAGGTGAAGGCACAGCGTATTTTAATCTTAGTGAACTAAGTAACCGGGTGATCCCTGATGCATCTCCGGTACTCACTGAACCTGAGTGGAAGGAGTCGGAGTTATATCGCCCCGGGTTGCAGTATTACGACGGGATGACACAGAACGAGGCTAAGAATCGCGCGGATATACACGATGATATTAGGCAGCGTGAATTCATTATCGAGAAGGCCACCGGTGCTCAGAAGGCTGCGGGGTTCTTGACCGCGTTGATAGGGGGCGCGGCTGAACCACAGAACGTTGCTTCAGGTATCGCGGTGTCCGCGGCGTTTTCCCCCACCGGTCCATTAGCGGCTATTGCGGGTCCGGCGTCTACTTTTGCTAAGGCACTCCCCCGGGCCTATGGTATGACCTTAGGACCTCTATTCAAGGCCAAGCGCACGGTGCGACAAGCAGTGGCGTATGGGGTTGTTACCGGAGCTGTTGGGGATGCACTGATCGAACCCTTGAACTACGCGGCTGCGAAATCCTTTGGGGAGCCGTATGACTCAGCGGATGTCCTGATGAACTTGGCCCAGAGTGCGCTGTTCGGTGGTCTGTTCGAAGGAGGAGCCCAGTATCTTAAGAACAGACGTTCTATCCGTGAGGACAAGACGACCCAGACACCACCTATTGAATCTAAGGTAAGTACGCGGGTAGATACGATCAATGAATTTGATTCAGTTATAACTCAGTTGTCCAATGACGAGGTACCCGACCCTTCCGGACAACGTAGATTTTCAATGGTCAATAAGTACTATAAAGAATACGGTCCTGAGTTGAACCAGGAATTTGATACTCTGCGCTTTATTATGTTTGATAATATGGATAAGGGTGTATTCTTTGAGGGCCGTGAAGACTCCCCTGGATTCTTTGATTTTCTACCCGAACGTGTTATCCATTGGGCTATAGATTCAGAGGAGTATCACACCAAATTTAATGGCGATGTGTATGATCAGAGTAATCTTAGATACCTAGATGATAAGTTAGACATATCATGGTCCGACGAAGAGGTCACTAGTATAAGCCGGAGGGATTTAATAGACCGGTTGTCCTTGCGCCCAGAGGAGCGTGAGCCGAACCCGGATATAGATGATTTATTAAGGGTTATATTTGAGGACGACAAGTTCATTATGGACGCGGGTGACACCGTTCATACCGGTGTTATGTCTCCGGAGGTAGCTCGTTTTATATCTTGGGTCTACCGGGAACCTACGTTCGAGGGCGCGGTTCCTTCTATAGATTCGGTACGCTCAGAGCGTAATGCTCATACACCTATCGAAGAGCTAGGATATGTACCTAAGAATGACGATCCTCAGGATACATTGACCTCTGTTTCAGAGCACGGTATCGACGAGGACTTATATCCTATGGGGGGAGAGACTAAGGAACCTGTGGATATTAGTGTTCCGGATGAGGAGCCTGGGGCCGCGGAACTTATGAAAGTGCAGACCGAGCTGGATAATTTAATACAAGAATCAGAGGGCGCGGTATCCGAGGACCTGTTAGATCTCGCGGAGGATCTCAGGGATCGGGGTGAAATGATAGATGATATGATGAACACGGTTGTAGTATGTGCTCTGAGGACTGCAGATGAAGTTGTTGATGAGGTAACCGGATGACCGATGAATTTAGAGAACTACAGAAGCGTGATCTCAAGAATAAATCCTCTGATAGAGTAACTAGGCTACGAGAGGCCAGATCTAAGAGCGAAGAGAAGATAAAGGAGCATTATCGAACTCAGAGAAAAGAAAGAGCTGATAAATACTATGCCGACCGGGATCGTAGAATATCGAAGGCCCGTGAGGAGGTACATGCACAACGGGACGCTAGGGAACAGCGTAGAGACCAACGCGCTGAAGCTAAAAAGACACAGCAACTTCAGAGTATAGCTGAGTCCAGAGCGAAACGAGATTATACCAATCCGGAGACCTTGAAAAAAGGAAACCGGATGAACCGTACCGATTGTGTCAAACGCATTGTAGCTTCGGCTGCGTCGAAGATTACAGCGTCAGAAGCTAGAGATATTCTTAACGATTATGAGAAGACTGCTCGTACTATAGCACGGCAGAAGAAGATTGATCTTGATACCGCTATGCGGGAACTCATGAAACCGTATACGGACAGGCTCAAAGCACGTGAGGCCCTGAACGCCCGTAGACGTATAATCAAGAACCGGATATATACCGACCTTACAAACCGGGTGGATGCTTTTGAGCGTGGCGGTCTAGATACCTATAACGCGCTACAAGCTGTTCTCGTAGGGACTCAGAAGAATATAAAGGGTGGCCGTCTGAGTATATCTGCTCAACGCATCGCCTTAGAGGAATCCTATCTGAATCAGTTTTCGAAGCAGCTCAGGACACAGAACCTGGACCCGTTCATACGCACCCGTACATACGAACCTGAAGTGGCTAAGGCTCTTTGGGATCTCTCGTTACCGGAAGAACAGCGGATCAATTCACCGGATATACCTAAGGAGGCTAAGGCCATAGCGGGTATTATACGCGACCGGTTTGAAGATATAAGGCTAAGGATGAACCGGTCTGGCGCGGATATAGCTCCTCTACAGGGTTACATAGGTCATCAGAGTCATGATGTACGGAAGATGTTGAAGTCTGGGTATAACGCATGGGCGGCTTATGTTGGCCCCAGGGTTGATACGGAGAAGTCTTTTGGATCGTCGGACCCTAAGGAACTAGATAAATTCTTGAAGTCATTTTACGAGGCTACCACATCGGATCTTAGGAAAGAGGCCCCTCCGGAGATACGGCCCGATGGTAAGCGTGTGCCTAAGGCCGCATCTGAAGGGTATAATCCTACACAGATCCTAGCCGACAAGGTCTCTGCTTCTAGGGTTCTCTATTTCAAAGACGCAGATAGCGCATATAACTATAACAATCAATACGGCACCGGCTCGCTGTATGAGACCGTGATTGAACAGTTCCGTGGGGCGTCCAGGGATATAGCCTTACTGGAGAACCTGGGTCCTGATCCGGATACCACATGGTCTGAGCTCACCGAGAGCTATTATATGAAGAACCGGGAGAAGCTTCGTACGGGTGATGAGAAGACGCGTGCGAAGGTGAAGGCTATGTTCGATAAGAAGTACCGGCTGGATAGTCTGTATAACTATGTGAACGGGTCACTCACGGCTGAGCGGCATCCTACATTAGGCGCTGTTGGGCAGATGGTCAGGATGTACCAATCGTTTATTAAACTCGGTGGAGCTGCGATATCATCGTTATCAGATATATCTAATAAAGCCCTGGTTCTCCAGTCTCATGGCCTTGGCGTATTTGAATCCTACAGCCGGTCGCTTTCGCACCTGGGAACGTATTTAACTACACCGGAGCGTAAAGAGTTGGCGTATTCCCTGAGTCGTATGGGTGGTTCGCCTATTGCTGATATGGTAGGCCGATATAACACGGATGATAGCCGTGTGGGTCGTATGGGCCGTATTATGCGTATGTACTTTAAATTGAACCTTATGGACTGGTGGCAGAATTCACAGCACGGTGGATACATGCTCGACTTATCCAGGATTATGGGGTCTTATAGTAAGGATGACTTTGATGTCTTACCCATTAACATTCGCACGGATCTACAGAATGTCGGCATAGACTCGGGGGATTGGGAACATATTCGTAAATCCGTGGTCCAGTTATCTGATGGGGCGCATTATCTTACGACCGATGGAGTCCGGGGGATAGCTGAGTCCGCTGAATTAGACCCTGTGGATATAGATAGGTTAGAGACCAAGTTGAAAACCTTTTTCTCGGATCGCGCGGGACATGCTATCATAGAGCCCGGGGATTATGAAAGGTGGCTCCTGAGCATGGGCACACAGCGCGGTACGGTATCCGGTGAATTGATGCGGATAGTGACTCAGTTCAAAGCGTATCCTTTAACCTTTTACACGCGAGCATGGGGCCGGATACTCAATAACAATTCGGCTATGACAAATCTAGTACAGCTTGCTGTTATGAGTACTATGTTTGGGTATGTGAGTAATCTGATACTGGATCTATCTAAGGGTATAAAACCGAAACCACTTACTGACCCTAAGGCTTTGTTAGCCGCCTACAATCGAGGTGGTGGATTAGGTATCTTGGCCGAGGCGTTATTTAGTAACTATAGCTTCGGAAAATCACTGGCGCTTACTGCGGCTGGTCCATCGGCGCGTACCATAGATGATGTTGCGGGGTTGTGGAACACATACCGCGAAGTGCTATCGGATCCTTTGGCAGCACAGGTATTAGGGGAAGACATACGACCTAAGACGGGTAAGGATGCCGCGAGTGACACGGTACGGTTCGCCCGGAGGAATCTAGTCCCAAATCTGTTTTACACGCGTGCGGCAGTGGACTATCTTTTTTATTATAATCTGCTAGAATTAACTAACCCCGGATCACTTCGGCGTATGGAGCGCCGGCAGAATCGTGAATACGGGACTGAGTACTTTGTGAAACCATCAGATGTGGTAGGTAGATGACTGTTAATACCCAGGGTACGGTTATTAGTTATGTCGGTAATGGATCTACCACGGTGTTCGCTACGCCCTATGTGAATAACAGTGGCTCTATACGGGTCTATGTAAACGGGGTACTCAAAACCGCGGGGACCGATTATACCCTCACACCAATCGGTACCCCGCCACCGAGCCAGACCGTTAGATACAATGCCACATTTGGTACGGCGCCGGCTTCTGGGGCCATTGTTGTGATTGATCTGGGTAACCTGTATGGGTCTATATCCCAGGGTATCACCTACACTAACTTCCAAGGTAACGCGGCGGTTACAGAGACTGGATTTGACCGTGGTGTACTAGAGACTCAGCTTATCCGAGATGCGGATTATTATACGAGTCGCCTGGTTCCTACCGTTCCGTCCGGCATATACCAAGTCTTGGATTTCAGTGATTTCTCTATACCCTCATCCCCTGCGTCGCGTGTGTTCTTTAGCCAACCGGTTACATCGGTAAGTTATAAATTTTTGAATGCGTATCCATATTCAGTGGAGTCTAGATTCCGGTTATATATGAACGTCCAGGCTGCGTTATCTAATGTCACATTCACGGATGGCACCGGAGCATTTTCACTTATCTGGGGGCCTGTGGGTACGCCTAACCTGACTGCTACCGGGCTACATATTCTTGATTTCTGCACTATCGGGGATAGTGTGTTTCTTGGTACCTATGTGGGTACGTTACCATTTATATAAGGCGTGGTGTATATGGTTTTAGATATTCGTAGATTCTCTGGTCCATTACGTGGGGACTTGCAATTAAGTGTTGTGATGAACCAAGGCCATTGTCTTTTAGAGGTACCTGTTGGTTATGCGGTAACGGGTATCGATTTTTCTGAGTATCCGAAGCCTTGTACCATGCGGGCCGCTACGAACGAGAACGCAGGTAATATCGATAGATATTATGATGTATGCGATCCTACAGGGAACAAGTATATATTCAATCAACCAGGTATTAGTTGTTTTGGGGATGTACCGCCGAATCTAGGTTCTAGTTTTCGATTTGTTGATTTTTTCTTTGACACCGGAGACACCGGTGTGATTATAAACTTCTATCTGAGGTCCTTGTATTAGATGCCTCTGCTCATTGATCTATTAGATCCTAAAGAATCCAAGCGTCTCAAGAAACTCCTTGGTGTCCTTGATGGGACTGACGGGGAGAAGGGCGACCCTGGACCAAAAGGGGATAAAGGCGACAAGGGAGATAAAGGCGACAAGGGCGACGATATGCGTATCCCTGAGGAGCTTACTAATAGGTTGAATCAGGTACAGGTTCGTTTAGATACCTTGAGTGATACCATGAAACAGGTGGACTCGGGCCGTCTGTTGCTTGCGTCGGAGTATGATGAGACCAAGAAATCCAGTCTGACTCGTATGAGTTCTTTGGAGAAAGAGCTCCACCGGATCCATGAGCAGATGGAAAGTGAAGTGCCTGAGCGCTCGGAGATGAAGAACCAGCTCGGAGAACACTCCAAGGCAATAACGAGTCTAGGTACTGCGGTCACAGGTCTGAACGCATTCATGTCGGGTAAGTTGAATCTTCCGTTCGGTGGTGTGCCTATAGGTGGCCGGACTGGGGACATACTTGTGAAGACAGGTTCGCAAACCGGTGTTATGAAGTGGACTCCATCGAGTTCCATAATAGGTACGTTCACACCTAACCAAGTTGTCGTGACTAATGGATCAGGGGCTCTTGTATCCCAGGCAGTCTTAGACGCAGCTAGAGGCGGCACCGGTCTCTCTACCGGAGGGGCTGCTGGGGCTACGATGTATTGGAACGGGACAACCTGGGTAGCCCTGGCCCCTGGGTCTGTTACACAGGTGTTAAGGGGTGGAGCAGTGCCGTCCTGGGGCGCGGTGAACCTAACGACAATGGTATCCGGTGTGCTCCCTGTAGCGAATGGGGGGCTAGGGGCTAATACGTATACCAGCGGCATGATACCGTTTTTCACACCAGGAGCTCCGGGGGCGTTCTTCGGGAGCACGAGTTTTACCTTCGACCCGACAAACCAGTTTTTAAATATGGGATCCATTGTGAACACTCGTAAGATTGTGCTTATGGATGTCGTCGGGGGAACTGCGTTTAACACTACACGTCTGGGAACAACGAGTACCGATTTGTTATATCAGGTAGCTACTACTTCGGGGGCACATCGGTTCCAGCAGGGCCTGAGTACTACGCTTAATGCGGAGATCGCCCGTTTTACCGGTACGGCTAGACTAGGTGTTGGCACGTCGGTTCCGGGGAGTGCTATATCCGGTTCGAACTTTAGCGTTGGTCCATCGTTTAGGAATAGTACAGCGCCTAGTGGTTGTGTCATCGCGGAGACGGGTATCTGTATCGGCATGACAACCAATACTGCGCCTATCTGTATTACGGCGGGTACCTCGAGTACGAATACTATATTCCACCGGCTGCTGAATCCAAGGAGTTTCACGACCACACAGTCCGGTATTCAGCTCGCGTTCCAGGCGTCTAATGGTATCGCAGGTTCGCATGACTTTGGTATGATCTATTTTGGGAGTGCTAACTTCACTACCGATGGCGGCGCGGCGACTTATCAATTGAGGTTAGGTGGTAGCGCGTCGAGTTCATCTAACAATGGGCTGCTACATAGTGCTACGATCAACAGCGCCGGTGGGTATATGACGCAGAACTTTTATTGCGCTCCAGCTTTAAGTGGTATAGAATTAGATGGTGATAAACGTATTGCATTCTTTGGTTCGACTAATGTAGGACAAGGGGGTAATACGTATATGACTATTGTCGGAGTGAACGGAGGTGGTCCTACAGGGAATCCTTCTCCGGGGACGTTCAACATGTGGGTAAGTTACAACTCTACTCTTGGTACCTCTAGCTTGGTTGTGCGTGGGTCAAACGGTATAGATGTACCCTTAGCTACGGTACCATAGGAGATTTTATGGCCTTTATTGCTGAGTGGGATGGATTCCCTAACGCGTATCATATGATTTCTCAGGTTATTTATAACCATACAGAGAAGATTATATTTGCTCGGTTTAACATTTATAGATCTGAGTCTGCGCGTATCAATAACTATTACGGTCCTACGTTGCGCCAGTTTGATGTCTATTTCCTCGACCGGTCGGTGACGGGAGATACCCCGGAGACTGCTGTGGAGACACCGCTGTTTACTCAGTTCCTGACCAGCGAGGGCGTAGGCGGCGGGGTGATCTCGAATCTGAGCGAGGCTGGTAACAACGTGGAGAAGGCGGTGTATGAGATCATTAAGACACAGAACTTCGCCTATTCCACCGGTACCTCGGACGAGGTTATGCAATATGTGTATTATCTAGGTCAGAATGGGATCGATGCCTAAGGAGGGTATATGTCTTTCAAAACTGTGAACTTTGACTTCGAGATCAGCAGTACGGGGTATACTATTGACGACACCGGTACACCCTTGAGCTTTGAGGCTTGGCGTGCCTTGAGTAATATCGTGAGCGGCGCTACTCAGGTTCCAGGGTTTGATTCCCTGAAGGCCGCCGGATACGATGAGAGCCTGGCTGCGTCTAGGACGATCCAGTTGGATAAGTCCGACCGGGTGATCTTAGATAAGGTAATCGAGGAATCCCAGGCGCTCAATTATAATCAGATCACCCAGCTCTTAGCGAACCGGATCAAGGCTGCTTTAAGGCTTAGGTTGATGGACGCATTCCGGGATGTCTGATGCCGGAGGAGTACTGTAGATCCAAAGAGATAGAGGACGAGGTTCACCGGACGCTTATTAGTCTTGGGTTTGATACTACGGATCCTATACAAAACCAGAAGAGTATGTTGTTCCTGAAAGAACTTATGCAACGACAGGAGTTATACCGGAAGACTTGTGTTAGTATTGTGATTAGTGGTATAATGGCTGGTATAGGCTATGCGCTGAAGATAATATTCGATTCAGTCATATCGGCCTATCGTTGATAGGAGTAGTACATGGCTTACGAGCCCAAGTATTTTGACTATAATGACTTTGATCAGAAGGGCTGGAAGGGAAGTGGTAAGGAGCACATGGATCCCGGATTTCTGGAGAAGTTAGATGAGCTAGTGGAACTGTATTGCCAATATGCTGGGTATACTCCGGCAAAGGGTATACTTCATATATCCTCAGGTTATAGGAGCCCGGAGTATAACGAGCGTGTATCGAAGACCGGGGGGAATGGGCCACATACTACCGGTAAGGCGGTGGATATTCTGTGCCACAGGCAAACTATGCGCTGGCTTGTCTTCTGTGCATTGTCTTTGGGTTTCCTGGGGATCGGGGTTAGTGCCACCGGTCCTATGTCGTCTCGATTTATTCATCTGGATATGGCCCGGAGGACTAAGGAATTTTGGACTTATTAGGAGGTTTTATGTCTAAGACTGATATTGCTACTGGTGGATTTTTCTCCGGTAGGAAGACTTATATTACTGCTATCATCGGCGTGCTCACGGCTATCGGGGGGTATCTCACCGGGGACTTCGGTCTTGCTGATACGGTTCAAACCGTGTTAACCGCCGTTCTGGGTGCTACGATTCGCGCCGGTGTTGCTAGCAAGTAAGGAGGGTTTATGTCAGCGAAAACTAGAGCCGAGTATTATGAGTTAGAATTAAAAAAGTTGGATGAGTGGACAGGACAAGAACTCTATGACCAAAATTATAGGGTATGTGATAGAGGGCTTTTATTATCAGTTATACATGAGAAAGGTTTTGTTGATCTGCTTGGTATGCTGGAAGTCATCCGGGAGAGGGATAAACGCAGGTACTACGGGTCTATCTATTTAGGATCTGTTAGTCCTAGCTTCCTTGACGGGGTATTAGATAGTATAAATGAGAAGAATGAGTGCGCCTATTGTTATTATTCCGGGTACGAATATGCGCAAGTGTCTTTTAAAAAAACCCAGGAATATGCAGGTCCGGGGGAGCAAGTCCTCACAGAGGGGGATAAGCTATCTCGTGACATCGAGACAAAAGCCTTCGTACTAGCGAAACTTACGGAGATAACTAGTCTATACACGACTCTACAGATGCCTTATTACGAACCAGGGGGTGAACCTAAGAGGGGTCTCCCTAAGGGCAAGGATAAAGACACATTCGAGAATAAGTATGAATTCCGTAGCCGGTTCCACACGTTCAACGGTCTAGAATGTACCTTCGCGATCGGGGTATAGCGCAGTCTGGTTAGCGCGCCTGGCTTGGGCCCAGGAGGTCAGGAGTTCGAACTAGAAATAGTCAATGGTTATACCTTAGATTCCTCACTTAGTACCGGCAAAGTGTGGTAAGCAACTAAACCATTAAACTCCCATATCCGTGGCATTAACTTTCTTCGCCGGAGGATATCCTATGGATCTATGTTATCAGCTATTTCATACCTTGGATGCTGGTTAGCTAACATATCTCTGAGTCCGGAGAATAGCCAACAGTGCTCTAGCATCTTTGATTTCGCGAATAACATAGTCTCTGGTGTTAATACAAAGTTTTTCGTTTTCCTATAGGTTATATGTCTATCGGAACCTAGCTCAATACCCGAATACCAATCTCCCTTACTAGTAGTCCAGCCTACGTAATCCTGGTTTGATTCTAACAGGTCTCTAAAGGCCTCATATAACTTAGTTAAATCAAGTATTATATCCCGGATGTAGACCGGTCGGGTGATGTCTCTATGTACATCGTAGCACTTGTATTCATACATTACCGCATCGGATTCGAGTTGGCTACATAAATTAGGTATATCGATCAGTCCTATTTCAGGCGCCTTCTCCCATAACAACTCCAATTCTAGTATTCTGAGAATACGTTGTAAACCATATTCTCTGATATATTGATAGGGACCTATATGGAATAGTTCATCGGTGTCCTCGATTTTCTTATGTAGAAAATCATCTAAGCCTTGTCTATCCTCTCTACACACCGGTGCTCTAAAGTCACTATATTCACGTTTGTACGCATCAACATTGTCATAGAGGAGTGCATCTCGTTCCTGTAACAAGGTAGATAACCAGCTGCCTAGTTCGTACTCGGTCATATAGACTCTTTTGCCTTTCTATACTTAACGGTCAGATCGTGCCCTAATCTATGATCTGCGTAGGCTACTTCATGTAAGATAGAATCCTCCGGTGCATAGAGCACATGGAGCTTGTATAACAGGTCGAAGGGCATATGGTTCTTCGTTAACCGTTCGCTCTCATAACGCCAATAGGTTCCCTTATTGATCCCTAGATAATCGGATACTTGGACCAATTCATAACCGTGTTTGATCCGGAGTGTCTTCAAGGCCCTAGCGACAGACTGTCTCAGTTGTATTGCCTCCGGGCGTAGTGGTGTAGTCATACTATTGGCTCCCCTGTGTGTTTATCCCAGATGTCCCGGTATAATTTAGATACCTCGTTCAGGCGGTCCATTTCCGCATTCTCAGCTGGTCCAAAGTCGGCCTTCTCATCGCGGTCATTACCATACATTACCACGTATGTGTCCCCTACATCACGTATAGATTGTTCGAATGAAAACAGTGCTCTTATCGCCCGACGTTCACCGGAGCTATCACCCTCTGGCCCAGTATCTATCTGAGAAATATATAGATTCACTTCGGTCAGCCGGATATTACGGTCACCTCGCTCGTATGGATCACCCGTGAACCCCATATATCCTCTGAGATCACTATCATAATAAATATTTAATAGCCATCGATCGTATAATGCCTTCGCGAGTTTGATGGCGTATTCATATAATATAGTGGCTTTTTCTTCGGCTTGAATCAGTTCCTCCAGGCTATACATACTCAGGACCATAGCATAACCTTGTACTATTACAATCTGATGCTTTGTTTCTCCCAGTGTCCTATTTCTATCTAGGTAGTTGAGGATACTATGTACGTACTCAATCACCGTTTCTAGTTCTAAAATTAAGCACAGCGGTCTGTGTTCAGGACACATAGTCTTAAATAGTGTACCCATGTAATCCTCTGAATAGAGTACCTCACGGGATCTCCAATAATAAAACATATCCACTGAAGGAGGATCATCCACGGATATACGGTGTTTCAAATATCTAGTTTCAGTCATACTATTGGCTCCTCGTCTGTTTAGAATATTGATACGCTTGCACTAAACCATTTATATCTTGGTCAAATGAAAACAAGGCCCTTATTGCGAGCCTCTCGTCCCCATTTCCCGTATCCGCTAGAGGAATATAAAGATTCACCTCCGTTATTCTAGTATAATCCTTGCGTTCATGAGGGCATTCGACACTTCCTACATACTCCTCCGTTGTTATGATCGGGTCATTGCATTCATAAGGGTATTCTACACTTCCTACATACTCCAGGAGGTCACTGTTACGGTATTTATTCAGTGTATACCGATCATATAAAGCCTTCGCAAGTATGTTTGTATACTGACACAGACTCTCTAACGCACACTTCTCCAACAAGAGAAAGCTCAGGGTCATAAGGTACCCTTCTACTAATACAAGCTGATGTACTACGCCTTCCTTATATCCTGCTTCAAGTCGGTCATATAGTAGACTGGATACCGAATCTGATTCTATAGGTACACATAATGGTGTGTGTTCAGGGCACATAGTCTGGAATATGGAATCCAGATAATCCGTTGTGAATATTGGCTCAGGGGGTCTGCTACAATCAGATATACATAACCTATGATCCTTCACAGATATACGGTGTTTCAAATATCTAGTTTCAGACATATTAATACTCCTTTTAAACGATACCTATCCGGTATCTCTACGCACTATATCATCAACGAACGAATCAGTCAATAGGGTCATAGCGCCATAAACGTACCCCGCTTTTTCCACCTACCCGGGTCTGAACAGGTTTCCACCCGACATTCCGAAGCAGCGCATAGAATTCTTTCATATTGAGATCCAGGCGTACCGGAGACCCCTTGGTAATATCGGCGAAGAGTTCCGTGGCGGATATATCTTTGCGCTCCTTGAGTCTCGAGGTATACGCTCGTACCTGCTCCTCTAGTGGAGACGCCACCCGGTGGTCTTCTATGACCTCTTTAGCAAGTTCCTCAGCTCCCTGGTATAACGGTGTACTTCCGTTCTCAAGATACATCTGATACCCTTCGGCCCAGAGTTGTAGGGCTTCTCGGGACACACGGCCTACATCGATAGGGCTCAGTATGGTAACCGGTAGCCAGCGACGATTTCCGGTGATCCCTGAGAGTACGTCGGTATAATTCGACGTGGCTATCAGGAACCACCGCCTCGGGTCACGCGTGGAATTCATCTTATAGTGTTCCCGGAAGTCATCGGTATCCCGGGTGATAAAAGCTTTAACGGCTTCCTGTTCACGCTTAGAGATCCCATCGAGCTCCGGGATCTCCGCAATCAACCGGCCACGCATATTCCATACGATATCTCGGAACTCCTGGCGAAACGATATAGTCGTATAGAACTCCGGGGATACCGCGAGTCGGGGGATTACAGAGGTCTTCCCATACCCCTCAGGGCTGATGAGCACTGGTATCATATCAGCACGGATCCCGGCCCCTGCGGCTCTCGCAGCCATCGTAGACCACATATACCTCCCGACCGCGCGGGTATACGGAGTATCTTCGGTCTTCAGGAGCTCCGGTAAGAATGTTGTGACCCGGGGGATACCGTCCCACCGGATACTAGTAATCCAGTTAGTAGCGGAGTCGAAAGGATACTTTTTTACTATGACTCCTATTACTCTCTGGATGAGGGTCTCCATATTAGTATTCGTATCGAACCCTCGGGCTCTATCAGACAGGGCTATAGCTATACTAGTACAATCTTCCTGGGTCATCTCGCGCCACAAGGATTCATCGGTCAAATCATCTTTATCGGATATAAATGGCATCAGCTGTCTTTGGTTCAAGAACGAGTCAAACCGGAACCTATACCCACAGAGTTCCGGTCGGCTGAGTGCTAGATATAAATTGTTATGGGTCGGCTTTATACGACCGGTAGAAGTTACACGTTGGAACCCACTGAACTGCTCCAAAGGTATAGCCAAGACCTTCTCCGTGGACTGTAGCTTATCAAGTAGATTGGCCTCCTCGTATCCGATAGCGCGCAGGAAATCATCATCCGTCTTATCGGCACAGTGCGCATGAAGACATTTGAAGTGGCCCTGGGAATACCCACGACCTCTGGGGAAATATACCGTCTCAGTCTTATTATCCCGGGCTCCCTTGGTATGGTTTGCCTGGAAGGGACAAAATATATAGTACTGACCATCGACGCCACGTCCACGGGATATCTTACTAAGATACGGAACCACCGGATCATTCTCGTCCACGGGATCTGTAGTATCTCGGAGTCTAGGGACATTGAAGCTGGTGTCATCCCGTATACCCAGGTTATCCCTAAGGTCCTGTATAAGGGCCTCTAATGTCTCATCTGATACTTCCGGCGGGGATATCGAGAGTCCTGTCCATTCGTACCGGCTGCCATCTTCGCGCATTCCGGCTACGACACATTGATTACCTACTCCAAGTAGCTCTATGTTTCCCGCGTCTCCAAGACGAAGTATACGCTTACCCCTAGGGGTCTTGGGCTTATAGAGTACAAGAGCCCTAGGGGACCCAGAACGTGTCCTCAAGGGCGCCGGTCCTATGTGTTTTCTCACTAGAGCCAGTATCTCTGCGACCTTATCCGGATAATCGACGTCGATATCTATAGCATGGTATACCCGTGTAATCAGACATATACCGTAGTCGGGTTCCTTAGACCATAGGTAGATCTCGTCCTCGGTGGCCGTGTAGTTGGACCACTTAGTGAACCCGATACCCCTACGCGCATTGTTCAAATATCTACTCGGAACCCTTCCTATATCAGACTTACTGAGAATACTTTTGGAATCGAATACCGATTCCGGATTCGCTATTACTGGGAGGAGCTCGGTGGTGCAGCCCATCTCGTCGGACCAGAATACCCAATCCTCTCTGTGAGCACCGTATCGAGTCATAGATTCCTCGCATATTCCTTAAGGGCTTCTTGGCAGTCCCGCTTATCACGGAGTGCCTTGTAGATCACCTCCTCCACAGTGCCCCGTGCTATAAGATAGGTGACGAATACCGCCCGGTCGTATCCGGATTGGAGCTGACGCATGGGTCCTATGCGTTCTATCGTCTGGAAATGCGTCTCCGCGTTGTGATCCAGGCTATAGAATACTAGGTGATGACCCCCGAACTGCAGACTCAACCCATGACCCGCAGACGCCGGGTGCAGTAGCATCACCGGGATCAGTCCTCGGTTCCATTCTTCTATGGTTCTCGAACTATCATTGATATCCCGGATCCCATACTTAGCAGCCAAGGGACTAGTGAGAATGCGCTCCCTATCAAACCGGTTGCTATAGGCCACTAAGACATTGGAACCTTGGACCTCTTCCAAGTACTCATCTAGTAGGTCTAGCTTCTTTGTGTGCAGGTTCTCATACTCCCCAGGCTGGGTGTCGTATTGTGATCGGTCTTTATAGATACTTCCGGCGCAAACCTGGTTGGCCTTCGCCAGACCTACTGCGTTATTAGGCGGTGCTATAACGGAACCTGATGGCAGTGTCACGATATCTCTATTACTTGCTAGTTTATCATGCATTTTTTTCACCCCGTCCGGTAGATAACAATTCAATACTTCAATAACCGGCTCCTCTATATCTATATGATCCTTGGCGGAGATCCTATAGGTAGTAGGCGCCAGGAGAGCCCCTATCTCCTTGTCCTTACCAGGTAATAATTCCTGAGGAAAGCCTAGAACCGGATGGCATTTAAAAAACCGTGTCTTGAACTCGGTGTAGGTCCTACCGAGACGATAGACGTACTCGCTTTTCTTTAATTTTTTATTTCGCTGGTAATCAATAAACCACTGTTGCCCCCAGAGTGCCTCATAACTATTAGGCGCGGGGGTGCCGGTGAGATTGTACCAGCGGTTTGTTAAGGGGGCTATCCGCATAAGCGCCTTGACCTGTTTACCCCCTCCGATCATCCGAAGGCTCTTTAGTCTTGTGCTCTCGTCGATTATGACTATTGTATACGGCCAGCCTCCGCGTCCTACTGATCCCGGCGAAGTATAGTAGTCCACGAGCCATGCTATACTTTCAAAGCTAATCGTGTGAATCTGATTCCGACCGACAGATTCCTCGAGTAACTTAGCACGTTGTTCCGGGTTTCCTCTGATCGCGGTAACACGGACGTTCTTTAAGAAGCTCCATTTTGACGGGTCGCATTCTTCCGGCCAGGTTATCTCGGCAAGACGCTTCTTAGTGACCACGAGGGCCCTACTGAATCCATTACGGGGCTCACCTGATTTCGGCATCGGGCCAACATGACCCCGGCGGCCAAGAAGCTCTAAGGCAAACAGCATGATAATAGTCTTACCCATTCCCATATCAGCCCAGAGATTCGCGCTCTTCTGGGTAATAAGCCAGTATGCCGCGTCTACTTGGTACTGCTTCAGTCCTAATTGTCTCGCTGCCATAACCCCTCCTCGTTGACACACCAGTCCTAGTTGTCTCTCTTCCATAACCCCTCCTCGTTGACACACCACCGGTACTTAGTCCACGTACCCTCTACGAACCTTCCGCTCAACGGTTTTATATATTCCTCGATGAAATCGTCTACATCTGCTTTGGAACGTAGGAGCGCGGTTCTATGCCCTAGGCCAAAGAGCCTAAGCATTATGTTCTTTTGCCCGGGAGATGGGGCCACTTTCTCGTTCCGTTTGAACTCAATGAAAAACACCTTACCGTCGGGCAAGCATAACGTAGCATCCGGTAGGCCCTTTCGACCTCGTGGAGTAATAGAAAAACATAGATATGGGACATAAGCCTCTTTCAATACACGTTCTAATACGCGATTGAAATAAGCGACAACACCTGATTCTATTGTATGCTTCGTCATAGCGGCCCCCATATCCATTCAGCGACCCACAAAGGTGTGTGGTCCGCCAGTTCAAAACCCACTTGACTAACCCATAAAAATAAGGTTAGATACTTCAGCACACGGATCATAATTAGTCCTCCTATTTCTGATACCGGTTGCAGGACTTCCACGATATATTCAGAGGTATACCGGGGAGAAAACTTGGTGCTTTCTTAATCTCAGGCAGAACGAATGCCCATGGGTCTTCAGCGATGTCCATCTGAAGAACGAGCTCGTCATGCACTGTGAATATAAGTTCAGCCGAGGTACGCCTATGGTCCAGGTGATCCTGCAACCGGACCATTACATCGGCTAATATGTCGGCACTTGTTGCTTGGCACATGTTCTGGAATATTCGACCACCATATAACCCACGATGCTCTAATGTGTTAGATATCTCGTTCCGGGTAACATGCGTCCATTGACCCTCGTTTGATCTCTGTACACCGTAGTAGAAGAGCTTGCGTTTACTTGGTAACTCGACCACGAATCGAGTATCTGCGGTATCCTGGGTATTAAGTTCTCTCTGTAACCGGGTCCACTCAGACACGATCCCCGAGTGTCTCCGGCGCCAGAGATGCACCAGTCCGGAACAGGCTATATACACATCCCGAGGAATATCTGGTTTCACATGCTCATACGAATCCTGTACCTTCTGAAACACGTCTCCGGGTAGTGATACGGTCTCAATGAGGGTGGGTAAATGTATCTTGTTCACCTGGGCCATCTTCAAGAATGCACCAGGGCCACCCTGATATCCCAGCGCGAGCTCCATCACTTTGCCGATGGTCCTCTGGAATGGGGTTACCTCTTCTATAGGCACCCTGAAGGCTTCGGAGTACGCTAGAATATAGGAATCCGGTCCTATACCTGCGTCGAAGTCCCGGAAACATTGGATCTTGGCGGTCTCGTTAGCCAATACCGCTTGGATACGACTCTCGATACCGGCGTAGTCCACAATCAGTAGCTTCTTACCGGGTTTTGCCTTGATCATCTGACGCAGAGCCGACTTGGCAAAGGACCAGTACTTCTCGGGTTCCTCACCTGAGTCAAGTATACGTTCTACAATCGTAGAATCTTGTATACCCCTACCTGGGAGGTTCTGAGGTTGAAACCCCTTGGCGCTCCACCGGCCGGTCTGCACAGCCCCACGATAATTAAGGGAATCCTTGATCTTATACGCCCCAGTCGCGTCAGGCACTGCGAGATCTAATATCTTCTGATACTTCGCAGTACTAGTCACATTACCCTCGGCAAACGCCTCGACCAGATCCGTACAAGGTGTCTCCGGCCCCTCGAGAAAATCAGCCAACGTATCTCCTTGGGTATCCGGTAACACAATCCCCCGGTTGGCAAGATACTTGAGCAACCGTGCCTTCTGTCCCGGCGATGTGACCTCCCCACCGGAGAGCTCCGTAAGACGGTCCGTGAGGCTGTGTTTTAACTGGTCTAACTTTGTGACAATACGCCTAGCGTTCTCGATATCAATCGGGATGCCGCGTGCGTTCATGAGTTGACTCGCAATCTCGACCTCACGCTCCCAAGGGGTGCAGTTTATCTTAGGCAGCCGCTTAAACACCTCACGTAGCGAACGGATATCTTGTATCGCGTATCGCCGGAACAACTCCCAGTCCGCCGGATGGGTGGCCCGTGTGTGCTCACGTGTCGGTCCTATACAGAACAGTCGTATAAGCCTACCACCCTCCCGTTTAGACAACGTGTCCGGGACACCTAGGAAGCCGCACAGCGCATTGAGACTAGCCCCCGGATAGCCATGTAGCCTGGCACGATTAACCGTGTCTATGACCATCCTAGGAGGTATGACAACCCCGAGGCATTGTTCCAGGAGTATGAGGTCAAAATTGAATCCCCCATGTATCACGAATCGGTGGTTCTCTGGATCATTAATCCAGTGCTCCAGGCGCCTCCGACCGGCTTCAATACTTGTGTCCTCGGACTCTGCGTCGATCTCATAGAGCTCCACAGGTCCATCATTCACCGCTAACTGGATCATAAGAACCTGTGCACCACCTTGAGCATACGCCCGAGTGCCATGGGTTCCCAGATCCACCGGTGAATAGGTCTCGATATCTAGATACATGAGGGACTTCATACTACAACTCGTCGTGCACAGATAAAGTTGTACCACCTGTCGGCGCTTGTGCCCCAGGGAGCATTTCCAACAGTTCCTCAGGAGTAGTAGTCTCGAATTCTATAGGACATCCTTCCCCTACATACTGGACTATTCGAGGGACAAACCAGGTATATGGATTCGAGGTTTTCTGAGATAAGAATGAACCGACAACACTGACCACACACCCACCAGTGAATACCTTATCCAGATCAGGGTCACCACATTTCAGGACTTTCCCATTAGCTCCTATTAGCGGCTTCTTATAGGGGTCGACCACAGTAGGTGGGGCTTGGAGCCCGGTTCTCGTATTCAGCCTATAGTACTGGTCCCAGGGCTTATAGTATCCCTCTCTAGCCGCGATAGCTTTCTCCAGTACATTACGGGGTATAATTCTACCGCGTAGGTTACTTGGATCCTCGGCTTGATCGAACGCACATGGACCCCACACATAAAAAGGATGACCATTAGTCTTCTGTTTATTCTCTTTATGCGCACGGACAATGGAATCACGGTCGGGGCCAAAAGCCTCTTTAGTGGATAGGTCTAGGAGTCTGTCCAACTCCTTCACCTCGGGCCTCTCTTTATCTAATATAATACTAATCGTGTATTTAGGTTTTCCTTGCTTATCCTTATTTTGATAAGGAGTGCCTAGGTTCTGATATAACATAGTCACATTTGTAAGCGCTATAAGATTGGTATCCCTTGACATAATGAACCTCATTAATTGTCTATTGAAGATAAAAGATCCAAGGCCTTCATGGCCCTATCTCTAGACTTGAGCCTACCCCAAGCCATACGAGCCACCTCGTCCAGGAACTCAGCGCGCTCGGCACAGAGTGATGGATCCGGTTTCTCGCATTCCTCGCCGATAGCATGCATATGTGCGGCGAACACAGGGCACCCGGATCTACTACCAGGGCACCAAATACAATGGTTTCCGGTCTCGAACGGAAGCTCACAGAACGCTTTGCGCTCGATGTAATCGGAGTATTCCGCTACAGCAGCCGTGTACTTGAACTGGCACGATGCTATAGAAGCCGAGGTGAACGTTTGAGTCCACGAGACCAACGGATTCCTGGCCCTACTCACGTAATACACGTGCTGGTATACAGTGAAACGTGGCTCCTCTAGAATATTCAGGTCCCGCCTCCGGAGCTCCCGACTATAATACCGGATCAGGAGCTCGGCATACACAGTGAGTTGAGCTCGGTGGCTCTCATCTGGACCGGGGGTCGTATCGATACCAACGGGTGGGTTATCCCCTGTTTTTTTCTTCGGGGGGTTCCCGGTCTTGAGGTCCACAATCCAAATCTTATGATCGTTGTTCGAGGTGAGATCTACTCGAAAAAAATCTGGTGTGCCGCTGAGATGTCCCGGATATATTGGGTCCAGAATATGTTGCTCAATCTTAATATCACTCAGAAATACTGTCTCCGTTTTGTCTTTCTTACTTATATCGCGTAAAAAGTCGATATAACCCTGGATTCTCTCCAATTTCGACTTGACTTTAGGATCCGTGGTATCTATGGTTTTCCCGTTAACGCTTTCTGGGTTGCCATTGTACCGGTTGAAAGCGAGTGTATGTAGGTAGGCCCCTATATCAGCGGCCTTACAAGACTCTGGCTCAGGGTAATAACCCTTGAGACTCGGGAGGTTATACATGAGACTCGCAGGGCACCGGATCCAACGGAACGCTGAAGAGGGCGAAAAAAGTGCATGATAAGACATAGGAGTTACTCATGGTTGATATTAAAAAAATCGGGACGTGGATCCTGGAGTGGTCTCCGGGTAAACTGGCTCCAGATAAGGAGCGTGTACCCAATGATATCTCGGAGGGTATCCTCGGTTACCGCGTCGAGTACGAGCTCGTCGCAGCCTATAGATGCCTTGCGTATCTGATGATTCAACCGAGCAAGTTTTACTACAAGCTGGAACATAGGCGTCAAGAACCCATCCGGTAAGGCACAGGGAGGAGGTAACTGGTCTTCTAATGCAGCCCAGATGAGATCGGTCGTAACACAAAACTGGTCGCACCGGCCATACGAGGCTTCTCGTTCGGCAAGGGTACAGGTTATCGAAGCCATGAAGGCCTCGACGGAGGAAAATTGAGTCATGTAAAACCTATATTAATTACAATGGCACTCAGGTATATAGAGACGCGCCAGAAGTGTGATCCAGCCCATGATCCCTAGTACGCTAAGAACAGAGAATACTACAAACTCTCGTAGATCTTTATTCATAAAATACTAATGAGCCATGTGGGACAACCCAATAAATAATTGGGTTATCGGTGCCAGAAAGAACAAGTAGGAATAAGCTAATACCCAAGACCTAATCGGGGATCCTAAGATATGCAGATCCGGTTTCACTATATCTAAGCATACAAGACCTACGTTTACCCAATAGCCTATAACTACAACCTGTATTATGTTGGACTCCAAGCCACACAAAATACCACACTTACATATTTGTAAAAATGTATAGACCGTGATCAGTACATTAGTTACAAAAACCAGCGCAGGATTCTGAACACCAAGAGATCCAACCGACATAAATGTATCCTAGCTCATTCAGACGGATCCGTCAATACCCTTTTTGATCTTTTTCTAAAAAAAGTTCTAGAGTATTGGGAACCCAAGGTTTTAAAAGGGTTATAATAGCCTCCGCGAACAGGCGAATCTGGTACTGAGCCCCAGGATCGCGCCTCAATTTCACAAAATGCAAAATATTCCGGAGGTTCGCTTTGGCTATGAACTCCGTCATAGTCCCCCCCGGGAGCACCATTCGCGCCGTCTCCCGCGCTAAACCCATATCAATGAGTTCGCGGTACGCTGATAGAGCTACAGCGTGCGCGGTACCCATTATATTCATGCATTCTTCCGCGATTACCGGCGGGAGCGGAGAACCTGATGACTGCTTATTCAAGGGAGCCTGGACACAGAACTCATCAAGCCGGGGGATATAGGTACCTAGATCCGACTCAGTGTACCGGTGGGAGGTCTCGTTGTACGACCAGGCCCTATGGCGCATCCATTGACGAGCCACGAAGATAGGTGCGCGTATGTGGAACTTGGCTTCCAACATTTCAAAAGGAGACCAATGCTCGTGCTTATACAGATACCGGAGAAGCTTCTTATCCTGGTCGGATAAGTCCTCGGATGTAGTGGTCTCTAACGGCCTCGTAGATACCCGGGCCGAAGCAAGAATATCCTGCTCCGAGCCCATAGTATCTATAAGCGCAATAAATGCTTGTGATCCCGGTAAGGGATAGAGACGATCACAAGAGTCTAGGCTCATAGGTTGAACCCAGAAGGACCATCGAACACACGTTCAAATTCAAAAACCGGTGCGCTCCCCGTAGATACTGGAGGGGCCGGTGTGTCCACAAAAGGAAGGGTAGCCAAGGATACCTGGCCCTTCTTTTTACCCTTTCGGCTACCTTTACCCTCCGAAGCCTCCTCGGCACGGGCAGCGTCCATCTGTTGAATCGCAAGCCATGTAGGGTTCACAAAATCCTCTGGGAGCCCAGGAATGTGCTTAGGCGCCTGCTCTACCGTCAACTCAGGTACCTCATGTGAATGCCCACGTTGGTCTAGGATATTCTCATAGAGCCTACGGTTATAGGTAGCAATGGGCGCCATACCAGGATGCTCCGGATTCCTCTCGCGATAAGACATGCATACAAGGAGCTTCTGTAATACATCGGATGGCAGATCAACCTGGATTACCTGAAGCGCTAGCATACGGGTCTTATCGTCCAATGCACCAAACGCATCATGCGCCGGCACCATAGAATTAATGATCTTACTATCGAACTGGCATTCATCGATAGTCCGTATTACCGGCCCCCAGTCAATTGTAACCGTGCAATCAGAGAATTCACCTGTTATTTTATTCTGTACCTTACGGGGACTCCAGGAAGCAAAATTCCTAGGACACCCAGGTAAATGTGTCGTGGACGTGTACTTGAGGCCCATACTAGACAGTTTTAGAAAACGCATACACGCTCCTAGTTAGAGGTTATAACATAAAGAACAATGACCGTAGCCAAAAGGGCGCCAGTCGTTACAAGAATAGCAGAACCGATTACTAATACAAGTACCTCACGCATCTTCATAATACTACTCCTTCCTCGTTTGTCTTAAGACCTAAGTGATCAAGACCTTTGGAACCTGTAAAAACAGCACCAGTGATCTTTGCACCCTTGAAAATAGTAAACTTGAGTCTAGTACCGGTGAAAAGAACACGCTCGAGATTAGCATCCTCGAGATGAGCACCCGAGAGATTAGCACCCGAGAGATTAGCACCCGAGAGATTAGCGCCCTCGAGATGAGCATCCTCGAAAAAAGCATACCGGAGATCCGAACCCTCGAGATCAGCACCCGTGAGAATAGCACCGTTGAAATTAGCGCCTGAGAGAAGCCTGTATCTCAGATCCTGTCCCGATAGATCCATGTAGGATAAGTCAGCACCAGGCCTCAATAGATACCGGTCGAATGGGCGTAGTTCTCTAGTCATAAGTTTTCTCCTTTGTATTAGGTCTCGAATACCTCTATAAGCGTATCCCGTAACTCTTGAAATAACTTAGCATACCTGTAACACCAGCGCTTTTGTGCTTCCGGACTGGTAAAACCCCAGCTCACCGGGTCAAAACGTCCTTCAATAAACGGGATACAATGATTTATACAATCAACTACCCCTGCAAAATCACGGGAGCCAGAACCAGAGATATCTTGGAATTCTTGATACGCTGCAATACGATCATACAGCGCATCGATAGCCTTAAACCGGTGCTCATCAGTCATATCCTCAAAATACACCATATCATTTCTCCTCTGTATTAGGTCTCGGAGACATCTCGAATACCTTATTCAAATACTATTTGAACCGGACCCGTCTGTACCGATCTAGCAGAATCAATAATCAGACGTAATTCTGAAGGAAATACATCGTACTCACGTTCACCTACATGGTATTCGACTTTCACAAACCCCCGGGATACTAGATCCGGAGCGTTCTCCACAATACCTGCGAGTACTTTCTGGTCCCAACGAACTGTCTTCTTAATAACACCCTTCACCGTAAGACCGCCATCTCTAACCGAAACAGTACCCGTGACCTTACCCGTCCTGGTGAACTGTGATCGCAACATATCTAGATAACGCTGAGATAAAGTGTTATCAATATCTCTCAGTTGACCCTTGATCTCGTTGATCTGGTCCGATAGTGCTTTCTTCTGTGCCAACAGATCAGCAGTAGAACTAATATTAGTCATATAAACTCCATAAATGGTGCCTAGAATCCTAGGCGTTGGACCTACACCCTATGCGCAGGTCGAATAACACAGGACAGCCGAACTAGACCCTGTGGTACATCCACATCGAAAAACCGCTCCGAGGTGCCGGTGAGGCGCTGTAACACACGGTCAAGCTGATCCAGCGGATACCGCAGAGACGCCCTCGCTACATGGCGATACCGCGGTTTTAGCTCTAACAGCTGGATCGTGTCATCGTCCGCCTCAGCAAGCGCAAGCAAGACCTCCAGCGATCTCCGCGGCTTCCAGTGATCAATAGAAAGCTGACTCCAGAGCTCCGGTACCTCACGTAAGTTGATCGTGATACCTTGAGTGCGCATGCCGTCCTGGGCCTCCTTGTACAGATCCATAGAATTGAAAACCGCGTCTACCTCGAATACGTACCGGTAATGAATAGGTTCCTCCGGTACATGCGTAACAGGTTCTACCGGTGTGGTAGGACCCAAGGGATAAACCCTAGGACGCTTGAGACCTAGGAACAGTCTCCGGATACTAGGAATTAAGAGCTGCATCTTCACCCTCCTTTTCTATGGTTAATACAGCAATACACCCCAGGAACACTATAGCCTCTTCCTCCGAGAGATCATAAGGTTCCCCTAGAAAATCACTAACCGCCTTTATAGCTCGGTGCCAACTACGAAGAAGATCGTTCAGGGTAATCGTAGGCAGGCCATCTGATGAAAGCTCACACAGATACTGGTCCATTAAATCATCATACGCCTTGCCTTCCGGAAGATACAGAGACCTATACCCACAACTGTCCCCGAACATAGAAAGAACAAGATCACTAATAGGTTCTTGAATAGTCATACCCTAATCCTCCCTTAAACTATAGCTATCCGGTGTACTATAGATTTCCTCTATCGGGTGTTCCATAAAATTACTCCTTTGTTATCCATCACCGAGAACTCCCGGTGCTCATTTTTATAATATACTATATAGTCGAACACTCGTCAAGACTTTTTTTCAATTTTTATCAGCTGTTCTAACATTATTTTGACAACTACCTGAAATGCATACAGCGCCTCCTGCACCTCAGGGCTCTTAGATCGCTTAACTGCGTCGATAAAAGCAACAAGCTTTCTCATGCTCTCCCGGGACCTGGAGATCACAAGCACGACCCGGTCAGTCTGGTACTCCGGTGGAAGACATTCACGGTCGTATTCGTCAATAGTCGCCATTAGGAATATATACGCAGCCCCCATCAGACCACGAGCATGCGTGACCACCGGAGAGGAAACCCTTGATTCTGACACATTATCGTTTATTATATTGTCGTCCATGTTAGTTACCTCGACTTATATATTATACGATACATCTTATCGATCTCATTCTTATTAGATACAAGAACAAAACCTAAAACAAATAGCAGCCAGAGCTCCGGTATAATCCTCGGAGGCTCAAAGATCTCCGCGATACCAAGACCCACCAGAGCCTCGATTAACATGAGCACCACATACTTACTGGTCTCAATTGAATGCCTATACGGTGTCATAATGTTACTCCTTTACCTATTATAATGAACACGATCCAGGCGGTCTAGATCACGCTTGTGCATCCACAAGGCTAGGAAAAGACAACCTGATAGCCATAGTTCGCCAACCCAATCCGGTATGATCGGATAATCTAGGTGTGACAGCACTATAAGACCAAATATAGACTGTCCAAAATACCCTAGGACGTAGTTTAAATTGGCCCTCTTAGAAGCATTGTGTCTCATACCTACCTCCCACGTTGGGCCGGTTGGGGCCGAGCGCGTAACTGGTCCATAACGAACCGGAATTCCATTAGGGCCACTAGAAACAGAATCCACGTGGTAGCCATGCCGACTATAGTCGTCAGGGTCGTGATGTTTAGCGGGGTCATATCCAAAATCTCCTACGTTCATTCCTACTTTCATCTAAGTCTAGTTTTAATCCCTCAATACCACTGAGTTGGTCCCGGTATGTATTACATCTACCTATATCATCATCGGTAATCTTACTATTTTTGAATATAGCCCGGGAGAAGTTAGAGTAGTCTAGATCTGAACGATATATGTGTACACCCTCAAAATTCACCTCCCCGAAGTCACATATACGTAACACTGAGTACTTAATTTTTACATTAGATAAATTAGACCCCGTAAAACGTATATTATATCTCTCCGGGTCAGAACGTCCTTCAATCGGTCGGCCAAACGCATCAAAAACCCGCTCCGTATTTGATCGATGTACTCTCTTATCCAGGGGGATCATAGATTCCTCGATAACCGCTCCAGAGATATTACATCGATCAAATACTACATTATCAAACGTAACCCCCTTAAACACACACCCCTGTAGATCAGCTTCAGTGAAGTGCATATTGGAAAAAATAATGCCATTAAACTTCATACCGGATAAATTGACCTGGGTAAGACTAACGTTATCAAAAGTAACCCCATCTATAATAGCCCCAGAAAGACTACAATTAACGAGTTTTGAACGCGAGAAATAACATCTTGATAGATTTGTGCCTTCGAGATCACAATCAGTGAGATGAGTACCATATAAATTAGTACCACTTAAATCCATATAGTTCAAATCAATACCTTTGAACCGTAGACCGGATAAATCACAGTCGGGTCCTATATGAACATCTAACGTGTCGCTGTATTTGAGTATCTTGCAACCTCTCGAAAATATAGTCATAGTACTATACCCTCCTCGTTGGTTTTGAGACCTAAGTGGTCGAGACCCTTAGCGCCGGTGATACGCGCACCGGTGAAATTAGTGCCCCTGAGCCTAGCATCCGTGAAATCAGCACCCGTGAGATTAGCGAACTCGAGATTAGCACCCTCGAGACAAGCCCCATAGAGATTAGCACACAGGAGATTAGCACCCTCGAGACAAGCCCCATAGAGATTAGCACACCGGAGAGAAGCACACTGGAGATTAGCACACTGGAGACAAGCCCCCTCGAGATTAGCCCTATAGAGATGAGCACCCTCGAGACAGGCCCCATAGAGATTAGCACCCCGGAGATCAACCCTATAGATATAAACCCCCTGGAGATTAGCATCTGTGAGATCCTGCCCCGAGAAATCCATATATGACAGATCAGCTCCGGGTGCTAATAGAGACCGGTCGAAGGGGCGTAGTGGTTTGGTCATAAAGTTACTCCTTTGTAGTATTAAGGTTAATGGGAAGTCCTATGGCACCGGAGAGCTTTGCGCCTGTGAAAATAGCACACTCGAGACAAGCCCCCCCGAGATAAGCACCCTCGAGATTAGCTTCTTTGAGATTAGCGAACCCGAAATCGACCTCCACGAGATAAGCCCTCTCGAGATTAGCCTCCTCGAAATCAGCACCCCGGAGATTAGCCCCATAGAGATTAGCACCCTCGAGATTAGCTTCTTTGAGATAAGCATCCTCGAGACAAGCCCCCCCGAGATTAGCACTCCGGAGATTAGCCCTCTCGAGATAAGCATCCTCGAGATCAGCACCTCGGAGATTAGCACCCCTGAGATTAGCACCCCTGAGATAAGCACTCTCGAGATTAGCACCCTCGAGATAAGCACTCTCGAGATTAGCACCCTCGAGATTAGCAACCCTGAGATTAGCACCCTTGAGATTAGCACCATCGAGATTAGCACCCTTGAGATTAGCACCATCGAGATTAGCACCCTCGAGATTAGCTTCTTTGAGATAAGCACCCATGAGATTAGCTTCCGTGAGATTAGCACCTCTGAGATTAGCACCTTTGAGATTAGCAGCCCGGAGATCAGCTTCCGTGAGATCTTGTTCTGATAGGTCCATGTAGGATAAGTCAGCACCAGGCTTCAATAGCGACTGGTTAAATGGTCGTAGTGGTTTGGTCATAGTACGAAGCCCTCCTCGTTGGTTTTGAGACCCAGGCGGTCGAGACCTTTAGCGTAGGCGATACGCGCACCTTTGAATGTAGCTGCCTCGAGATTAGCCCCCTCGAACTTAGCCCCCCGGAGATAAGCCCCCTCGAAATAAGCTCCCCGGAGATTAGTATCCGTGAAATCAGCACCCTTGAGATTAGCACATCGAAATGTGGCTTTCTCGAGATTAGTACCCCGGAGAATAGCATCTGTGAGATCAGCACCCTGTAGAATAGCTTCTGAGAGATAAGCCCCCCGGAGATTAGCACCCGAGAGATCAGCATCCGTGAGATTAGCTAGATCGAGATTAGCATCCCAGAGATAAGCCCCCCGGAGATAAGCCCCCCGGAGATAAGCCCCCCGTAGAATAGCTCTATCGAGATTAGCCACCTCGAGATTAGCCCCCCGGAGATTAACCCCCTCGAGATTAGCACCCCCGAGATCAACACCCGTGAGAATAGCTAGATCGAGATTAGCACCCCGGAGAATAGTACCCCGGAGATTAGCTCTATCGAGAATAGCGCCCTCGAGATTAGCCCCCTCGAGATTAGCATTCCGGAGATTAGCATTCCGGAGATTGGCACCCCGGAGAATAGCTTCCGTGAGAATAGCCCCCTCGAGATTAGCCCACCAGAGAATAGCTTCCGTGAGAATAGCACCCCGGAGATCAACCCTATAGAGATTAACCTTATAGAGACAAGCCCCCCGGAGATTAGCATTCCGGAGATTGGCACCCGTGAGATTAGCACATCGAAATGTGGCTTTCTCGAGATTAGTACCCCGGAGATTAGCTTTCGTGAAATCTTGTTCTGATAGGTCCATATAGGATAAGTCAGCACCAGGCTTCAATAGATACCGGTCGAAGGGGCGTAGTTCCTTAGTCATAAGTTTTCTCCTTTGTTAGTAGCAACCAGGTATGCCCCGGTGCTCATTTCTAGAATATACCATATGGTCGATGACGAGTCAATGGTTCCGGAGAAAAAAGTTCGAAACGGGGTTCAGAAGATAGCGGTTGGATGGACTTGCGTGGGTCGGTGGAATCGTGGTATAATACGGAGGTGCTAGTGGAGCTATTGCTACTACGTAATGTAGGATGCTGGATTCCTAGTATAATCGATGATACCCATTAATACAGCTATAAGTTGTATTAATAACCTTGGAAACGGCTACGATCCAGCATTTTCTAGGGTGGAAACGGTGGAAACGGCAGTGGAAACGGCAGTGGAAACGGCTACGATCCAGCATTTTCTAGGGTGGAAACGGTGGAAACGGCAAAAAAGCCGCGTACATACGGAAATTTAGGAATGACTATATAGTAAATAAAATTCTATATAGATCAAAAACAGACGTTACCAGACGTTTCCACGTTTCCACCCTAGAAAATGCTGGATCCTGGATGGAAACACTGAGAACACTGAGAACACCAATCGATTACAGTTTTTTGAATTATGGTTCCGCGTTAATACCAACCTAGTAGGTAGGTAGGAATTAGGGTTCACTGTTAGCCTTGGCGGCTAAGCCATCCCACCGGAGGAGCAATGGGGCCAGAGATCGATAGGATACGCAGGGAGCTTGATCCCGTTGGACGGATGATCCAGATAGCCAAGGGCGAGAGTGTGTTCTCTGAGGGGCCGCTGTTTGATATGTTGGATCGTAAGTACCAGTATGAATATACTATGGCCCTTGCTAACAAAGTATTGACAGCGGAGGCTCAGTGTGCTAGTGTAGAAGGCAGCGGGAATTCCTTGGCTAGCTTGTTAGCTGAGTTGGATCCGAAGTTCAAGGAAGCCCAGGATAAAGCTAGAGAACAGCGGGATAAGGATAAACCGGTGGAGCTAGTGAACGGGGCGCGCGTTGTGGACGCGGTTTGCAGGGAGTTATAGGATGGTACAGATTCAACGAGACCCATATGATCTGACGGTCAAGAAGCTCAAGGACATCGAGAATCTACAAGCCAGTGAATACACCGGCCAGGAGAAGGCGGTTATATCAACGGCTTCAGGTACTCCTGCGCTGGTTAGCCTTTCGAACAACGGCCCGGTCCATGGTTTTGTATTGGCAACGGTAGGTGGTCCGGGAGTGATCACGATTACGCCGGCCCAATTAGCTGCGTTGAACACCACCCCGGTGATCATTGTTCCTGGTGGATCTATAACCCTTCCTGATGCATCCAAGAGATATTGGGTCGTACAACAGATACAATATCGCACGGTAACGGGCACAGGGTCCACCCCTTGGACGGTTCCTTCCGGGGCGCAACTTGGGGTCAAAGTAACTAATACTTCATCGGTGGGCGATTGGGCCAACCAGATAGCTATGACGGGATTCTTGGACCAAGCACCAGGTAATAATAGGATTGCCTTTGGGACACCAACGGGTATAGGACCACAGGGTGTCTCGAATCCATTAGTTCTGTGTCAGCTGGGATCGGGTACAGCACTGAGCGGCGGGAACACAGCTCTAGAGGTCTACATAACCTACGGAAGCGGACTGAGATTCGTGTAGTGTGATGCCTGATGACTATAGTCAATTCAGAGAACCGTGGTTCCAGGAGACGTTGTTACGGGAGTTACTAGCGGACCCGTTTAAGCGGTTAAACACGTTATACCGCGTTAAAGATACCACCGGTGCCAATGTTCCTTTCAGGTTAAACCCGGTACAAACGGCCCTTTTGAGCGTGGATCACCCGTATATCGTGGTACTGAAGTCCCGGCAACACGGTATCTCCACGGCGGTCCAGTATTACATGTTAGACCGATGTCTCTTTGAAAGCAATTTGAATGCCGTCGTGATCGCGGATACCAAGGATACCGCTGTGGAACTGTTCAATAACAAGATCAAGTTCGCGTATGATAACCTACCGGAGCTAGTGAAACAGCATAAACCCGCGACAAACGACGCAGCACAGTTGCTCAAGTTCGCAAATGGGTCCTCGATTCGTGTGGGTACGGTGGTGCGCGGTGGCACATTTCAGATGTTGCATGTATCTGAGTACGGTAAGATCGCGGCTACCAATCCAGAGAAGGCCAAGGAGATCCAGACAGGCGCGCTGAACACCGTTCACACAGGTCAGAGGATATTCATCGAGTCCACGGCCGAGGGCACCAGCGGGGCCTTTTATAAGCTGTGCCAGGACGCACGGTATCTCGAGCAGTTACACCGGCCATTGTCTCCTATGGAGCCTAAGATCTTCTTCTTCCCGTGGTACGCAGATGCCAAGAACCAGATAGCCGGGGATATACCGATTGAACGCGAGATCGAGGAGTACCTTGATGGCCTGGGTGTACCATTGACCCGGGAGCAGAGGCTCTGGTATCAGCTGAAGAAGCGATCCCAAGGGGATTACATGTTCCGGGAGTTCCCGTCTACCCCGGATGAAGCCTTTGAAGCCTCGAGCGAGGGTAAATATTACGCCAAGGAGATGGCATTCCTCCGGTCAGAGGGGCGTATTGACAGTTTTCCCTGGGATCCCAAGCTACCGGTATACACGGGTTGGGACCTCGGGGGCACGAATTATACGTCTATCTGGTTCATGCAGATCCAGGGTAACGTGCCCACGATGATCCGGTACTACGAGAACTTCGGCCACGGGTTAGACCACTATGCCAAGTATCTCAATAGTCTGCCTTATGTGTATGCGAAGCACTATTTCCCGCATGACGGTGCCTCCGGCCGTCTTATGGCCAAGCACACCACGTTACGGGAGACTGCGGAGGAACTGGGTATACGCCCGATCACGGTAGTACCGCGTACAGCCGATGTGAATATGGACATACTTACGAAATGTAAGCCCAGGCTCATCCAGTGCCGGTTTGACGCGGTTCAATGCGCCCGTGGCATCCAGCATCTTGACAATTATACACGTAAATGGGACACTACTACAGCGCGTTGGAGTGATAAACCAATGCACAACGAGTCCTCAGATGGTGCTGATGCGTTTAGAACGTTGGCTTGTAGCATCTTAGATAACTTGGAACTTGAGGCTATAGGTGTTAAGGGGCCGGCCACAGTGTTCTTTGATGAAGGTTGGCGCCAAGTTCCCCAGAACAAGGCGTATGGTAATGCGTATGGATGGAGTTACTGATGGGCGGCTTGGCTAAAAGAGGTGGTAAGGTGGTCGGCGCGGTCACGAAACCTATTAGCCGCGGTATCACGGGGGTAGCGAAGCCCATCGTTGGCAAGAAGACCGCGAAGAAGATCGGGGGGCTCACGAATACAGCGATTGGCGGGGGTCTCGGGTTTCTCGTGGGAGGCCCGATAGGCGCTGGTGTAGGGGCACAGGCGGGTAATTACATCGATAAGAGCGTTAATAAGAAGCCTAAGGTATCAGCTGCGGCTACGGCGAATTCGCTGACGCCCGATGTCCCCCCTCCGGTATTACCCGTAGCCACAGAGGAGCTGGCCACCTCGCCAACCGTGCCTTCTATGGACACTTCGGATGTCCTCGGCACTGTGGAAGACACGTTAGACGAGATCCGCCGGAGAGCCAAGAGAACCCGTGCTGGCGAGATATCCGAGGCTATCTTCGGGTCTATGTCCAGTCTACCGAGGATATTTGAATGATCTATGACGATGAGAGATCCATAGTCAGCGATGCCATGCGTAAGCTGTCTTCTCGAAAGGGCTACCGGGCTACGGCTGAGTCTCGGTGGGCACGGATCTCTCGTGTACTCGAGCCCGCGGATAACCGGTTCTTCAATCAGACGACCATAGAAGGCCAGGGGCTCAATCAATTCAAGATGACTTCGGTGCCGCAGATATCGGCCCACCGGTGCACAAGCGCCATTGTGAGTCTTATCGCGCCGGAATCACAACCCTGGCACGGTTTAGAGCCATTTAATCTTGAGCTCGTGGATAAGCCGAACATACGGGAATATCTACAGGGCGTGTCGCAGCTCCTACATCGTTACCGGTATAGCAGTGATACATCGTTTAACCGCGAACTCTATGGCGCAATACAATTCGCGGTGAACTATGGCACCGGGGTCATGTACACCGAGGCGAACTATGAGACCCAGAATGTGAGTTACCGGAACACACATATACGCGAGCACTATTTCCAGCCGAATCCGTCCGGTGTCGTTGAGGACAATATCCGGGAGTACAAGATGTACCCTGAGGAGATCATGAACACGTTCAAGGACGTAGCCGACAGGATCCCGGGGACTGTTAGGAGCTCGGCGGAACAAGGATCCACGGAGCAGTATGACCTGCTTCACTGTGTGCACCGTAATCCAATGTACGATCCTACGAACCCATTGAGCATGAAGTATGTCTCGTATCATATTTTAGAAGGGTTCAGCCAGATTATCAGTGTGGGCGGGTATAATACGTTCCCGTATCACGTATTTACACTGTACAATTCGCCCTTAGAGACCTACGGCCGTGGGTTCGGGGATATGATGTACGAAGAGATCATGACTGCGAATGAGATCCGGGCACAAGATCTTTACGCGCAGAGCATGGCTTCGAGTCCTCCAGTGCTCATGAAGGACGCAGCGCGCAGGGATATGCCTGTGTTCATGCCGCGTACCTTGATGCCTGGGGGGCTCGATGCGGAAGGTAGGCCCACGTACCAGCCGTTCATGAGCACACCGTATCCAACGATCAGCACGGAGGCACTGGCGCACAGTATTTCCCTGATTGAAGAAGGATTCATGTTAAATCTGTTCCGTGTGTTGACTGATCCACGTGAGATGACGTTGGGTGAGGTGGAACTGAGGCAACGTGAGAAGTTGATGCAGGCAGCACCGGTGCTCCAGGGTCTTCAGATGAACAATGGCCTAGCCTCTATAGTCCTCCGGGAGCAGGATATCCATGCTTCTTTCGGGCATTTTGAACCTCCTCCACCGGAGTTGGTGGAAAACAACAACATCCAGGTCCGCTTTGAAGCCCCTATGAATCAGATTCAACGTATGGTGGACGTCGAAAAACTGCAGCGCACCGTTCAAACGATGGCCGTGTACCAACCGTTCCTACCGGAGATCATGGATTACATCGAGGAGGATAAACTTGTGAACCTGTTGAGCGTTGGATTCGGTGCTCCGCAAAAGGTTCTGCGTACACCAGAGGAAGTGGCTCAGATTCGGCAAGAGAGAGCCCAGGCGAACGAGGCCATGACCGCATTGCAGGCGTTACCTATGGTTGCGCAGGCACAGAAGAACTTCTCGGAGGCTAATCGTAATGACCGGACTATATGAGAACCCCGCATTAACAGCGGACCATGAGACTCGTTTAACTGCGTGTAACCGTAGGCTACGGGCCGCAGATGCCTGGCGTAGGCTTTTGTTTGCACAATACGCTCCGGGTGAGCTGTCCGACGAAGGCCGCGCGGTTTTAGAGGATCTCTTTGCACAATGTCATGTTGCTGCATCGGAATACGTATCGGACCCAGGTCTCCGTGCGTATATAGACGGCCGGAGGTCTGTGGCTCTCGAGATTACCGAGTTACTATATGGCCCCGGTGAAGCGTTGAGGGCACGGTTCCTGGAACTCTTTGGGTTCGGGAAGCCGAAAGGACCTGGAAACTTTAATTAAAGGTACACTATGGAGTATACAATGCCTCCTATGGAGGCGGGTCAACCTAGTGAAACAGGTTCATCTGATGGGTGGTTCACCGGATATGAGCCTGAGATACAGGAGTTTGTGAAGTCCCGTGGTTGGGATAACACGGATGGACCGCTGCAAATGCTTCGCGCGGTTCAATCACTGGAATCGTTGAAAGGGGCACCGGAGAACCGTATTATTAGGCTCCCTGAGGATCCCAAAGACATGGGGTCTGTGTATGCCCGTTTAGGGAGACCGGAGAGTCCGGAGAAATATGGGTACGCGCTGCCTGAAGGGGTCGATGCTGATCCTGAACGGTGGCAGGACACTTATGCACAAGCTACTAAGTTGGCTTATGACATCGGGCTCAGCGATACACAACTGAAGGCCATGTTGGATTTTGGTATTTCGCGAGAAGCGGATGCTATGAAACAGCAATTGGCTCTCCAGGAGGAGCAGGCGAAGATCGATGCGGACAAAGGTCGTAATGTTGAACTTCAGAAATCCCGGGCTCTAGCTAGGGAATGGGGGTCTGAGTACGAGGCTAAGAAGAACTTAGCCGCACAGACCATAGTTAAACTTAATTTATCCGATGAATTTGTGGATGGGTTAGTCGAGGATCTAGGGTCCAAGCCTAATGTGTCCCGTTTACTCGCTAGCATAGGAGGTTTTATGCAAGAGTCATCATTTCCAACGAGTGGTCGTACAGGGTCTCCTCAGAGTACCGAGGAGTCCTATGCACAAGAGATCCGGGAGCGTTTTGCGAAGGCGTCCAAGGATCCTAATGAGCGTCATCTAACACAGATAGGTGAAGGATCTGCGTGGGGCGATATTTATAAGATGGCGGAGAAGTATGCACGAGAAGTGCATGGACACCGCTCGGTACATTAGACAAAGCCTGAAAAGTATGTTATAGTATAATATGTATCCGCTACTGCTTCCTCAGGCGGGTACGAGGCGAGTTACCCCGTTCCACAATACGCACTTTACTCCTTTGGGTGTTCGTGGTACGGGGTTCCTCTACAACCGGTGAGACGGTCCTCTGAACATAGGTACCTGTTCCGAATTATATCTGGATACATGAGGCCCCCATAGTGGACGAGCCGGACGTGTTGAAGGGTATAATTATTGGTAGCGCAACAATGTTTGCGTTAGACAGAGATGAACACCACATAGACGACGCCCCGGTGACACGGACGAGCCTCGAGTCTATGTGCTCTGTGATTCCCTTGTCGTTTTTGGTTTTTCCATAAACGCAGGGGATTCGTGTGTCTGTATCCCGGACTCCTGCATAGCGACAGGAGGCCCACCGTGGCAGACGCTTTTAATGCTCCCCTGACGGCACTATATCAGATCATGTATGAAAATGCTCTGTTTATGCTGCCGTCTATTAATCCCTCTATAGCCATGATGAACACTAAGTGCCAGACACGTGTTGGTACTGGTTCTACGCTTCTCCGGGTTCAAACAAACGTTGGCCAGACGGCTATGGTGCCTGTAGTAGGTATCAGTGTTCCGGATGCTAACACCGATATCCCGCTCTATAACCGTTGGGTCGGGACCCAACAATTTGTCACACAGACTAAACTTAGTGACCAGCAGCGTGCATTCACACAAGAGTGGCCGGTTGGGCAGTTCGTCATGTCTCAGATCAATGCTTCCTTGAAACAACAGGAGAACATGTTCTTACAGGGTGCATTTGGTGTTTCGTTGGTTGGCGGGAATACGACGACCACGGGTTCTACACCGATTGCGTTCCCGGTTCAGAATGTTGTCGGTGTTGATGGGACTCTCTGGAATCCTAATAGCACTGTTCACTATCCAGGAACGGGTATCAACCAGCCTTTCTCTACGGACAAGATACGTAGGGTGAAGGAGCTCATGGCTAATAACTATACTGCGTTTAGCTATGGCAGCACCCAGCCATTCTGTTCAGTGGATCCAGCAGGTAACCGACAGATCACTTCTGAAGTGGCTCTTACGAACACCATGTTTAGCACCCAGTGGACAGGGGATAATGGCTCACTCAGCCAGGGTTATGTCGAGGGGTATCTTGGTGTGACTGTCATGCAGTCGAACGAATTACCTTCCGCGTACTCAGTGAACCCGCTCTTTGACCCAGGCAACACTGGCCTAAAGATTGCGCTTCTCTGGTTCACTGAAGGAATGGCAAAAGGTATCTGGGAGCCGCCTACACCTAAGGTGTTCTTGAACCAGCTCCCTATCTATAACGAGACCGTTATCTCTCTGAGACTTAGTGAGGGGTATACACGGACTATGGAAGAACGTGTATATGGAATCGTATATGACCCATCTATCGCGTAACTAGCTTATAACGAGGTTATATTTATGGCTATTTATCTATCGGACATACTGCTTCCGTCTAACAACGGTACCGCGGGAAACAACCCTCTTCCTAGAGGACGTATGTACAGCGGTATCGAGAGCGCCGCCGGATCGTTTCAGGTTCCTGTGCTCGCGGTTGGGGACATTGTTGGTATTATCAATATCAACCAGAATGCCTTCATCCGGAGCATCAAGATCGCGAATGATGACCTTGGTACCACGGGCGCCGCGAGCCTAGGCCTTTACCGACCAGACGATGGGGTCCAGAAGGCAGGGACTACGTTGACTCAGAACGGCATCACCAACGGTCCTACGTTGTTCGCTACTAGTGTTAACTTGTCTGTGGCTAATGGATTCACTGAGTACCGGTATTCCAATGCTGCTACGGTTCCTCCAAGTTCTATTATTCTGAAGATGTATGAGCTTGTGGGCCAGAACAGCATACCTTCCGGGCCTCAGTTGAAGACCACGGATTATATCGTGGCTTTCACTGTGACTACGGCTACAACGGCAGTTGGTCTTATCAACTATGAGATCGTCTGGGTAGTATGACCGCGACTACAAAGACATCTATCGCTAATCTGGCATTGACGCAGGTAGGCTCGAATCCGGTTCAAGATATTGATACTGATCCGAGTCCTCCTGCGGTGATTCTACGTGCCGCGTATGATATATGTCTTGATAAGTTGTTAGCTGAGATCCGGCCTGCGTTTGCGCGTAGGCGGGTCCAGCTAGCCGCGGATACCACGCTCCCTGTGGGCTCATATGGATACCCTTATGCTTTTACTTTACCTGGGGATTACGTGGCTCTCGTCGAGAACACTACGGATGCTCAGTACGCTTATAGCTGGGTGACCCAGAGATATTACGCGCCGATCCAGAAGAACTGGGATATTGTTTCGGATAAGATCCTGACGTACTCTCCGGGTCCTCTAGATCTTGATTACATATCGAACACGGTGGATACGGGTAGTTATCACCCGAGTTTTACGAAAGCCTTTGCCTTCGCCTTGGCGGTGGACATAAGTCTAAAATTATTGCAGAATGTACAATTAAGGAATGTTCTTGCTGCGAGAGCACAGGAGCTGTATTTAGAGGCGGTACGATTCTCCGCTGGACTTGAGACACCGGATCAACCACTAGGTATGGGACCTTGGGGCGCGGTGCGTTTAAACTAGGTGCCACATGCGCTCTGTAGAATTCACGCAGACCAGTTTCAACGCGGGTGAGTTTTCACCGGACATCTATGGAGCGGTGGAATACAAAGCCCGGGCGCAGGCCTTGGCGCTCTGTGAAAACATGATCCCGAAGATAACCGGGGGGATACAGAGACGTGGAGGGTTGTACTTTGTTAAACCCTCATACACGGCTTTGTTTTCCCAGGCGTCCACCGTCGCGCCCGTTAATTATGCCCAATCGAATATTTGGCACATAGAGAAATCTAATAAGCCCTCGATTTTCATTGAAGCCCATGCTCGTGGGATCAGCTATTTCGATTCCACCGGGGCTATAGGTCACCGGTACACAGGTATTACGGCTACCTATTCAGGTGTGACATCACCACCCACGGTCTCGTTTCCGGATACAGGTCAAACTATTGTTGTAGGTGATATAATACATCTATTCCCGACGGTATCCCCATGGCCCTTATTTCTACAGGATTTATTTTGTCGGGTGATCGCGGTGAGCTCATCATCCGGGACCAAGACACTCACCTTGGATCTAGGCGACACGTATACCTATGATCCTCTGATCTATGGGCCGACTATATCGATACGGTTGTCTGTTGTATATACGAAGCCCTATCCGGCCTGGTTTGACCTTTCCGCGGGTACCTATCAAGACCTGAGCATGGTGGATTATGTGCAGGACAAAGATACGTTGTTTCTAGTTGCTCCAGGATTTCCACCTACTTCCCTGGCCAAGATCAACGATTCTAATGATCCGTTTATCTGGACCCAGCTTACATTGAATGACGGTCCTTATCTATCTATAAATCTGGTAACCGCTACCAAGTTATATTACAGTACCGCCGCTCCGGCATTTGGATCCACGGTCACGGTCACCGCTACTTCGACTACCGGCATCAACGGAGGTGCCGGGTTTACCGCGGGAGACGTAGGTCGTCTTTTGAGACAACGTGCCACAAATGGATCTTGGTACTGGTTCAAGATATCAGTGATAAACTCTACCACCTCGGTAAATGCGGTAGTACAATCACCTAACGGGGCTACCAATTTACCTTTAGTGGGTAGTCCGAGTGATGTGTGGCGGCTAGGTGCCTGGTCTAATTCTACTGGGTATCCTTCTGTGGTGAGTGTGTACCAGGATCGTATGTTCTTCGGGAATGTTGCCAGGGATCCTACGAATTCATATCCTACGTTCCCCCTACCGGATCGCTATGATTTCAGTGAGAGCTCTGGGTTCTCCTTTGACAATTTATACATGGCCCCAACCAATGAGGGTGGTGTACAATTACCTACGAGCGCTGGATACGGAGAGCTCCCAGGGGCCGCTGAGAACGCGATACAGTGGTTCTCTCCCACGCTTCGCGGGATGCTGGTTGGTACCTCTCGATCGGAGTATCAGATCATAGGCGCCGGGAATAACACGACTATTATTACACCGGCCACAGTTATAGCGGATACACTATCTGCTACGAGGAGCTACCCCGCATTCGCTATACTGGTGGGTGTGGATACCATTTATATCCAATACTCCGGGAACGGATTATTCCGTATGGCTTATTCATTTGACGACGGCCAGGTGAAGCCCGTAGATATATCGCTAACGTTTCAGCACTTATTGGATGCCTATGCTGATGGAGGGACTATTAATCCTGCGTCTCTGACATTCCAGTTCAACCCGGGGCAGAAGCTTCTCTGGACAGCCCCGGGGAAGATATCAGACTTGGTGGGTGTTCTGTTCGATCGTGACCAAGGGGTGAGCGGGGCTTTCCGGGTTAATTATGAGCCTATATCAAACCAGGAATACTTCCCGTCGACCCAAGTATTCCGTGTCCCTGATGTACAAGCCGCGCCATCGTTACCATTGGATATATTAGCGGTTAATGTGTATCAGGCCGGTTTGAATATCACCAGCGTCTCCGCGACTACTACCCCTCCTTTGGACGGTCAAAGATCTCTTATAAATGCGTATGGTTCATGTCTCCAGGCTCCTCAAGGCGTTGTTGTAGAAGCCGAGGAAGAAGTGGGTATGAGTGTATATTTCAATAATAGTTTTGCGCCACATCTTAATAGTGGACAGCGTTTGGTTGATATACCATGTCATCTCGATTATAGCCTTCTGAGGAGACTTCGTAGATCGAGTATACCGGAATACGAGGCTGTTGGAGACACGACACGGTATTACTATATCGACGGGTGTCACCACCTGAATATATCCGGGGATACTCCAGTTGCGCCATTCGGAGATCGTAGGACAGCCCAGGTCCTAGTTATCCGACCGGATGGATCTTATTTCTGGCATCCTGATGTAACGGTAGGGATAGTGTATAAGGTAGACGCTAATGGTAACCGGTACGATATCCTACCTGCCTCCGGAGTTGCTATGCTCGATTCTAGGTATTTCATTGGGGCCGAGAGTTTCTTTAATTTCTGGAGAGTGTATATAGGGATACAGAGTCCGTCGAAGATACAAACGATGCCATTTGGTGGGACCAGCGACACCGGTGCCGTATCACAATTGATATCGACATTGGATACTTGTAAGCTCCGGTTGATCAAGTCTCAAGGTATAAAATACGGTTCTTCGGATTCGGACCTAGTTACCTGGACCTTCGGGCAGTCCGTACCAGTGTCTTTCGGTTCTCCGGTGACTTTAGTATCGGGTGACACAGATAACATTTATATGTCCCAACAAGCGAACACATTTTCTCAGGCGTACTTTGTATTTGATACACCGTTTCCGATGTTCATAACAAGCATATTATCTAAGTATACGTTGCCCGAGAGCTTATGATATTAAATTACAGACAATTGATACTTGAAGATTTATTGCATATAGAACCGGTGGATCCTATATCTGATGATCCTATATATGCCTATGATATATACAAATCTATCCGGGATGATGTAGAGGCCGGGGGGTATACAATATTGCAAGAATCACGTATACTTGGGTGTGTTGGTGTGCTCCGGGTAAGCGATACTTGTGGGCATATATGGGCTACTCTTGATCGTGATATATCCAAGCAGCTGCGTAAGGTCATAGCCACTTTGATACATCTCCGGGACATTTCGGATTATAAGCGGCTCCAATTACATGTCCGAGGAGATGTTCCAAATGGTTTTAAGTTTGCTGAGGCCCTAGGTTTCGAGTTAGAGACACCGGGTGGTATGAGATATTATTCGAGCGAGGGTACATGGTATCAGTTCAGCAGGATACATGAATGGGGATCATAGCCGGGGCGTTGCCCTATTTGGCTGGTGGGGCGATACTCGGGGGCACGGCATTACAGTGGGCGGCCAATAATAAGGCGTCGCATGCTCAGGAACGTGAAGCCATATTCAATTCGTATGCGGAGACGGATCTAGCCAACCAGACTGAGGTGAGCACACAGTTACAAGTATATGCTCTTCGTCGCCGGAAGGATTTAGACTTAGCCACCGGTTTTGCTGCGGCTGC
>JACCDR012646203.1_pt1 | contig 43624 bp, 54 predicted proteins | sample 7446431 | NCBI WGS metagenome assembly JACCDR01 (sample SAMN15323443, study PRJNA562643) | freshwater metagenome | isolation source: river surface water | place: USA:Blue River Watershed | collected 2017-08-17
CTTGACCGCATCGCCGGGCATTTGTCGTCTTGCTATGGTGAAAACTATTACGTCGAAGGCGAAACGCTGTACCGCACGTCGAAGATTCCACCTTTCGAACCGCACTTGATAAGGGGCGAACAATGAAAAAGACCGACGAAGAATTGATAGACGAAGCCCGCAGCATTGCGCGTTCGAAACGCTGTTTCGTCGTGACAAAGCCGGGTTATTGGCTGCTGTACCGCGAATGCACGCCGCGTAACGTATGCGTCGGCAAACGGTCGTCGGCTTCGGCGTTGCTGCAACTTGCGAAAAAGGCTTGACGCAGCTTCGAAACTGTCGTACACTTCTTCGTAAGTTGAACGAACCAAGGAGTAACGACCATGCCAGCTTATAACGTAACAACCGAATTCGAAATGCAAGACGGTCGCGTTCTGTCGTGCGAATACGTATTGGCCGTCACTCCCGGTAATTACAGCGGCTTGCCCGAAAATTGCTACCCGGACGAAAGCGACGCAGGCGACCCGACGTACTTTATCGACGGCGACGAAGTGGAATACAAGAACTTGCCGAAAGGCTTGGACGTAATCGCCGACAAGCTGTACGAAGCCGGGTCGGGCGAATACGGTTACACCGAAAGCGAAATTGAACGCGATTACGAACCCGATTACGATTATTAACTAAGGAGTAAACGAAATGCCCGTATGGCTTATGATTTGGGCCGCGCTTGTCGTTGGCTTTCTGTTCGGTTATGTGCTTTGCGCGATGTTCCGTCGCATGAACGAAGATACGTACCCGGTTCCGTCCGTAAACGTAACGCACGTCACGCCGCAGGCAATGGCGCGCATGGGTGAAGCCTTGTCGCACGCTGGCGATATGCTGGAAAGCGGCGACTTCGAATATCTGTCGGGCGGGCTTGTCGTTCAGGACTTGGGGCACGGCGTCGTAACCATTCGCGGCGATTTGTCGTTGCGGGCGGTTGAACATGAATAGGGAAGAAGCCGCCGCGCTATTTGCCGAAGTAAAAGCAAACCAAAAACGTTTGGACGAATGCAAACGACATTTGTTCGACCTTGGGCCGCCGCCGTATAACTACGGAATGAAGCTAACTTGCCAGCATTGCGGCGGGTCAATTGACGCCGTAAAGGCGTTCGTATACGTTCAGGGCTACGAAGCCGCAGGGGGCAACCCGAACGACGTAATACCGGGATTTCGCTAATGTCTACGCTTGAAATCGTACTTATCTTCGTAAGTGTGACCGAAACCGCAGTTTCGGCGTATATCTGGCACAAGTGGAAGAAAAAGCTTGACGCCGAACGAAAGAAGTACGAAGATATGCGTAACACATACGAACGGCTTATCGAAGCCATACCAACAGGACGGAACACGCTATGAACATCGACCCGCTGTTTATGACGATTGGCCTTGTCGCACTTGCTGTCGCTATTTGGTTGAAGCTTGACCAAAACAAGCGCAAGCGTCGTATGCGCGAAATAATGGAACGCGCGCAGGTAGTCGCAGCCCGCGCCGCTGTCAAGCCCGAAACGCGCGGCAAGGTTCTTGCAGCCGAACGCGAATTCGGGCGGCCTGTTCTTAACTGCGGCAAGCGTTGGGACGTATGACAATGCCCGGCTTCGTAATCTATACGCACCCGGACGAACTGTCGAAATGGGATAGACGTTTTATCGACTTGGCGAACCATGTTGCGCAATGGTCGAAAGGGCCGCGTAAACGCATCGGGGCTGTTATCGTGCGCCCCGACAAGTCGATAGCGTCGCTTGGCTACAATGGCCCGGCGCGCGGCTTTGACGACGAAGCCTTTTTGCGCATGACGCGCGAAGAACAACACGCCGTCGTAATTCACGCCGAAGACAACGCAATTCGGCAGGCACACGACGACGAAGCCTTGTCCGGGTACACGCTGTACGTTTCGCCCCTGTTGCCCTGCGCCGATTGCGCCCGACGCATTGTCGATGCCGGGATAAGCCGCGTCGTCGCCTATTGTGGGCATATTTCCCCGGACTGGCGCGCATCTGCCAACGAAGCCGAAGAAATCTTTATAGCGGCTGGCGTCGAATGTATTTTCGCAATGGATTAAACGAAATGACCGAACTAACGCATTCCAACATCGAAGGGCTAATGTTCTTCGTAGACCCCGACACGCGCAATACGATAGGCGTTGCGAAGGCAGACCCGCAGAACGTCGCCGGGCATTTCGTCGCATTCGGCCCGCGCGTGACCGTAGACCCGGCTTTGTCGAACCTGTTTACCGCAGCGCCGACGCTTTACCAAACACTTACCGAACAATACAAGGCGCTTCAAGGTCTTATCGAACTTATCGACACCTTGCCGAATAGCGCCGAACTTGGTAAGCTGCAAAGGTCGTTTATCGAAATGCAGAACGCTTGCCTATTGGCGCAGCGTGTCGCACAAGTCGGAATCGAAGAAGTAGCGAAAACGCTTGACAGTAGTTCGAAGCCGTCGTAGACTTGAAAACATCGAAACGAACATAGGTGCCCACATGAAACGCAATGTAAAAGGTCTGTTAATCGCGCTTGCCGTTGTTGCTGCTATTGGCATCGTCGGCAACATGGATTATAAAGACGAAGTGCGCGAAGTCGTTGCATATTGCGATAATGTGAAGGCTGGCGTTTGGCCTGATTACAACGGTACGTATAAAACTGAATGCACCGCCGAACGGCTGAACGAATACAAGAATATTTTACGCTGAACGCTTGACACGTCGAACAGTCGGCGTAAAATTAACCCCGTCGCATCCCGCGACACTTTCTTAACGTTAAGGAGTTACACAACATGGCTTCCAAGAAATCCACCGCGAAGAACACCGCCGCCGCTTCCGCCGCTGTTATCGGCCTTGCCGAAATTGTTGCAGCGGGCGCAAATGGTCTGTATACTTCGCCTGCCATTCATGCTTCGCTTGTCGAAGCCGGTTTGGTCGAAATCAATCCCGGCATGACCAACGAAGCGGGCGAAATCGCAACCCGCGCAACCCAAAAAGGAATCGACGAAATGAACCAGAACACCGAAACCGGCACCGCCGCAACTTCCGCCCCGGTCGCTACTTCCTTCGCCATCGAAGACAACGTACCTATGCCGACCGGCAGCGGTCGCGGTCGCGGCGGTAACGTTTACCCGTTCGACGTGCTGGAAGTCGGCCAAAGCTTCTTCGTTCCGAACAGCGAAGACAAGCCGAACGCCGCGAAGTCGCTTGCTTCGACCGTTTCCAGCGCAACCGCCCGTTTCGCCGTGCCTTCCGAAGACGGCGCGACCAAGACCAACAAGAAGGGCGAAACCGGGCCCGACATGGTCGAAACCCGCAAGTGCGTTGTTCGTTCGGTCGAAGGCGGCGCGCGCGTCTGGCGCACCAAGTAAGCGACGGCGCGGGCTACGGCCCGCCCTACGCCTACGCTTCAACGGAAACCCCGGCCATTGCGCCGGGGTTTTCTTTTGCCTTTCTTGTCAATTTGTGCTAATCCGTGCTAATCTTCGGCCAAATACATTTTGGGGCCGGGGCAGTGAATGGACGAACAACAGTTTTTTAACGTAGCCGTCGCAATTATCGGCGCTTTGGGCGGTTGGTGGATGCGCGTTATGTGGCAGTCGCTTAAAGAACTTCAAGCGCAAGATTCGAAGTTAGCCGATAAAGTCGGTAATATCGAAGTTCTTGTAGCCGGACAGTACGTCAAGCGCGACGATATGAACCGCGACATAATGGCGATTTTCGCCAAACTTGACCGCATCGAAGACAAGATAGACAAAAAGGCCGACAAATGAAGAAGCCCGAACTTATCGAAAATTGGCGCGAATGCTGGCGCTTTTGGTCGGTTCGACTGGCCGCAGTCGGCACCGCAATTACTGGCCTTCTTGTTGCGTTTCCCGACGCAGCTTTGGCCGCTTGGGCAATCCTTCCGCACGAATTGAAGTCGTCGATTCCGCCGCAGTATATGCCGCTTATCGGCGTTGTTGTTTTCGCGCTTTCCATCGTTGCCCGCCTTGTCAAGCAAAAGAATTTGAACAAGGGGCCGACCGATGAATAACGAACTTCCTTGGGTAGCCGAAGCCCGAAAGTATATCGGCCTTCGCGAAGACACTTCGAAGACTTCGCATAACCCGAAGCTTCTTGCCATGCTTGACCGCATGGGCGAATTTTCCAACGAATCCCGCGCTTGGTGGCACGACGACGAAACGCCTTGGTGCGGACTGTTCGTCGGCTATTGTTTGGGCGTAGCCGGGCGCTACGTCGTCCGCGAATGGTACAGGGCGCGGGCATGGGAAGCCCCGCAGCTTACGAAGCTTGACCGGCCCGCATACGGCGCGCTTGTGACCTTCACGCGCGAAGGCGGCGGCCACGTCGGTTTTATTGTGGGCAAGGATGCGCGCGGAAATCTTATGGTTCTTGGCGGTAATCAGTCGAACGCCGTAAGTATCGCACCGTTCGCAGTATCCCGCGTAACCGGCTATTTCTGGCCGTCGTTCTGGCGAAACAAAGCCGCAGTTAAAAGCGTTCCGCTTGAAGAACGCTATTCGCTGCCGCTGTTGAAGTCGAACGGCGAACCTTCAACGAATGAAGCTTAAAGGGGCGGCGCATGTTTTCCGTAATTTGGGCCAAGTTTGGCAAATGGCTTGCCGCAATCGGCGCGGGTCTTGTCATGCTGGCAAGTATTTTTTATGCCGGTCGCAAATCCGGCGCAACCAAGGCCGAAGCCAACGCAGCAAACGAACGGGCAAACGACCGCGAAGCAATCGCAGTTCGCCAAGTTAACGAAGCCCGCGAAGCTTCCGAACAACAGGTAAAGGCGGTACAAAATGCGAAAGAAGTTGCTTCCGATAATTCTACTTTTGACGACGACGAAGTTACTAAGCGGCTGCGCGACGAATGGTCGCGGGACTGAACCGCAAAGCATCGCCGACGCAGTGCAAACGAAGCCCGTTGTAATCGACACGGCTTGCAAATGGGTTGCGCCTATTTGGATTTCGAAGGCCGACGGCTTGACCGCTGGCACGGCCCGGCAAATTCTGAACCATAACGAAGCCGTCGAACGCAATTGCGGGCCGCAGTCGCCGCCTAAATCTGCGGACAAGCCTTAACAGAACGCGGGGCTTGCGGTATAGTGAAGCCAACGACGTATAAACTAGGCCGACACTATGTCCGACGAACTGAAAGAAAGCGAAGAAAAGGCCGCATACGCGGCCCTTCTTTTGAAAGAACGCGACCCGTTTAAGGCTGCGCTTTCGCTGTTTCCGAACAACACGAACCGCGCGCTATGGGTTGCGAACCATTGGCCGAACGACCCCGAAGTTAAAGCCGAACAAAACCGCCTTACCGAAGAAGGCGGCGAAATGTCGTTTTTGCCCGGCAAAGCCGAACTTGCGCGCGACATTTGGCAGCGCATGCAAGGTACGACGCTTCCGAACGGCGTAACTATTCCGCCGACGCCCGACGAATATTCGAAGCTTGCGAAGCTTTACGCAGACGTTCGCGGGTTCATCGAAAAACCGCAAACAAACGTTAACGTAACGACGAACGTAAACCGCGTCGTCGAAATGCCCGTATTTGCTAACGAAAACGAATGGGAAGCAGAAGCCGCACGGCAACAGCGCGAATTGTTAGAAAATGCACGCACTCGCCATTGATACGAACGGGGCGAAACCTGTTCCGTATGAAGTCGTATTTAAGCCCCTTCCGGGGTCGCAGACTATCGCCCTTTGTTCGATGGCAGCGCATACGCTGTACGAAGGCGCACGCGGCCCCGGTAAGACGCTTACGCAGCTTATGCGCTTTTATCGTAACGTCGGCAAAGGTTACGGCAAGTTCTGGCGCGGCGTTATCTTCGATTTGGAATTTGACCATTTGGGCGGCCTTGTTGCCGAATCGAAAAAATGGTTCGGCGATAACGGAAAGCTAAAAGACGGCGGCAAGTTTTACGAATCAACGTCGGCTTATAAATGGGTTTGGCCGACAGGCGAAGAACTGTTGTTTCGACACGTTAAGAAGCTGTCGGATTACGAAGGCTTCCACGGTCACGAATACCCGTTTATCGGTTGGAACGAACTTACGAAGCATCCAAGCGGCGACCTTTACGATAAGTTTATGTCGGTCAACCGCTGTACGTTCGACCCGGTAAAAGACACGCCGAAAGACCCGAAAACCGGGCGCTATTTGACGCCGAACGGCGAACCGCTGCCGCCTGTAAAGTGCGAAGTATTCAGTACGACGAACCCAAGCGGCCCCGGTCACAATTGGGTAAAACGTCGCTTTATCACAATCGCCCCGCGCGGCACCGTAGTTCGTCGCGAAATTCAGATTTACAACCCGGCGACCGAAAAAGAAGAAACGCACGTAATTAGCCAAATAGCTATCTTCGGTTCGTATAAGGAAAACCCATACCTTCCGGCTTCGTATATCGCCGAACTGGAAAGTATCAAAGAACCGAACTTGCGGAAGGCTTGGCTTTACGGCGATTGGGACGTTACCGCAGGCGGCGCAATCGACGACCTTTGGCAATCGCATATACACGTTGTACCGCGCTTCGTCATTCCGCCAAGCTGGCGAATCGACAGAACATACGACGACGGGTCTTCGCATCCGTTTAGTGTGGGCTGGTGGGCGGAAGCGGACGGCACCGAAGCGACCATAGTTCTTTCGGATGGCACCGAATTTACGTTTTGCCCGCAACCCGGTTCGCTTATTCAGTTGTTCGAATGGTACGGATGCGCGAAAGACGAAAAGGGCGAATATATACCGAATAAAGGTTTGAAGCTTTCGGCGTCGAATATCGCGCAAGGCATAATCGACCGCGAAATTTCGCTAATGGCGAACGGCTGGATTTATTCGCAGCCTTGGCCCGGCCCTGCCGACAATCGAATTCGCCAAGTAATCGACAGCGAACTAGACACGACAGAAAAGCTTATGTCGAAGAAGGGCGTTCGCTGGACTGAATCGGACAAATCGCCGGGTTCGCGCGTAATCGGGTTGCAGCTTTTCCGCGACCGATTAGAAGCGTCTGTTAATCGCGAAGGGCCGGGTATATACTTTATGTCGAATTGCGTTGCAAGTATTGATTTGCTGCCCACACTGCCGCGCGACGAAAAGAAATTGGACGACGTAGACACAACCGCCGAAGACCATTGTTACGATATGGTGCGTTATCGCGTATTGAAAGGCGCGAATAAAGCGGCAGCGAAATTCAAACTTGTTATGCCAACTTAAAGGAACCCAAATCATGCCGAACGTTTCATTTATTCGCCCCGAACTTGGTAAGTTGCTGCCGCTGTATTACCTGATTCGCGACGCAATCGCGGGCGAACCAACGGTAAAAGGCGCGCGGACGACTTATCTTCCGATGCCGAACGCCGAAGACCAATCGAAAGAAAACAAGGCGCGGTACGAAGCGTACTTGAAGCGGGCCGTTTTCTATAACGTAGCCCGTCGAACCTTGTTTGGCTTGGTCGGTCAAGTGTTCATGCGCGACCCGGTTGTTAAGGTTCCGGCGTTGCTGAACCCGCTTGTCGCGAATGCGACCGGAAGCGGTATCAATCTTACGCAGCTTGCGAAGCGCGCCGTATCGCTGAACCTTGCGTATTCCCGCGCCGGGCTGTTGGTCGATTACCCGACAACCGAAGCCGAAGGCGGCGCGTCGATTGCCGACCTTGAAGCCGGGCGCATTCGTCCGACCCTTTACGTATATTCGCCGACCGAAATTATCAATTGGCGAACGACCGACCGGGGCGCGGAAGAAGTTTTATCGTTGGTCGTACTATTTGAAACTTGGTGCGCTGCCGATGATGGTTTTGAAATGAAAACGTCGGGCCAATTCCGCGTTTTGCGTTTGGACGAAGAAGGCTTTTACGTCCATGAAATTTGGCGCGAACCGCAGCCGACCAAGGCCGATGGTTCGAAGATTCCAAAGGGCAATTATCAACAGTACGAAATTTACAAGCCGACCGACGCAAACGGCAAGCGACTTACCGAAATTCCGTTTATGTTCATCGGTTCCGAAAACAACGATTCGAACCCGGACAACCCGAATTTTTACGACCTTGCGTCGCTGAATATGGCGCATTATCGCAATTCGGCGGATTACGAAGAATCTTGCTTTATCGTCGGACAGCCGACGCCCGTTCTTATCGGCTTGACGGAAGAATGGGTAAACAACGTACTTAAAGGAACCGTCAACTTCGGTTCGCGCGGCGGCATTCCGCTTCCTGCCGGGGCCGATGCGAAGTTGCTTCAAGCAAACGAAAACACAATGCTTAAAGAAGCAATGGATACCAAAGAACGCCAAATGGTCGCGCTTGGTGCAAAGCTTGTCGAACAAAAGGAAGTGCAACGCACGGCAACCGAAGCCGAATTGGAAGCCGCTTCGGAAGGTTCGACGCTGGCAAGCGCAACCAAGAACGTTTCGGCGGCCTTCGAATGGGCGTTGAAATGGGCGGCCCGTTGGGTCGGTCAAGCCGACAGCGGCGTTAAGTTCGAACTGAATACAGATTTCGACATTGCCCGCATGACGCCAGACGAACGCCGTTCGCTTGTTGAAGAATGGCAGAAAGGCGCAATTACCTTCGAAGAAATGCGAACCGGCTTGCGTAAAGCTGGCGTCGCTACCGAAGACGACGCCAAGGCGAAAGAAAAAATCGCCAAGGATACCGCCGAAGCTATGGCCCTTGCGACCCCGCCCAATGTTCCGGGCGACGGCAGCGGCGGCGATAGTGTGGGCAACAACGGATAAGGGGCGCAATCATGGCACTATCGGACAATAAGCGTTTGTACGATATTGCGACGCGCCTTGCTGTTTACGTCGAAGACGTGAAAGTTTGGCAATCCCGACAATTCGGGTTCGTACTTCGCGAAGTCAATTTGGAATTAACGAAACTTCTTGGTCGCGTTCGGTATAAAAACCTTGACGGACTTTCGAAGGCGCAGTTAAACAAACTTGTTTCGGAATTACGCGAATCGCAATCGAAGATTTATAGCGCATACACGCAAACGCTACTTGAACAATTAAAGGAATTTATGCGGGCCGATTTGGAAGTAAACCGGCGCGCATGGGTTACGGGCTATCTTGAACTTGACGAAGAAGAAAGCGACGGGATTATTTCGGACGAAGAAGCGATACAGTTTCTTTTAGAAGTTCCCAACGCCGATTCGAACCCTTTGTTCGGACTTGCCGCAGTTACAGGCGGCGACGAACGCATTTGGTCGCAAATTACGAATACGCCGATTCCGGCGAACGGTTTGTATTTGCTGCCGTTTATCAAGACCTTTACAACGTCGGCACAAGCTGGCGTCGAAAGCATGATTCGTAAAGCATGGGCGAACCGTTGGACGGTCGAAGAAACATTAACCGCGCTTGTCGGCGATGGAACCGCCGCGCAGGGTACGCCGTCGCAGTTGCACCGGGTCAACGCGCAAGCCGCGTCGGTAATCCATACGGCAACGGCGCACGTTGCGGCAGTCGTTGCGGCTGGCGTTATGTCTGCGGTTTTCGGTCGGTACGTTTGGTATTCGGTAATCGACGGCAAGACAACGGAAATTTGCATAAGTCGAAACCGTCGAATTTATCGGTTTGGCGAAGGGCCGTTGCCGCCCGCGCATATCCGTTGCCGGTCGCACGTTGCCCCGGCAAATGCCGCTAGTGACTTGGCCGAAGAAACGTTTTATACTTGGGTTGCCCGTCAACCTGCCCAAGTGCAAGACGACATATTAGGCGACGAAGGCGGCGAAGCTTTGCGCGAAGGCCGTTTGAAAGCGAAGGATATTCCGAAGTATGACGCGGACAGGCCGCTAACTTACGACGAATTCCGACGCAAGATTAAAGAAATTCTTTCCCGCTGATTCGGTGAATCAGCATAACCGCAAGGAGTCCTTGAAATGGCACTGAAAAAGAAACTTACCAAAGAAGAACACGCGAAGCTTTCGGACGCATTGAAAGCCGAATATATCGAAGACGGCGACGGCTTCCGCCTTGACGTTGACGGCGACGAAGATACCGGCGCTTTGAAGCGCGCCAAAGACCGCGAAGCGCAGTTGCGCAAAGACGCAGAAAAGGAAGCGAAAGAACTTCGCGAACGTCTGGAATCCATCGAAGGCGACGACGCCCGCAAGAAAGGCGACATTGCGACGCTCGAAAAGTCTTGGCAATCCAAGCTTGACAAACAGCGCGAAGAATACGAAGGCAAGGTTTCGAAGCTTACCGCGCATACGACGAAAACGCTTGTCGATAACGTCGCGTCGCAGCTTGCCCACAAGATTTCGAACGCACCGGCAATCATCATGCCGCATATCAAGTCGCGGCTTATGGCGGACTTCGAAGGCGATATGCCGGTTACGCGCGTTCTGGACAAGGACGGCAAGCCGTCGGCCCTTACTATCGACGAACTGGCAAACGAATTCGTTGCAAACAAGGATTTTTCTGCTATTATCACGGCTAGTAAGGCGTCCGGCGGTGCCGGTAAGCCTTCGCAGAACGGCGGCGGTGCCCCGAAATTTAACGGTCAATCCGACAAACCCGCCGACCTTTCGAAGATGAATCCCGCAGAACTTGCGGCGCATCTGAAAGAAGCGAAGGCAAACGAAACTAAGGACGCTTAATCATGGCACTTTCCGACCTTGCTGTTTACTCCGAATACGCTTATTCGGCTTTCTCCGAAACCCTGCGCCAGCAAGTTGACTTGTTCAACGCGGCTACGGGCGGTTCTATCATGCTGCAATCCGCAGCGCACCAAGGCGACTTTTCCGACGTTGCCTTTTTCGCCAAGGTAACGGGCGGCCTTGTTCGCCGTCGTAACGCCTACGGTTCCGGCACCGTCGCCGAAAAGGTCTTGAAACACCTTGTCGATACGTCGGTTAAGGTCGCAGCCGGTACGCCGCCCGTTCGTCTTGACCCCGGCCAATTCCGTTGGATTCAGCAGAACCCGGAAGTCGCAGGCGCGGCAATGGGGCAGCAACTCGCTGTCGATACGATGGCGGATATGCTGAACGTCGGCCTTGGTTCCGTTTATTCGGCGCTGTCGCAGGTTTCCGCCGTTGTTTACGACGCGACCGGCAATACTGCGCCCGACGACGGCCCGACTTGGAACAACCTTAACAACGGCCAAGCCAAGTTCGGCGACCAATCTTCGCAGATTGCCGCATGGATTATGCACAGTACGCCTATGCACAAGCTGTACGGCAACAACCTGTCGAACTCCGAACGCCTGTTTACTTACGGCACCGTGAACGTTGTTCGCGACCCGTTCGGCAAGCTGTTGGTTATGACCGATTCGCCCAACCTGTTCGAAGCCGGTACGCCAAACGTTTATCGCATCCTTGGCCTTGTGCCGGGCGCGGTAATGATTGGTCAGAACAACGACTTCGACGCGAACGAAGAAACCAAGAACGGCGACGAAAACATTATTCGGACTTACCAAGCCGAATGGTCGTACAACGTCGGCGTTAAGGGCTTCGCTTGGGACAAGGCGAACGGCGGCAAGTCGCCGACCGACGCGGCGTTGTTCACTTCGACCAATTGGGACAAGTACGCAACTTCCGAAAAGGATTTGGCGGGCGTTGTCGTCGAAGTTCACTAACGGACGGCAGACGGACGGGGCTTCGGCCCCGTTCTTCTAGTCCTTCACAAATTCAAAGGAGTTTCGAAGATGAAACCGGCAAAAATCCTGTATTTCGTCGATGGTAACGCACCGACCCCGGAAGACTTCGCAGCCGCCGCCGAACTGAACGCGCAAGTTATGTTCAGGAACGCCCGCGCTGTTCCGTCCGAACCGCATTCGCTGGAAATCTGCGACGGCGTAGCGGGCAAGGTTCCGAAGCTGTACGCCGACGCTTACCCGGAAGCGGGCGAAGCAATCAAGAAGAAGGCCGCCGAACTGAAAGCCCTTGCTTCGAAGGTCGGCGACGCCCCGGCACCGAAGGCCAGCGGCAAGGCCGCCGACAAGCCCGCAGCCGCTACGCAGGGCCAGACCCCGGCGCAGGGCCAGAAAGCCCCGCAGGGCGGCAGCGCCCCGGCTTGGAACCCCAACCCGGCGCAGTAACGAACGGACGGCCTGTCGCTTATTGTGGGCAGGCCGTTTCAACAACGAACTAAGGAGTCTTCGCAATGGCAACGAAAAAGGTTGTTTATTTCACGGCAGGCATTAACGCAACGGCTGGCGAACTTGCCGACATTGCGAAGCTTAACGCAGCCGCCGAACCGCAATACGAAGTTTTGGTAGCCAACGGCGCAGCAAATGCCGAATACGGCGAAACCGACCGAATTATTCCGTCGGATTACGTCGCCGGTACTGTTCCTTCGGTTTATTCCGAAGTTGACGTTATCGACCCCGACGCAATCCCGAATCAGGCGCTTACGCCTACGCAGGCAATCGTTAGCGACGCCGAAGCCTTGACCGTTCCGGTTACTGGCACTTACACGACGACCGCAACCGTTAGCGTTGCGAACGGCGTTGTAACCGGCATCGTTCTTTCGTAAGGACGTTGACGCATGGCAATTACAATCGTTGTTGAAGACGGAAGCGGCGTAACAAACGCGAACAGTTACGTAAGCGTCGCAGACGCGCGCATTTACGCTTCGAATCGCGGCGTCGAACTTCCGTTGGACGACGACGAATTGGCGGCCATGCTGATTCGTTCGACGGATTACCTAGAAGCGCAGGCTTGCCGGTTCCAAGGCAAGCCAACTTCGACGACGCAGGCTTTACAATGGCCGCGAACTGGCGTCTTTCTTAACGAAGACGAAGTACCGTCGAACGTTATTCCGAAGTCGCTTATTGCCGCGCAAGTTCAGCTTGCGATGGCGATTAACGCAGGCTTCGACCTTCAACCGAACGTTTCGCCGCAAGACTACGTTACGCGCGAAAAGGTCGGGCCGATTGAAACGGAATACGCCGACCCGTTGTCGGTTGGCATCATGCCCACATTTACCGCAGCGAACGCGCTTCTTGCGCCGCTGTTTGGCGAATGCGCTTCGAACAAGTTTGCGCTTCGAACAATAAGGGTTTGACGAATGGCACGCTTCGACGCAGCAATTAAAACGGCGCAACGCCTTATCGCAAAGAACGGCGAAAAGGTGAAATGGCGCGTTATTGAAGATGCGACGCCGACAGACCCGAACAAGCCTTGGGAACCCGGCCCGGCATTACCGGACGACAAAGACGTTACCATTTGCTTTTTGCCAGTTGACCGGCAGACGCAAGAAACGTTTACGTTTATGAAAGGCACCGAAGTTCCGAAGGGTTCGGTTATGGGGCTTATGGGTAACGTTCCGTTTGAACCGAATTTGAAAGACGTTGTAATTCGTAACGGGGTCGAACTTCGCTTGGCTTATATCGACGTACTTTCGCCGAACGGGCAAAAGGTACTTTATACGATGGTATTTCAAGCATGATTGAATTCGACCAAGTTAACGACGAAGTAAACGCGCTTTTCCGCGTAGCTTGGAACGCAGAAAGCGCGGCAATTGCGGGTTATGTTCCCGAAATTCGTTGGCAGGGCGTGCAATATCGCGACTTGCCGGACGGTTCGAAGTTTTGGGTTCGACTGTCGAAGCAAACCGTTTTTGAAGAACAAGCGACCCTTTCAACCTGCGAAGGAGTACCGGGGCAAAGAAAATACACGGCGTCGGGACTTGTCTTCGTACAAATCTTTTGCCCGAAATCGAATACGCAAGCGTTCGAACTTGGGCAGAAATTGGCGAAGCTTGCCCGTAATGCTTTTCGCGGGAAATCGACGCCGGGTAAGGTTTGGTTTCGCAACACGCGAATTAACGAACTTCCGCCCGAAGAACTTTACGAACGGTTTAACGTCGTTACCGAATTTGAATACGACGAAATAGGTTAAGGAGTTCTTAACATGGTATGCGAAATTGCCAAAATCGACAGCAACATTACCGGACTTGCCTTCGCCGAAGAAGAATGCCTAAAGCAACTTCCGACGACGCCCGTTTGGTACGGACTGGAACCCAACAGCTATTCGGACTTCGGCGGCGAACTTTCGACCGTTGCCCGCGCCCCTATTGACCCGTCGCGCCAGAACAAGAAAGGCACGATTACCGACCTTGACGCATCGGGCGGCTTCAACACGGACTTTACGAAGTCGAACCTTACGCGCCTTTTGCAAGGCTTCTTCTTCGCAGACGCGCGCGAACTTCCTTCGACGCAGCCGCTTAACGGCGCAGCCGTTCCGATTACCGGCGTTACCGCAGCCGACGACACTTACGCCGCAGCTTCCGGGCTTGGCGTGTTCGGTGCGAATATGCTTGTTTTCGCAAGCGGCTTCGCAAACGCAGCGAACAACGGCCTTAAAACCGTCGTTTCGGCTACTGCAAGCGGCGTCGTTGTTTCCGAAGCTTTGGCCGACGAAACGCCGTCCGCAGGCGCGAAGCTGGAATGCGTCGGTCGGCAGCTTGCAAGCGCAGACGCGAACATTGCCGTAACTGGCAACGTTGTTTCGCTTATTGTGACCGCTGGCGACTTTACGACCATGCCCGAACTGTTCCCCGGTCGTTGGGTCTTCATTGGCGGCGATGCCACGGCAAACCGCTTCGCTAATAATGTGGGCTTTGCCCGTATTAAGTCGGTTGCAGCGAAGGCGCTTGTTTTTGACGACGTAACTTGGCAGGCGGCCAACGAAACCGGAACCGGCAAGTCGATTCGGATTTTTACCGGAACCGTTATCAAGAACGAAAAAACGCCGTCGCTTATCAAGCGTCGTTCGTACAATATCGAACGCACTTTGGGCGAAGGCGAAAACGGTACGCAGTGCGAATACTTGGAAGGCGCAGTAGCGAACGAATTTACGTTGAACGTTCCGCAGGCCGACAAGCTGAACGCCGACCTTTCGTTTGTTGCTTGCGACAACACTTACCGCAGCGGCGACGTAGGCGACGAACAGAAAGCCGGAACCCGGATTTCTGCGCCCGGCGAAGATGCGTTTAACACGTCTTCGGACATTTACCGAATCAAGATGGCAGTTCACGACGCCGCGTCGTCGAATCCTGCCGCCCTGTTCGGCTACGTTTCCGAAGCGAACGTTTCGATTAACAACAACGTTACGCCAAACAAGGCGGTCGGCGTGTTGGGTTCTTTCGATACTTCGGCGGGTAACTTCGAAGTCGGCGGTTCAATTACCGCTTACTTTACGACCGTCGCAGCGGTTAAGGCTGTTCGCGCGAATGCCGACGTTGGTTTGTCGGTAATCAGTGCGGCCAAGAACGCCGGTTTCGTGTTCGATATTCCGTTGCTTGGTTTGGGCGGCGGTCGTCTGAACGTCGAAAAAGACGCGCCGATTACCGTTCCGCTGGAACCCGCAGGCGCAGAAAACGCGAACGGCTATACGATGCTTTACGAAGTGTTTTCTTATCTGCCGAATCTGGCAATGCCGGACTAATTGCGGTAAACTCAAAGGGCCGGGTAATACCGGCCCTTTCTTCATTCAATCGGAGTAAATCAAATGTCTGGACTGTTTAAGCAATTCAAAACGAATTCGGCAAAAGAAGTCGAAGGCGTCGAAATCGAATTTCCCGAAGCGCAGAACGACGACGGCACCGTTCCCACGTTCATCATTTCCCGCATGGGTAAATCGAACAAGGCGTATTCAAAGGCGCTTGACGCGGCGACCCGTCCTTATCGCCGTCAAGTCGAACTTGGCACGCTGAAAAACGAAGTCGCCGAATCGCTGTTTATGGGCGTGTTCGTCGATACCGTGTTGCGCGGCTGGAAGAACGTTCAGGGCGAAGACGGCAAGGAACTTGCGTATTCGAAAGACGCCGCAATTTCGCTTCTTACCGAACTGCCGGACGTTTACGAACGTTTGCAGGAAGAAGCCAAGTTGGCTTCGAACTTCCGCGATAACGCTTTGGAAGCCGAAGCAAAAAACTAACGGAAGTTTTGGCGCACCTGTTGGAACTTGGCCCGCACGAACAGGCAATAGCAAAACAAGCGATGCGCGCGGGCCAACCTTTACCCGACCGCATCGCGAACGCGCCAGAACTTGAAGTAGGCTTGCAGTTGTATTTGCAAGCCTTCTTCGACCTAGATAGCGAAAGGTCGCACGGCAACGGATTAGCGCCGATACCTTGGACAAGTATTGCGGCTTACGCAAGGGCTTTCGAGTTTGACGAAGAACAAACCGAAGATTTGTTTTACTTTGTTCGCAAGCTTGATTCGCAACATTTGAAGCGACTTGCGGAAAAACAAAAGGCGGCGTCGAATAGTGGCAAAAAGCCTGTTAGACCTAGCCGATAGGCTGGAAAAGAAAGCGAAGGCAATAGACGAAGCGGCGTCCCAAAACGCCGTCGATACCGCTTTGGCTATTGTGGGCGACTTGGCGTATAAAACGCCCGTAGATACTTCGCAAGCTTTGTCGAACTGGATTGTAACGCTTGAAAGTCCGTCGGGTCAACAGATAAAGCCACATTTTCCGGGCGTGCAAGGTTCAACGCAACGCGCTTCGGCTGCGGAAACGTTGAACCTTGCAAAGCTTGTTTTGCGTAATAAGAAGCCCGGACAGGCGATTTTTATTACGAACAACCTTCCGTATATTCGCCGCTTGAACGATGGTTATTCGGCACAAGCCCCGGCGGGTTTTGTCGAACGCGCCGTTTTAATCGGTCGTAAAATGCGTAAGAAGTTTAAGATTAAGGATTAAAAGAAATGGCTGACGAAAACATAGAAATTAAGGTTCAAGACAAAGTTTCGCCGTCCATTTCGACGAAGCTTCGCACAATCGCAAGCGAAGCCCGCAACGCCGACGCCGCAGTTAAGAACCTTCAAACGCAGCTTTCGGCAATCAACGTCGGCGGCCTGTCGCAGCTTATCAACGCTTCGGCCAGCGCAACGCGCCAGCTTCAACAAGGCGCACTTGCCGCGCAACGGCTGGCAACCGAACAGCAGCGCACCGCAACAGCCGCAGCGCAGGCCGCAGCCGCCCAAACGCGCGTCGCCACGGCTGCGACCCAAGGGGCAACCGCGCAAGCCAACCTTGCCACGGCCACGCAGCGCACGCAGACGGCCCAACAGCAGACGGCGACAGCCGCGCAGCGCCTAGCGACAGAACAGCAGCGGACAGCCGTTCAGACGGCCAACGCGGCGGCAGCGAACGACCGGGCCGCCCTTGCCGCCCTGCGGCTGCAACAGGCGCAAGACCGGGCCGCCAATTCGACCCGCAACGCGACTTCGGCCCTTGGCGGATACATTCGAACCGCTGCCGGAATTCTTGGCGTAACGATTTCGGCGAATGCGATTCTTTCCAGCGCCGACGCATACGTTACGCTTCAAAATAAGTTGCAGAACGTAACGAAGTCGCAAGAACAAGTTAACACGCTTACCGGCGAACTGTTCGACCTTGCGAACCGCACGCGCGCGGGCGTCGAAGAAACGGCGACCGCTTTTACGCGCTTCGACCGCGCCTTAAACTTTATGGGCAAGTCGCAAGAAGATTCGTTGCGTTTGACCGAAACCATTAACAAAGCCCTTATCGTTTCCGGCGCAACAGCGCAAGAAGCGTCGTCGGCTTTGTTGCAGCTTTCGCAGGGCTTCAACGCCGGTAAGCTGCAAGGCGACGAATTCCGCGCAGTTTCGGAAAATATGCCAATCGTTTTGGACGCCGTAGCGAAGGCGCTTAACGTTCCAATCAACCGCGTTAAAGAACTTTCGACCGAAGGCAAGATTACTTCGGAAGTTCTGTTTAATGCGTTTGCGCTTATTCAAGACCAAGTAGACGCAACATTTAACAAAACGACGCCCACAATTAGCCAAAGCTTGACCGTTCTTCGCAACAACGCAATTCAGTTCTTCGGCGAATTGAACAAAGCGACCGGATTTACCAACGGGCTTTCGCGCGCGATTCTTTGGCTTGGTGAAAACTTGAAGACGGTTGCCGTAATCGTCGCCGGGCTTGGCGTTGCGTTGCTTGTTGCCTTCGGTGCCCCGTTGGCCGGTGCGCTGGCCGGTGCAACGGCTGCGGTAAAAGCCTTTACGCTGGCGCTTGCTTCGAACCCGATTGGCCTTATCGTCGTCGCGCTTTCGACTGCGATTGCGTATCTAACGCTTTTCCGCGACGAAATTAACTTAGGAATCGACGACGTTACGACGTTGGGCGATTTCTTCCGCGCGACCTTTGAAGGCATCGGCCAAGCAATCGACGACGTTAAATTGATTGTCGGCCAATTGTGGGCAGATATGACCGAAGGCGCTTCCGGGGCGCTTTCCGAAATTTCGTCGTTTGTTGGCGATTCTGTTTCCGGTTGGATTGAAGATTATTCCGCGTTCTTCGAAACCGACCGCAAAGGTTGGGCCGGTGCGCTTGAAAATACCGCAAAAGTTCTTGACGCAATCGCCGGGCTTTTGACCGGGGCGGCAATCTTTGCCGGTCGCGCAATGGCCGAAATTGTTATTACGGTTCAAAACAAAATCGCAGACGCTTACAACGTTCTTGCCGGTTGGATTGAAACCGTAACGAATAAAGCAATTGAAGCCGCGAACAAGCTTCGCGCTTTGGTCGGTAAGTCGGCTTACGAACTTGTGTCGTTCGAACGCATGGGCAGCGCAGGCCAAACCGAATTCGAATCTTGGGGCAAGCTTTGGGCGCAATCGCTGGAAGACGGGTTTAACAGCCAAGGCGGCGCAATGCAAAACATGCTGAACGGACTTTTCGACCGTTCGCAGCAAATCGGGGCGCAGCGCCGGGCCGCAGGAAGCGCGCAGCTTCGCGGGGCCGGTACGTCGCAGCTTGCCGGGGCTACCGACGCAAACGCGGCCAAGGCTGCGGAACGCCGCGCGCTGGCGTTGGAAAAAATCAATACGCAGCTTGATAACGAATTGGCGCGCATGTTCCAGCTTCAACCGCAACGCGAAGCGCAAGCGAAGTTCGACCAAATCGAAGAAAGCTTGATTCAGAAAAAGATTAAGCTTACGTCGGAAGAAGCCGAAGCAATCAAGGCGAAGATTCGCGCCGTTCAAGACGCGACCGAAGTTCAACGCCAGTTCGACGCAATTTATCAAGAAGCCGTCGGCCCGTTGAAAGAATACACGGCGACGCAGGAAGCGGCGAACAAGCTTCTTCAAATGGGCGCAATTACGCAAGAACAGTATTCGCGCGCAGTAACGAAGGCGTCGGAAGCTTACGCGAATTCGCAAGACCCGTTGCGCCAATACAATAAAGACTTGCAACAGCAATTCGACCTTTTGACGATGCTTCCGAAGCAACGCGAAGTCGAACAGCAGATTATGCAAGTTCAAAACGATTTGTTGTCGAAGGGCATTGTTCTAAACGAACAGGAATTGGCGCAGCTTCGCGAACGGCTTGTATTGCTGCAACAGCTTAACGCAGTTTCGCAGCAAGAAGCGTCGTTAATGGCCGGAAGCGTTGAACGTCGCCAAGCCTATATCGACCAATTGACCGCGATTAACAACCTTCTTCGCAATCCCGATTCGGGCTTTACGAAGTCGGATGCAATGTCGGCCATTGGCGGTTCGGACGTTGGGCAATTCTTGGTCGGTTCGCCGGAAATGATGCAAGCCGAAGTTGACCGCTTGGGCGAAATGTATTCGCAAATCGACGCATTGCGACAGGCCGATTTGATTAGCGAACAGACCGCAGCGGCGGCGAAGTTGCAGATTTGGAACGCGCAGCAAAACGCGCAGCTTCAAACCGCAAAAACGTTCTTTGGTCATTTGGAAGGCTTGCAGTCGTCGAACAATCGCAAGCTTGCCGCAGTCGGCAAAGCTGCCGCAATTACGAACGCAGTTATTAACACGTATCAAGCCGCAACGGGCGCTTATGCGTCTATGGCGTCGATTCCATACGTCGGCCCGGCGTTGGGCGCTGCCGCAGCCGCCGCAGCCATTGCCGCAGGTATGGCAAACGTCGCGCAAATTCGGTCGCAGCAAACCGGCTTCATGGATGGCGGTTATACCGGCAGCATTGCGCGAAACGAAGTCGCGGGCGTCGTACACGGTCAAGAATTCGTAATGGACGCAGCAACAACGGCGCGGGTCGGCGTTGCCAACCTTGAAGCCTTGCGTTCCGGTGCCGCCCAAGTGTCGCAGAACAGCAGCAACGCAGGCCAAGCCGCGCCGCAAGGTTCGGCCCCGGTTCCGGGCGAAAACGGCGGTAATGTGGGCAACACGACAAACGTTCGCATGATTAACGTTCTTGACCCGGCATTGGTTGGCGATTACTTGTCTTCGCCGGAAGGTGAACAGGTTTTTGTTAATACAATTCGTCGTAATTCCGACGTTGTTAAACAGGCTTTGCAGAATGGCTAAAATTACGACAACACTTTTCGGCGAACTTGCAATTCTTCCTCATCCTGCCGAAGCGCCCATTACTGAAACGTTGGAATTTTTAACCGACGTAATGGAAGCTTACAACGGAAACGAAGAACGTTTGCAACTTCGAAGCAAGCCGCGCCATTCGTTTAAATATACCGTACCTGTTCAAGCTTGGAACATGGCCGCCGCGTTCAATACCGAAGCCGGGGCCATTCGCAAGCGTTGGGCCGTGCCTATTTGGACGGAAGCGCAGTACGTCGGAAGCGTAGCCGCTGCGGCTGCGTCCATTGCTTGCGATACGACAATTTACGACCTTCGGGCGAATTCGCTTGCGTTGCTTTTCGCAGGTTGCGAAAGCTGGCAAGTTGTCGAAATTGCGTCGATTACTTCGGATTCAATCGTACCGGCCAACGAAGTTTCGGCTACTTCCGGCGCTTGGCTTGTTCCTGTTCGTCTTGGTTGGATTGTTGGCAACGTCGATAAGCCCACAAGCGGACATAACGCAAAATCGAACGTAACGTTTCAGCTTGAAGATTCGTTGTTAATTGTTCCGCCCGCGCCTTCGCAATATCTTTCGCAAGATATTTATTACGAACCCGGTTTGCTTGCTGGCGATAAGATTTCGCGAACAATCGAACAACGGTTGGACGTTATCGACTATTCGTTGGGGCCGGTTGCCCGTCGTTCGCCTTGGGATTATTCGCGCTTTGGTACGCCTTACCGTTCAATGATTGAAGGGCCGGAAGAAATGCGCGATTTCAAAGAATTTTTATACCGACGCGCCGGTAAATATCGCGGCTTTTATATGCCGACTTTCGAAAACAATTTGCGCTTGCTTAACGTCGGTACGATTGTTTCGACGTTGGTTGTAAAGTCCGATTCGTTTATAGATTACGCCAACGTAAGAACGAACATTGCAATTCAAAGGGCGAACGGTTCTTGGCTGGCGCGCGGCATTTCGAACCCTGTTCAAATCGACCCGGAACGCATACAATTAACTTTGTCTTCGCCGTTGAATATCGCAGCCGACAGCGTGACCCGAATTAGTTACTTGGGCTTCAATCGGCTAGATACCGACCGCATCGAAATTAGTTGGCGCGGAAACAATGTCGCCGAATCCGAATTTCGAATATTGGAATTGACACAATGAGAAAAGAACTTTACAGGTTTGTCGAAGGTTCGAACGTTTGGACATTAACAAGCGCGGACAGCGACGAAAGTTATAACGGCGAAGTTTACGAATCCGCAACCATTGGGCGCAACGAAGCCGAATCGAAAAACGAACTTTCGCGGGCAAACCTTGAAGTTTCTTTGGACATTGACAACCCAATGGCCCGCCGTTGGCTGCGGCAAGTAATCGACAACGTTGTAACGCTAACCATTTTTCGAAAAGACCTTGAAACGTCAAGCGTTGTTGTCGTATGGAAGGGGCGGCTTTCTTCGGTAAAACCGGACATAACCGCGATAACCCTTGTTTTCGAATCTATTTTTACTTCGCTGCGTCGCGCCGGTCTTCGCAAGCGTTATCAACGTTCTTGCCCGCATGTTTTGTACGGTCGCGGCTGTTCGTTGAATAAAGCCGATTGGGCGACCGCTGGCAAAATGCTTGCATTGTCTGCCGACGGCTTGACCGTAACAGTTCCCGAAGCGGCATCGTTTCCCGACGGCTATTTTACTGCGGGAATGATTGAAGCGCCCGACGGAACGTTAAGGTTTATAACGAACCATATTGGGCAATTCTTGACGTTGATTCGTCCGGTTGATTCCTTGGGCGAAGCTTTGATAAATAGCGGTTACGGCGTAAATTACGGCGGATTTTACGGCGGCGTTTCCGTTAATATTTATCCGGGTTGCGACCGCACAAAAGAAACTTGCAAGAACAAATTTAACAACTTGCCGAATTACGGCGGGTTTCCGTTTATTCCGTTGAAAAATCCTTTCGGCGGAAGTTCTATCGTTTAAGGGGCGAACTTATGGTTTGGTGGTATATCGCCGTTTTTATCGTTGCTTTGGTCGTCGCGTTTGCGATGGCCCCGAACGCGCAACAACAAAGCCCGTCGATTCAGGAAGTCGAAGCGCCGACAGCCGAAGAAGGCCGCGCAATTGCTGTTTTGTTCGGAACGCGCGACATTAAAGGGCCGAACGTTGTTTGGTACGGCGACGTAAAGACCGTCGCAATCAAGAAGAATGGCGGGAAGAAATGACAGACGAACCCGTAAAAGTCAAAATGCGACATATCCGCGAAGCGCGTATGTGTAGCAAAGGCGCACGCGCTTTTTTCGACGCGCACGGTCTGGACTGGCAAGAATTCTTGCGCGAAGGAATCGACAGCGACAAGCTAGAAGCAACGGGCGACACAATGGCCCTTAACGTCGTAAAGGTGGCTAAAAATGGGCGGTAGTTCGAAGAAAGTAACCGTCGGTTATAAATATTACGTCGGAATGCACTTGATTTTGTGTCATGGTGTGGCCGACAAACTTATTCGAATTCGTGTTGACGAACGCACCGCTTGGATTGGCGAAAATACGGGCGGTTCGTTGTCGATTAACAAGCCGTCGTTGTTTGGCGGCGAATCGCGCGAAGGCGGCATTTCCGGTACGGTTGACTTTCAAACCGGCTTGAAGACGCAAACGGCGAATTCGTATCTTGTTTCCAAGCTTGGTTCGCTTGTGCCAGCGTTCCGGGGCGTTGTGGGCATCGTTCTTCGACAGGTTTACATGGGGCTTAACCCATACTTGAAGAATTGGGAATTTCGCGTACAGCGCATCCATAAACGCTTCGACGACCAAACGCAATGGTACGACGAAAAGGCCGAAATTCTGCCGTATGGTACTTCGGCGTTTTTGAACGACCCTTGGCAATATCAAGTTTTGCCGTTTCATTCGAACCCCGGTTATACGAACTTGTCGATTCCGACAAGCGGTTGGCAGGGTACGCAGAAAATGCCGTTCAACGATTCGCGAAACTGGCCGTATCCGACGCCGCCCGGCTGGCCGACGCCGAACCTTTCCGTTATTTGGGTTAAGAAAACGATTTATATTCCTGCCGGTCTTATCGTTCAGATTAGGGCCGACAACGGTTGTTGCGTATTCTTGAACGGAAGTTTTATCGGCGCTTCTAACCAAGCAAACGAAAATATACCGAATAACGCACAATATCCGGTCGAAGTTCAAGTAGAAGCGTCGGGAACTTACGAAATCGCCGTTAAGGCTTATACCGAAGAAACAACAGCGGGGCAAGCTGGCAACAGCTTGTATATTACGCTTGTTTCGACGAACGGCGGAAGTATGAACCCTTCCCACATTATCCGCGAATGTTTGACCGACCCCGATTGGGGCATGGGCTACCAAGACGCAGACATAGACGACGCTTCGTTTATCGCAGCCGCCGACAGGCTTTACGACGAAGGAATGGGTATTTCTATTCTTTGGGATACGCAAACTTCAATTGAAGAATTCGTAAAAGAAATCGTAAGGCATATCGACGCCGCTTTGTTCGTTGACCGGACAAGCGGAAAGTTTGTCTTGAAGCTTATTCGCGACGACTTCGACGAAGGTTCGTTGATTACGCTTGACGAAAGCAACGTAGACAAAATAACGGACTTCAAGCGACCAACTTTCGGCGAACTGATTAACGCCGTTACGGTTACTTATTGGGATATGACACTAGGCGAAGATTCTACGTTGACCGTCGCCGATATTGCCTTGGCCCAACAGCAAGGAAATACCAACCTTTCGTCGATTAAGTATCCGGGCTTCGTTACTGGCGAAATTGCTTCGCGTGTCGCGCAACGCGACTTGCAACAGCTTTCGACGCCGCTTGTTTCGTGTACGATTTATGCGAACCTTGACGCCGAAGACTTGAACATAGGAAGCGTATTTAAACTTAATTGGCCCGATTACGACGTTAATAACTTGGTTATGCGCGTTACTGGCATTGCATACGGCGACGGTAAAACCAACCGCGTTCGTATCCAATGCGCCCAAGACGTGTTCGCCCTTCCTGAAACGGCCTTTATTCCAGACGCGCCGCCAGTGTGGGAAGACCCGTCGGCGGCACCAATGCCGGTCGTTGACCAAATCGCGTTCGAAGTTCCCTACCTTGAACTTGTGCAAATCCAAGGGCAAACGACGGTTGACGGCCTTTTGTCTGGAAACGCCGACGCCGGTTACGTCGCGGCTGCGGCTGTTCGCCCGGCTTCGGCTGCGCTTTATACGCGCTTGTTTACGGACAGCGGCGCGGGATACGAAGAAGCGGGCCAAGTTGACTTTTCGCCGTCCGCTGTTCTTTCGGAAGACATTTCGCGAATTCAAGAAACCTTCGACGTTGAAGACCAACAAGACTTCGACGAAATCGTTTTGGGTTCTTGGTTCCAAATGGGCACCGAAATTATGGGCTATTTGGGAATCGCCGGAAATACAATAACGGTGCAACGCGGTTGTTTGGATACCGTGCCGGTTGAACATTCGGCAGGCGAAGCCCTTATTTTTTGGGATTATTACGCAGACGGCGACCCGACCGAGTACGTCGCTTCGGACGTTGTTTCGGTGAAGCTTCCGACAGTTACAGGCGGCGGACAACTTGAACTTGTAGCCGCCCCGGTTTCGACTGTTACGCTTGCTTCGCGGGCCGTTCGTCCTTATCCGCCCGGCGATTTCAAAGTAAACGGCGAATATTTCCCGGCTGAATTGTCCGGCCCTGTTGTCGCAACTTGGACGACGCGCAACCGTCTTCAACAAACGACGCTTGACCTTATCGACTTTTTCGACGGCCCGATTACGCCCGAAGCTGGCACAACTTATACGGTTCGCCTTTTGAGCGTAGGCGGAACGCTTATCGAAGAACAAACCGGCGTAAGCTTGCTTACTGCGACGGTCACGGTTCCCGGTAGCGGAAATTTCAGGTTGCAGCTTTTGAGCGAACGCGACGGTTACGAAAGCTTCCAAACGCACGACTTCGAATTTCATTATTCGGCGGAACTGCAACGGCTTTCGATTCCGCTTACTTACGACGAACAGACGGGCGACAACGTGGCAACGCTTACACGACTTGGCGGCGCACCTTGGGTAACGCCGGGTGGCATGGTCGGCGACGGCTATACGGCCCGCTATCGCTTGGAAAATGCCGATTTGCCGGGTTTCGTCAAGTTCGGCGATGTTGGCCCGCTTACGCTTCACGCCAGCATTAAGGCCATTCGTTCGCGTCAATCAACCCGCGACGTTATCGTTTCGGCTTGCGAAGACAATTCGACAGCAAATCCGAAGCTTGAACTTTGCGTAATGAACGACGAACGTTATACAACGAACGGCCTTGCGAACTTAGCCCTTCGTTCTTATACCGGCACAATGCAAACGATGCGACTTGCGCGCGGAAATTGGAAGTACGGGCTTCGTTTTCCTGCGCTTGAAGTTGGCGGCCAGAAAGTGCGCCCGCAAGCGTGCCTTTTCGTTGACGCCGACACGCTGCTGATTTCAGGGCACTATAACGACACGCTTTCGCGCGTGTACCGAATCGACTTGCCCACAATGACAGTAACCGGACAATTCGACTTCCCGTCGCCTTATGTGCATATCGCGTCGGCAGCTTTCCGGGCTTCCGATTCGACGTACTGGTTCGGCGATTACATAACCGAAACGCTTTTGGCTGTTGATTTGGCGGCCAGCTTTACGGCTGGAACCGCACAAATTACGTTTACCAACAATTGTTCGAACCTTACAGGCTTCGGTGCGATTGAATGGGTTAACGTAAGCGGAACCGATTACTTGTTGGCCGGTGAATACGCAACAAGCGGAACCGATTACTTGTACGTTATACCGGCGTCGGCTTTAACTAACGGCGGAACTTTTGCGATTGCGAACAGGCTTAAAAGGTTTGTTCTTTCGACGATTAACCGTAACCAAGGCGTCGCCATGCACGGCGGCAAGCTTTACGTTACGTCGAATCGCATTCCGTCAAGCGGCACGCTTACCGGCGAAATTACCCGTTACGACATTCTTACGGCTATCGCTTCAACGGCAGACGGTGCAACTTTGAATTACGAAAAGCTTTGGTACGCGCCTTCGCCTTACCCGGAAGACTTGTCGTTTAATCCTTCAACCGGCGAAGTTTGGACTTCGACCGAAGGTTATAACGCCGTAATTGACTTCGACGGTTGGTTGTCTTATTGGTCAACGAAGCTTGAAGATACGAACGACGCTTATATTCCCGAAAATCATGTAACTGTCGAATACGACGGGGCCGGGCAAGTTACGGTTAAAATCAATAACCAATTGTTCGACGTTCTTTCTTGGACGCCGACAATTACGCCCGCTGTTATTTCAATTGGCGGGCCGCCTGCCGCTGCCGCTGGCATAACGAACGGCTTTTTTGTGGGCAGCGTGCGAAATATCGTATTGCAAGACCAAGCAATGACGCCGACACAATACGCCGACGCTATCGACGGAACCGACGACGAACCGAACACGCTTACGGCTTACAGCGTTACAATTACGAACCCCGGTGCAGAAACAGGCACGACAGCCGGTTGGACAAACGAAGTCGGCGCGCTTGGCGTGCGTACTGCAAACCCGACGCCGCACAATGGCGGAAACTACTTCTTCGGCGGCGCAGTTGCCCAAACCATCGCACGGCAGCGGTTTAGCATTGAAACGGCGACCGGGCTTACGACAACCGAAATCGACGCAGCGGCAGCGGCGAACGAACTTTGGGCGCGTGTTGATTGGTGGCAAGTTAACTTCAACGCAAACGACCCCGGTTCAATGGGCATTCGCATGTTGAACGGCACGCCTTCGCAAATTTCGTTGACTTATTCGGGATTGGTTGCAATTGTTACAGGCGCAGCCGACGGCGCGCACGAATGGATTTTGCGCGGTCTTCCTGTTTTGATTCCGTCCGGTGCCCGCAATATCGACGCAGTTATTCGCAACGACCGCAACGCCGGTACGAACAACGATGCGTATTTTGACGACATTACGTTAACTTTCTATAAGAAGTAAGGAGTTTCAAAAATGGCAGCTTCAACCGAACCCCGTTCCGGTCTTTTCTTCGGCTGGACTTATGGCGAAAACGGATGGAATACCGGCATGGATGCAAACCTGTTGCGGCTTGGCCGCTTCGGGTTCCACCTGTCGGCCAAATCCCGCGCCGTGACAGCCCCGCCCGCGACGCCTGCGGCTGGCGACAGCTACATAGTGCCAGCGGGCGCGACAGGCGCTTGGGCGGGCAAAGAAGGGCAATTGGCGGTATGGGTGCCCGGCACGCCGTCTGGCGCTTGGGCGTATGGAATCCCGCGCCTTGGTTGGGTCGCCTACGTCGAAGACGAAGAAGTTTTGACCGCTTACAAGGCTGCGGGTTGGTCGGCGGGCGTCGCTATCTAAAAGAACGACAGCGCGGCGGTTTTGGCCTTCTTCAACCGCCCGCAGTCGTACAGCATTTCGACCGCTTCGTTAATGTACCAATCGTAATTTATATCGTCGGGAAATTCCGTCGGCAAGTCCATTACAGGGCGTGCGCCGTCGGTTTTCCCGACTTTGTTTCCGCTTATTACGTAAGCAATATGCCCGGCTTCGTTCTTCGGATAATACCAACGAACGACCTTGCCAAGATAACGACCGTTCTTTTCGCCGCCGCCGCGCACGTTCTTTACTGCAACGAAGCGCCGGAAGTCGCGGCATTCTTTAATCGTCTTTTCGACTGGCGTTCCGTCAACAAGGAAGCGAACAACGGCGTCGGAACAAATCAGGGTTTCGGGGTTCTTCGAAAGAATCGAATTCAACGCCGACCCGCGTTCGCAGTACGCGCCCTTCGTCTTGGCCCCTAGCCGTTCGTCTAAAAAGCGCGCTTCGGGGTCTCCGCCGTCGTCCTTGATTGCGACATAACTGTTAACGTCGCGGCTAAATACGGCCTTGTATCTGGTTTCTTCGGTCTTGTAACCTGTATGCGCTTCCCATGCTGCAATAATGGCCCTTACGTCGTTGTGTCGCGACTTGTGATACTTCGAAATAAAGCCGTCGGTATTGCCCGAAATAACTTCGATGCCCGCAAGTTCGATTGCTTCAATAAGCATAAGCAAAACAAGTTGCCCGGTAATCGTTACTTGCAACATAAGTTGCGGCGCATAAAGCGTCGAATACTTGTTGCCAAGTTTACCGAAGCTTCCGTTAATCGTAATCTTCAAGCTGTCGGCAATGGTCTTCCATTTCTTCGCCGCCTTCCTGTCGCCCGCCTTCTTGGCTTTGGCCGCTTCGGCTTTGGCGTGAATTCGCGTGTTTACGATTTTTTCGTAAACGGTTAAGAACGCTTCGCCCAAGTGCGGCGGGCAAAGTCTTTGATTAAGGATTGTTCGCGGGTAAAACGATTCTACGTCGTTATCTGCCAAAATTATTTCGTCGCTTGCGTAATGCGCCGTTTTCTTTTCGGTCGAATGCAAGCCGCCCATGCCTAGTTTATACGTCGAATTGCCGATGGTTACTTTAAGCTTTTCCAGTTCAGGCGGCATAATGGGCGAACCCAAGCCGTCAAGATAGAACCGGGCGCTTCGTACTGTTTCCAGCATTTCGCGAAGCTGCGGCGTTTGATAGCAAACGAAGTCGGGCACTTCATAAGCCAAGACGGTATCGGCGGCAAGTGTGGGCTTCTTGGGATAGTAGCCAAGGACTTTTTGAAGTTCGGAGTTAATAACCGCTTCGGCTACCTGCGCGTCGGATTTCGACCGAAGGTCTACGCCGTATTCTTCCGACATTTCCGCCCGCAACTTCAATTCTGGCGCAAGTTCGTTAAACAAAAGTTCGGTATTCGAAAGGTCGTTGCAGCAATACGGGCGCACTACTTCGGCGTCTTCTTGCGTCAAAACGTGATTTTCTGGAAACGGCAAGTCTTGCATACGTTCGCAATGCAAGCGCCCGGCGTACAACTTCAACGAACCTTGCAGCGGCGCAACTTCGATAAGGTCGATATGATTGTATCGCCCAATTTGTACGCCGTACTTCTTTTCGAATGCGAATGGTGTTACCTTTTCCGTTCCATAGTTCGGCCCGCTTTTAATTATGAAATCGGAAGCTTCTTTAAGCTTCGCGCAGCTTGCCCCGCGTGCCGCTAGTTCAATCATTGGCAAGTCATAATTGCGGGAATTGAAGCCCACGATACAGAATCGCCAAAGCATCCAAAGAAGCTTCGTCGGGTTAAAGTCATGGTCGGGCGAACGTTCAAACGCGACAAACTTTCCGTTATCTAGCGATTTGAAAGCGACGTAAAAGAAATTTACGTAAGTTTCAACGTCGAAGACGAAGACGCTTCCGGCTGGCATTGCCGTTAGTTCTTCGTCCGACATAAATTCGACAGGCCGCAAAGCCTGTCGAATGCTTGCGGCCAGCTTATCGACGACGCGGCTTTTCTTTGCGACGATAAAGCCTTGTTCGTTAATCATGCGAAAGCCCCTTAAAACGGTATGTCGTCTTCGTAATTGTCCGACGGATTATGCGTCGCTTCGCTGCCAAGGTCAAGACCCATAAGAACGCCGCGCAGATTGTCGCCGAAAAATACGACCTTGTTTGCTTCCGGTGCGAAATGCGCTTTCTTAAACGCATGTTCGACGGAAAGAAGAAGCTTCGCAGAAAAGCCCATTCGTTCCGGCAATCCTTCGATTTTGTACGTCGAAGCTTCTTCCTTGTGCATCTTCGACAGAACCGCGCCGTCGTCGAAGAATACGTTTCCGTTCGGGCTAAACGACTGAATAGCGCGAACGCCGTTGTAAAAGTCTTCGGGAACCGGCCAAGGGTTTAAACCGTCAACTTCGAAAACGACTTGGTAATTCGGGTAACGTTCGCCGTAAAGTTGCGTTTTGATAAACGCCCCGTTTTCGAAATAGAACGTTGCAGAAGACGCCGAAAAGCCGAAGCCGGTAAGGGCCGGGCCAGCCTTGGCGACAGCGACCGCCGCGCACTTCGGAAGCATCATGCCGGGCGGAAGGTCGATACCGTGCCACGCTTCCAGCAAGGCCGCCCCGTTGGTCGCGACGGCGCTTCCGGCTTGCAGCAATACGGCGGCATAGGTCGCATTCGGTGCGCCGTCTGTCGCAAGCCCTGCGACCGCAGCGAAGGCCGCTTTAATCCGGTCGTCGATTGTGGCGCATTGCGGGTCGGGCGCAGTAATCGGCACGTCGTCAAAGCCCACACAAGGCACCAACGCCCGGAACGCGCCAGACGACACGGCAAGGGCGTTCGCGGCAAGCTGCGTAATCGACAGTTCTTCGCCGACCTTCGACAGTGCGTCGATAAACTGCAACGTATGCGGGCACGCTACCAAGTCTTCTTCGATAGGATGCGCGACAGTCAAAACGCCGTCGGAAGCCGCCGCCCAATTGTGGGCAATGTGCCCGAATTGAACGTTTGTCGGCCCGGCCTTTTTCTGCGCGATGGCAACGAACTTCAACGCCGCCAAAAGCGACGCCGCAGGGCTTGGCCCCTTCGCCTTGGTCTTTCCGGCTGCGGCTTGCCTGCGCGCCCTTGGCTTTTTCTTCGGCGCTTCTACGGCTGGCGCTTCGTCTTCGGGCGGAAGCGGAATATTACTGTCGATTTTCATTTTCGGCCCCTTCTTCGTCAAGTTTTGAAATTGCCGCTTGAAGATAGTTCGCCAAGTCTAGCGTTTCTTCTAGCGCGTGTTGCAGCCAATCGCGAAGCGACAGCGGGTTATTATCCGTTGTTACGCCATACTTTGCAAGTCCAACGATTGAACGTTGCAACAGTAATTCGCGGTTCTTTTCTACGTTTTTGTCGGGCGATGTTTCGGCCATTTGTTCACCATTCAGCGGAAAGAACTTCGGGATACTTTTTGTTCACCCATACGCGAACACGGCGCGGCGTGCGAAGTTCTGAAACACGCTGCAAAGCTTGATAAGTCGTCGGCGGCGGTTCTTCGGCGTGCCGCTGTCGCCACCAATCGCGCGAACGTTTCGCCGCAAGCCCCGGATGCTCAAGCATTATAAATTCGTTGAACATTTGGAAGCCGCAAAAGTAACTAACCTTAATCATCGGCGGCTTCGTTAGATTTCCGTTTGCGTCGCGCTTTTCGTGCAAATTGTAAAGTACCTTTTGAACGTCGAAATATTCGACTATCGGTGCGTCGCTTCGCAGCGGTTCCAGCGTTCCGGCAGTTGCAAACAACTTCGTTTCAAAAGTAAATTCGGTGCCGCAGTTGATACACTGCCGGGCCGCAGCGTGATTATATACGCCGCATACGTCGCAAATACGAACGGGCGCGTCGCCGCCGCCTTTGCCCGGTCTGTTCGGAATTCGCGGGTCGTTGATTGGGCCAAGCCTTCGAACGTTTCCGGCAAAGTCCGCGTACAGGCAATTTTGTTTGCCAGTATCCGGCGACGGTCGGGTTCCGCGTCCCAACTTTTGAACGTGTTTGCCCGGCGATAGCGTCGGGTTCAAATCGCCGATAAAGTCGATTGGCGGATGGTCGAAACCCGTTGTAAGTTTCTGCCCCGATACCAAGCCGCGAAGTTCGCCAGCTTTGAAAGCGCGCAAGCGTTCGGTATTGGTCTTCGAAGGCAACTTGGAATGAACCGGCAAAACTTCCAAGCCGTAAGACTGAATTACGTTCGCGACGTGTTCGGTATTATCAATGCCAGTTGCGAAGATAAGCCAAGTCGAACGGTCGTAAGCAATTTCGGTCATTTCCCGAACAGCGTTAAAAACAACTTCGTCGGTATCTACGGCGGCTTCTAGTTGCTTGCTGTTGAATTCGCCAGCCGTTACGCCTACTTTCGACAAGTCGATTTCGGTTCGCGTCGGCCTTGCGATAAGCGGCGACAAGTAGCCTTCGGCGATAAGTCGGTTAAACGATTCGACGCCGGTTATATCGTAACAAATGTCGGTAAAAATTCCGTTGTCGGTAATAAGCCCCATTTTCATTCGATAGGGCGTTGCCGTAAATCCGATAACTTTAAGATGCGGGTTAATCTTGCGAAGTTCGGCGATAATGTATTGGTAATGCGAATCTTCCTTATCGCTTAACAAATGGCATTCGTCGACTAACAGCAAGTCGCGCCAACCGAAATGGCGAAGATGCGCCGGGCGTCCGTCGTCTTCTTCAAGCCCGCGTTTAATCGCAGGCGCTACGGACTGAACGCCGCCGAATACGATTGGCATAATCATATCGCGGGAATTCAAGCCCGCCGAATAAATGCCCATTGGCGCGGTAGGCCAAATCGACATAAGCTTTTCGGCGTTCTGTTCGATTAGTTCTTTAACATGCGTAAGCATCATTATTCGTTGATTCGGCCAGTAACCGAAAATTCGACGAATAAAGTTTGCAATTACGACCGACTTTCCGGTTCCTGTCGGCATGGCGACGACGGGGTTTCCGACCCCGCCGCGCTGGAAATAATCGAATATTGAATATTCCGCTTCGTCTTGATACCAACGCGGAACATAAATATTAGACATTCTTTGCAACCGCTGTAATTGGCGAATAAGAATCGCAACCCGTAGCGATGAAATCGCCCGGAATTACGCCGTTGTGAACTTCGCAAAACCATTCGCCGTTTTCGACAGGGTTTGCGGCCTTGCAGCTTCGGCAGTTCTTTTCAGGAATCGCGCCCTTGTGGCAAATGTCCTTCGCCGCGCAATATCCGCACTTGTGAAACGTCGGATTATCCGACAAGCGCGGCGGCGCTTCCTGCGACAGAATGATTTGTTCGGCCTTTTCCTTCATTTGCTGGCCTAGCCGATGGTCTAGCTTAACAAGTTCGCAATGTAAGTCGTCGTCGTTCTTGTTAATGTTCAGATAAAGAACATAACGAAAACGATATTCGTTGCCATACGTCGAAGTTTGGGCGAAATGCTGCGGCTTGCTTACTGCCATTCCAGACGACAAAAGGTCGTTAAAGCCTTTGCCGGTTCCGTTGGTCTTGAATTCCAGCAAAACAGGTTCGTCGATACCGTAGCGTTCGGGAAGCCGGGCGATACCGTCAAGCGACCCGCCGAAATGCCCCATAACGCCGGAAATGCGGTATTGTGGGAATTCCAAGCCGTCGGCTTTCGCGCGTGCGACGTGTTGGGCGTAATACGGATTTTCGTTCGTAATAAGGTCGCAACCCAACGGCAGTTCTTCGCCTTCCTTCAATATGCCGTAACTGTCGCTTTCGGCTTGGTAAAAGAAGCCGTCGCGGTTTTCATACCAACATTGAACGCCGATGCCTTCCAGCCATTCGATAAAGCGGGCTTCTTCACGGTGCCCACGATTGAACAAGCGTTGCTTGCGACCGTCCGTCTTTTCCTGAAAACACCAACGGAAAATATACCAAAGCTTCCGCTTGCATTCGTCGCCAATCAACGACGCGCCAAGGTGCCGACGGTGCCCGCCGTCATACGTGCGAACGCAATATTCGTCTATATCTTCTTTAATGCGCTTCGCAAGGGCGGTTGCAACGCCGGGCGCGTCAAGGTCTACGCTTTGCCTTCCTGCGTCGGATTTCGTCGGCTGCGCGTCGTTCAGCGTTAATTGTGCGTTCTTCGCGTCTTTGCTGTTTTGCATCGTTCTTCACCTTGCGCCGCATAAGGGCTTCGTAATTGTTCGCTAAATAATCCGCCGAAAGTGTCGCAACGTCTTTAAGTTGGTCTTTCGACAGCCAAGATATATGACATTCCGACGGGTCGATTCCTAATTGGTTCGCAAGCCAATTGTACGCCTTCGCGCGCGACATTAAGCCGGTTTGCCAAAGGCGGTCGAATTCGTTATGGGCTTTCGTTCGAAGCTGGCGCGTTGTTCTGTCGGCCATACGACCCAACGGAATAAACGTGCCCGGATGGCAACCAACGGCGGCGCGACAATCATTGCAATAATAAATGTGCGGCCAATTGCCATAAGTTCGCCCGTAAATCTTGTCGTTCGTTGTTAGTTCAATGTTGACAGAACAACAAGTATCGCATTGTTCGGGCGTCGGCAATGCGTCTTTTATTTTCGACATAAGTTCGCATACTCCTTAAAAAGAAACGCCGGGGCCGGTTAAGACCCCGGCGAATCTACGCCGCGACGGCGTTACGCCTTAACGCTGGCCCCAAGGTGCCGCGCCTGCCGGTGCGCCGCCCTGCGCGGGCTGGCCGCCCTGTTGCCAGCCGCCGCCCTGCGCGGGCTGCTGTTGGGCGGGCTGTTGGGCAGGCTGGCCGCCCCATGCCGGTTGGCCGCCCTGCGGGGCCGGGTTCTGCGCCGGTTGGCCGCCCCAAGCTGCGCCGCCCTGCGGCTGTTGGGCCGGTTGCTGCGCGGGCTGCTGCTGTCCGCCCCAAGCGCCGTTCGGCTGGCCCTGCGGCTGCTGTTGCTGCGGCTGCGCTGCCGCTGCGCCTGCGCCAGCCTTGCCCGGTTCGTTCCCGTTCATATCGAAGACCTTTTTAACTTCGGTATACTGCGGGTCGTTTTTCTGCGGGCCGACTTCGATAAGAAACGGCAGGTTGTGAAGCTGCGACGAATCGGTAACTTGGAACACGCCGATTACGTGGCAGATTGCCGAAAGCTGGCGGTGCGCGATTTCGACGGTCTGTTGGTTGGAATGGTACAGGTTCAGGCGATAAGCGCCGGTCGTGCCCTGCTGCGGGCCGTCGATAATCCGCAAGTTCAGTTGCAGATAACCGCCGTCGTTCGCCTTGTTGGCCTTGACTTCGGAAGATTCGACGATTACCGGATGCTTGCCAATCGGCAGGCTTCCGACGCCTTGGGTCGGGTCGTACTGTTGGGCGTTGAACGCTTGGATAAGTTGCATGATGTTTCACCTTTTCGAAAAGTCTTCGCCATTGGTTACGGCGGCGAAGTAAACCGTTTTATTGCATCGCTTTCGCGAACAATGCGGTAAGGTCGGGCTGTTCAAGTTCGTTAAGATTGCCCAAACGGTCGCGCGCGAAAACTTCGGGAATTTCCTTCGTTCGCAGCGCCCGAACCGGCTTCGGCATTCCGGGTACGCTTGCTTCGCCCAAGTGCATAACGTTATCGAACAAATGCGGAACTTTAACGTTAAGGTCTTTGCCCGGAAAGAACGGGCGTTTTTGCATAATCGGTTCGTAAGTAACTTCGCCGTTCTGCAAAATCGTTTGCCGTCCGTTTTCAACAAGGGCTTGTTTCGCAATCATTACGATATGCTTTTGTGGCATGTAATACAAGTCGTTTGCGATTTTCATTACACGTTCGGACATATTGCCGTAAGCCTTCATACCGTGTTTAACCTTGCCCAATTCGTCGGCCAAGATAATTTCGGCGATGTTCGAAATACTGTCAATACCCAACGTATCAAAATTCGCAGCTTCGCGCGACTTCATAAACCATTCGAAGAATTCGACGATAAGCGCGGGCGAATACGCTTCCCATGCCGGAACGTTCGAACCGCGCATGGACAGCATACCGGGTTCGGTCACAAGCAAAACCGGACGCGGCGCAGTATTGATAAGCGGCGTTTTGCCGGAACCGGGCGCACCGAATACGACGGACTTTACGCCGTAACGGCGGGCCAGTTGCGACGCCGGTTTTAATTGCGACATTTGCATAACTTGCACCTTCGGGAATGGCCCCGGCGCTTGTGGGCAACCGGGGCGGGGTTTTTACTTCGACTTCGGCGCGACAAGTTCAAGCGCGGGCGTTGCTTCCTTCGACGTAACAACTTCGTCGATAAGCTTACGGAACTTGTCGGGAAGGTTCTTGTATTCGGAAACGGAAAGTTCGGGCTTCCATTTAACCAAACGTTCGGCGATAAATTCGCCTTCGGGGCCGGTCTTTTCGATTTTCTGCAAAGCTTTTTCGACGGCTTCTTGGCCGCCTGCAAAGCTGCGGTTAATCTTGAAAACGGCTTTCAGTTTGTAGCCTGCGCCAAGTTCGACGTTTTCGGTTCCTTCGCGCAAAGCTTCGGGGTCGAAAGCGAAAGCGTTTTTCAGAACTTCGGCGCGCAATGCGGATTCGGCTTCTTTCGCTGCGGCAAGCGCCTTCGTTGCTTCCTGCCATTGCAGAATCAAAGCGTCGCGGTTAGCGTTTTCGTTGAAAGACATTGTTGTTACTCCTTCGGTTGGGCCGCCGCACAATTGCGCCGGTATGTACGAACTATACGACGGCCCTTCGTTGCTGTCAAGCCCCTTGTTCAAGAATTTTTCGTTCTTCGAACAAGTCGCGGTTGTTGGCGTCGAATTCGGTAAAAGCGTTCGGGAAGCGACGACGAAGCTTCGCGATGTTGACCGACTGCGCTTCGCCGAAGTTCGAACCGATGGCGCGCAGCAAAAGCGCATCGTACCAAAAGCCGTCGCCGACTTCTTCAAGCGCGTTAACAGCGTCGAAAGTTTCGCCTTCGGCTGCGGCGCTAAGGGCTTCCAACAGTTCGCCCGCTTCGGTCGCCTTGCCAATAATCGCATGGATGATATTTACAGCGGCGTCGTCGTCTTCGGGACGGTCGGAAATCCATTCGGGAAGCTTCGCCAGCGTTGCCGCGTTGGCTTCCGGGGCCGGAACGCCAGTGTCGCGACCGTAGAACATGGCTTTCTTGATTGCGTCAAGCTTCGTAAGGGCTTCGACGGCTTCGGCGATGGTTTCGCGGAAGTAGGCCAGCGGCACGCGGTCGCCGTAATACTTGTCGGACGCCGTAACGTGCGCTTCTTCGATATAGTCGAAGGTCTTTGCGGGTTCGTTCATACGTTCACCTTTTGGAAAGGCCGGGCACCATGCGCCAGCGTTCCAGCACTGTAACCGACCCGGCTTTTCCTGTCAACAAAAATTGACAGCAGGAAAGAAGCCGGGTAAGCTGCCCACAATTGCTAGAAGGTGGCGTTATGGACATTGAAGAACTAACGAAGCGGGTAAAGAAAGCAAGCGTCGGGCGGTCGCTGCGGGCGCTGGCCGCGCAATGCGACGTTTCGCACGAACTTATAAGAAAGCTTTTGCTTGCCAATTCTGCGCCGAACATAACGGCGACGACTTATAACAAGATTGACAAAGGATTGGCGAAGAATGGACTTTAACAATATTCCGCACGAAATGCGGATTTACCCGCAATGGGTCGTTTGGCGATACGAAGACCAAGATTCAAAGAAACCGACGAAGGTTCCGTATTCAGCAAAAACCGGACACCTTGCCAGCGTAACCGACCCGAACACTTGGGCCGGGTTCGACGAATGCGTTAACGCTATGTCGTCCGGTTGGTATGCTGGAATTGGCTTCGTATTGACCGAAAACGACCCTTATTCGTTTATCGACCTTGACGACACAAAAGGCGACCAAACCGCGCTTGACCGTCAAATAAAGATTTTTAACGAATTCAACAGTTACGCCGAACGTTCGCCTTCCGGTTCCGGTCTTCATATCATCGTTAAGGGCGCGATTCCGTCGGGCCGTCGTCGGTCGTTTATCGAAGTTTATTCGTCGCTTCGTTATATGACCATGACGGGCGACATTTACCGAAACGCACCGATTAACGATTGCAACGAACTGTTAAACGTTCTTTGGGGCCAAATGGGGCAAGGGTCGGTTGCCGTCGCGCATTACGCCGGGCTTGCCGAAGCCAAGGAAACCGACGAACAGGTTTATAACCGCGCAGTCGCCGCAGCCAATGGCGACAAGTTCGCCGAACTGTACGCGGGCAAATGGGAAGGCATGTACGCTTCGCAGTCCGAAGCCGACTTTGCCTTGGTCGATATAATCGCATTCTATACGCAAAACCGGGCGCAGATTTCGCGCATGTTCCGCGCGTCGGGCTTGGGGCAACGTGACAAGGCAAAGCGCGACGATTACGTTTCGTACATGCTGAACAAATGTTTCGACCGCATGTTGCCGCCTGTTGACGTTGACGGGCTACGCAACAAGCTAGACGAAGCCATAGCGAAGAAAGAAGCCGCCGACCGGGCCGCCGCGTTGTCGCAGAACAGCGAAGCGACGCCGCATCCGAAAGCCCCGGCCCCGAACCTTAACGAAGCTTCGAAGGTATATAGCGTGCCGCCCGGATTAGTCGGAGAAATCGCGCAATACATTTACGCACAAGCGCCGCGCCCGGTGCCCGAAATCGCATTGGCTGGCGCGCTTGGCTTGGTCGCCGGTATTGTGGGCAGGGCGTACAACATTTCGGGCACTGGCCTTAATCAATACGTTCTGTTGTTGGCACCGACCGGAACAGGTAAAGAAGCCATCGCAAGCGGCATTGATAAGCTAATGGCGCAGGTTATCCGAACCGTTCCCGCTGCGTCTGATTTCATCGGCCCCGGCGAAATTGCTTCGTCGCAAGCGATTATTAAGTATATGTCGCGCGGGCCAACGTCGTTCGTTTCGTTGGTCGGCGAATTCGGCATTTACCTTCAACAAATGGCAAGCGTTAACGCACCGCCGCACCTTACCGGGCTTCGTCGCTTCCTGTTGGACGCTTACAACAAATCGGGCGAAGGCAAGGTACTTCGGCCTTCGATTTATTCGGACAAGGACAAGAACACCGCCGCAGTATTGGCCCCGGCCTTTACGCTTATGGGCGAATCGACGCCCGAAAAGTTTTACGAAGGTTTGCACGAAGGTTTGATTTCCGAAGGTCTTTTGCCGCGCTTTACGATGATTGAATATCACGGCGAACGCCCGGCATTGAATCCGGGGCACCTGTCGGCCCAACCTTCGTTCGAACTTATCGACAGGCTTTCGACCTTGTGCGCCCATGCGCTAATGCTGAACAGCCAACATAAGGCGATTCACGTTCAAACCGACGCAACCGCCCGCGAACTGTTCCAGCAATTCGACGCGCATTGCGACGCGAACATTAACACAAGCGACCGCGAAGTTCGGCGGCACCTTTGGAACCGGGCGCACGTAAAGGCGTTGAAGCTGGCCGGAATTATCGCCGTTGGCTGCAACCCTTACGACCCAACCATTACCGCCGACGTTGCGTCTTGGGCAATTAACCTTGTCGTCGCCGACGTTCGAAACTTGCTTGCCCGGTTCGATGCTGGCGAAATTGGCATAGACAACGACGAAACGAAACAGCTTGCGAAGGTTATTGCAACCGTTAAAGATTTCGTCGTTTCACCTTGGCCGGACGTTGCGAAGTACGCAGGCGAAGGAATGTCCAACCTTCATTCGAACCGAATTGTTCCGTACAGCTACGTTCAACGCAGGCTTGCCGCTGTTGCCGTCTTTCGTAAAGACCGCATCGGCGCAAGCGGGGCAATCAAGCGCGCCTTGAAGACCCTTTGCGAACGCGGCGATTTGCAGGAAGTAAGCCGGGCCACACTGGCGAAGGATTACGGAACAAGCGCCGTTGCATACATGGTCGCGCATCCGGGCGTTTTCGGCCTGTAACGCGCGCCCGCCAGTGTGGGCAGAACGGGCCGCCTTCGGGCGGCTTTTTCGTGCCTGTAAAAAAGTTCGTCGTACCTGTTGACGTAGCTTCGAACTGTACGTAGAATACAAACCATCGAAGCAAACAACGAAGGACTAACGAACATGAACGCACTTAACAACATTCAACGGGTCGTAAGCTGGAACAGCAAGAAGAACGACGACGGCACCTTTACCGCTACCGCGTACAGCTTCGACCATAACGCGCCTACCGTCGTACATGCCAGCTACACGCGCGCAAGCCGCGCCCAAGCCGTCGCAGACGCCAAGAAGGCCGTTCGTTACCTGAAAGCCCAACAGCGCACCGCGTAAGGAGTTCGACAAATGTTCGCCCATTACTTCGCCAGCAAGAAAACGAAGTTCGTTGTAATCAGCGAAACGAACCGCCCGGAAGGCCAGCGAATCGCCGTAAGCGGCAAAGCCGAAGCCCGCAGGGTCGCCAAGGAACGCAACGCGCAGCCTTGGAACTTCTAACCCCGGCCCCGGCCCTTGGCACGCGCTAGGGGCCGCGCAGCCTGCCCACAATCAACGGAAGCCGCAGCCATGCAAATTCGAATCGACAACGTATCCGAAATCCTGTCGCATATTGGATGCAAAGGAGTACACGAACCGCGCGGCCAAGGTTGGCACCGTGTTTTTATCCATGTTCCGCAGGCCGACGGCATACCGCTTTCGATTGGTCGCGTAATGTTCCAACACGGCGAATACAGCCACGTTAAATGGTATTGCCCGCCATCATGCGGCGACATACAAGAAACCGACGTATATTGGTTTCGTTGGGTCGTATATACCGCAACGGAAAAGCATTTAGGTTCGCAATCTTGGCAACGGTTGAAGGCTAAGGCGAAGCAACGGGCGAAGGAAAAGCGCCAAGCGAAGTTAGATGCCCGCGCCGCGCTACCGACGCACAAGCCCAACGGCCAGCCTTACAAACGCAAAGCTATTTCGCCAGCCAACGAACGTTCGGCAGCGCGCGACATTGTGTCCGAATGGATTTCGAAAGAACTTGGCCGCGAAGTTTCGTTGCTTTGTTTTTAACTTCGTTTGATTGTTCTTTATTGTTTCGAAGGGTCTTCGCGTATAATAGCCGACGGGTCGTATAAGGCCAGCGTATAAGGCTTAAACCCTTGCCCCGTAAGGCTTTCAGACGATTTATAGCAAATATAACGTTTAACGCCGTTCCACCCGAACCGGGGCGACTCTTTATTAAAAGTCACTATTGATTAATAGCTATATTTTAGCTATTATATTGTATTATATTATTATATTTCCTTTATTTTCAAGGACTTAGGGACTATACAGACCCTTAAACCCGTATAACGTTTATCAATTGATTAAAAGCTTGACACTTGATAAATTGTTGGCTATGCTTCGGCTATTGATTAAGAGGCTTGCCATGACGAAACCGACGACGAAGAAAGGCCGACCGAAGGGCTTTATTCCGAAGCCTGCGAACTGCGGCCAATGCGGGCGCGAAGTTGCGCCGAACATGAAAATTTGTCCGTATTGCTTGAAGTCAACCTGGCTTGTATCGACTGCGAAGGAGTTAAAGAAATGACCGAAGAAACGAAGAAGGTTCAAATTTTACCGTCGTCGCCGAAGGCGCTTGCTTTGTGCGAAGTTTCGACGGACAATCAACCGGAACGCACGCCGGACGAAGACAACGCGAAGTATCCGTTTCGTTCGTTGCAAGTCGGCGAATCGTTCGCGATACCGTTTGCAGATACGAACCCCGGAACGCTGGCGTCGCTTCGTTCGTCGGCCAGTTCATACGGCAAGCGACTTAACCGGAAGTATCGCGTTTTCGTTCACGACGAATATAAGTGCGTCGAAGTGGCGCGGCTGAAATGAACAACGACGCGCGGCCCAATGTGGGCAAACTGGTTAACGTGTTCGTGTCGTCATATCTTGGCCTTCGGTCGCAGTATCCGAACGCATTTGGCATACAACCAACGGCGACAGGCTATCGGGCCGTCGTAATCATCGAAGAAGGGGCAAGGTATGTACGAAATCGAAACCGGCCATAAAGTGCCGAAGCAACGTCGCAAGGCGGGAAGCGTGCCGAAGGCCGTTCAAAAGGCGTTCGACGAATACGCGGACGCATACCGGGCCGTTTATGGCGTGCGCCCGCTGTCCTTCACGTATGACGCCGTAACCGGCTTTATTCGCGTTGAAAGTAGCGGCGGCGTAAGCGTCGCAAGACTGCGCGAAATGACGAAACAACTTCGTTACCGCAAGGGTTGACACGAAGCAACGAACGTTCGTATAATTCGAACACGCGCCGGGCGTTTCCCGACATTTCAAGGAGTTATAACAATGTGTATCGTATGCGATATTAAACAGGCCGTCGAAGCATCCGGCCCGAACAAAGAAGACCGCGCCAAAATCCTTGGCCTTGTCGAAAAGCTGGCCGAAGGCTTGTCCGATGTTCTGGAAGTAGCGCAGGAAATCCACCAAGCCAACCCCGGCGCTTTCCAGCCTGAACACGTCGAACGCTTGCAGAACGCCGCCGACTTGCTGAACGACCGGGGCGAAATGCCGGAAGGCTTGGCCGGGCTGCTGTTGGCCGCCTTGCTTGGCGGGGTCAAGGTCGAAACAATCCGCGTTGAACTGCGCGAAGGCGAAACGCCAGAACAGGCCGTAGCGCGTGTAATGGCCGAACGCGAAGGCGGGGCAGCGACGAAACACTAACCAAAGCGCCCCGGCTGTTGTATAGTCGGGGCTTCTTTCTATCATGGGGAACGAAAGAACATGGCGGACGAAGTAGACCAAACAGCCGACCGAATAGAAAACGAACTAAGCTTTACGGTCGGCGAACTATGCCGAAAGGCCGCCGCGATACCCGCAGGCCGCCCCGGCGAATGCGACTTTTGCGGCGAACACTTCGCGCGCGTTGTCGAAGTGACCGACCCGCGAACGGGCGAAACCGTCGAATCTTGCGGTCGCTGTCGTGACCGAAGGGGCATCGTATGACGCCCGCAACCCTTGCCAAGTCTGGCACCGAACACGCGCACCAAACGGCGCTTTTTGCCTATGCTGCCGTCGCATACTTGCACGGCTTCGACGTTGCCGACGAATGGTCGAAGACCGGCAAGCTGCCGAAGCGCGACCCGGACGCACCGCCGAAGGTGCCCGCCCTTGAATGGTTCCACGCCATACCGAACGGCGGCAGTCGCGGCGACGACGACAAGTCCCGCAAGATACGCGGCGCGCAGTTGAAGGCCGAAGGCGTGCGGCAGGGCGTAGCCGATACGTTCTTGCCTTGGCCTGTTTACGAACCGTGCCCAAGCGACCCGCAAATAATGATGATGAAATGGGCCGGTCTTTATATCGAAATGAAGAAGCCAACCGAACGCCCGAAGTCGGAAACCGCAAAGGGCGGCGTATCGGACGAACAACGAAGCTTCGGCGAATACGCAAAGCGCGTCGGCTATGGTTGGGCCGTCTGCTATGATTGGGAACAAGCGGCGTCGTACCTTCGTTCCTATATCGAATGGGGTTCGTAATGGGGCTTTCGTGCCTTGCCTGCGAACTTACCCGCGCCCGGTTGAAAGCGGCGGCGCTGGCCCTTGTGGGCTGGCCCCTTGACCGCATCGCCGGGCATTTGTCGTCTTGCTATGGTGAAAACTATTACGTCGAAGGCGAAACGCTGTACCGCACGTCGAAGATTCCACCTTTCGAACCGCACTTGATAAGGAGTAATGAAAATGACACTTAACGAAGCGAAGCAACTTGCGCGCGACAATCGTTGTTTTATCGTAACAAAGGCCGATTGTTTCTTGCTGTATCGCGAATGCCAGCCGAAGAACGTTTGCGTCGGAAAGCGCAAGGACGAAAAAGGTATCATCGCACTTACGAAAAAGGCTTGCGTTCCATCGTAAGCCGTCGTACAATGGGCCATCTTCAACGAACGGGAGTCGAACAAATGGCCGCTTACAACATTACAACCGAATTCGAAATGACCGACGGTCGCGTTCTGTCGTGCGAATACGTATTGGCCGTCACTCCCGGTAATTAC
>JACCDR010770702.1_pt1 | contig 43542 bp, 61 predicted proteins | sample 7446431 | NCBI WGS metagenome assembly JACCDR01 (sample SAMN15323443, study PRJNA562643) | freshwater metagenome | isolation source: river surface water | place: USA:Blue River Watershed | collected 2017-08-17
CCAAGGAAGCCGGCGAGAACATCGCATATGGCGTTCTTGATCCGGCTGCTTTTGCTGTGGACGGTGGTCCGAGCATTGCGCAGATGATGGCTCGCGAGGGCGTGTCCTTCCGGCCTGCCGACAACAAGCGTGTGTCCCAGAAGGGTGCGCTCAGTGGCTGGGATCAGATGCGCGCTCGTCTCAAGGGTGACGCGGATGGTCGCCCGATGCTTTACGTTTTCGAGACGTGCAAGGATTTCATACGCACGGTCCCCGCGCTGCAACACGATCCTGATCGCCCCGAAGACGTGGACACGGACGGTGAAGATCACGTTGCCGACGAGGCGCGTTACGGATGCATGAGCCGTCCATACGTGCCGAAGCGTGTTGAAGAGCCCAAGTCTGACAAGCCGGTGTTTCAGGTTGGCCCGAACGGTCAGGCCAGCGCCACGTTCGACCTGATGGCGTATCTGGAAAACAAGCGGAAGAAGCGACAGGGCAATGGCTGACGCGCTGACAAAGCTCGGAGAGGCAGCGCGCCGCGCCCGAGCCGCCATCAGTCCGTGGAACGTGTTGAGCCCGACAGACATCGCAGGAGCGCTGCCAGGCGGCGGCATTCCCTCGGCAGCCGCACCCTACGGTGAAGGGCTGAGAAAGACGGCAGAGGCCACCAAGGCGTTCCGCGAGGGGCGCTATGGGGATGCTGCGCGCTGGTATGGGTCGGGCGTGCTGGATACGGGCACAGCGGCGTTGTCGGCACTGCCGGAAGGTGGGGCGCTGACGAAGCTGGCGATGGCTGTAGCGCCTGCTGTGAAGGCTGTAGCGGGCAGCGCTGACGAGGTTGCGGACGGCGCAGGCGCAATGCGCAAGATGGCCGGCATCAAGGCGTTTCACGGTAGCCCGCACGACTTCGACCGTTTCTCGATGGACAAGATCGGCACGGGCGAGGGCGCGCAGGCATACGGGCACGGGCTGTACTTTGCCGAGAACGAGGGGGTGGCTAAGGGCTACCGTTCGCGCCTTGCCGGTCCTGCTTCGGTAGCCGTGGACGGCAGCACGCAACAGCCGTTTGCGGATCTTGCTGACGCCACGAAACGCTTTATCGCCGATAACCCATCGGCGCATCCTGTTATGGACCGGACGCGGCAGGATATTGGCAGCAGCGTTGCCAAATGGCTTGGCGAAGAAGCGGGCGGCGGTCAGAGCGCAACGCAACTGATCGAGAAGCTGGTGGCGGATTATCCTGACGACGTTCGCCCTCAAGTGCAGCAATGGGCAGACGAAATAGTCGGGCACCTTCGTCCCATGATGAAGGTAGAGCAACCCGGTCGCATGTACGAGGTCCGCATCAACGCCGACCCCGAACAGTTCCTTGATTGGGACAAGCCGCTGAGTGAGCAGCCGCAAAGTGTGCAAGATGCGTTGAAAGGGCTTGGTGTCCCGTTGACACCTCGCGGAGCGGATGAGTTCTTCAACATTTCGCAAAGCCTGCCGCGCGCACCGGACGCCAAGTCGCGAACTTTGAACGAAGCCGGCATTCCCGGCATCAAGTATCTGGACGCAGTTTCTCGCGCAGCAGGCGGCGGTTCAAGCAACTACGTCGTGTTTGACGACGCGCTGGTTGAGATCGTCCGCAAGTACGGTTGGGCTCCCGGTATGGCGATCCCTGCCGCGATGGCTTTGGAAATACAGCAGGCGCAAGAGCAATCTGCGCCGCAGATGTGAGTTGATAGATGGCAGATGACAACGCCCGTTTTGAGAGCGTCAAGTCAGCCATCACCCAAGGTGTGTCCAGTGAAGCCGCTGGCCTCGTCAAAATGTGGCTTGCTGCCATTGAGGCGGCGGACAAAGAGGAAAAAGACTGGCGCAAGGAAGCCGACGAGATCGTCCAGATTTACCGCTCGGCCAGCGACCAGAAGAACAATCAGGCGTTCAACATCCTGTACAGCAACACCGAGACGGCTCTGCCGGCGGTGTACAACTCAACGCCTATCCCCGACATCCGTCGCCGCTACACCGACCCTGGCGCTGCTGCCAAGGCGGTTGCGGACATGCTTGAGCGGGCTATCTCGTTCAGCACGGACCAATATGACTTCGATGCGCACATTCGGGCTGCGGTGTTCGATGCCCTTGCGCCGGGTCGTGGTCTGGCCCGTGTGCGGTACAAGCCGCTGGTCGAGGGTGACGCGGTAGCCGGTGAGACGGTCGCCATTGAGTACGTGCCGTGGAAGAACTTCCGGCGCGGTCCGGGCCTGATCTGGGACGACGTGCCGTGGATTGCGTTCAAGCACTTCCTGTCGCGCGAGCAGCTTGTCGAGTTGTGCGGGCCTGAGATCGGCAACAAGATCGAACTCGATCACGACACACGCACGGGCGACAAGGCAAAGCAGGACACGGGCGCTGCGAAAGACCCGTCCGAGGTGTTCCTGCGGGCGATGGTGTGGGAGATCTGGGACAAGCAGACCCAGACGGTGCTGTTCATCGCGCCATGCTATGACACGGGGCCGATCCGCGAGGAGCAAGACCCGCTTCAGTTGACGGGCTTCTTCTGCGTACCGCGTCCGATTCAGCCGATTGATACGCCTTGCGACCTGATCCCGGTGCCGCCGTATCGGGCCTATCGTGATCTTGCGGAGGAGTTGAACGAGGTCACGATCCGCATCAAGCGGTTGGTCAGGCAGATCAAGGTGCGGGGCATTTACTCCACCTCGGCAGCCTCTATCGAGCAGATCGTGCAGGCTGATGATGGCGAGCTTGTCGCGGCGCAGGGCTTGGAGCACCTGACGGACGGCGGGCTCGACAAGGCGATTGCGTGGTGGCCGATTGAGCCCCAGGTGAAGGCGCTACAGCAGCTTGTCGCGCATCGCGAGCAGATCAAGACGACCATTTACGAGGTGTCTGGCCTCGCCGACATCATGCGCGGCAACTCGGATGCTTCTGAGACGCTCGGCGCACAGCAAATCAAAGCCCAATGGGGAAGCCTGCGTATTCAGCGCGTGCAGGCTGACGTTCAGCGTTTCTGCCGTGACCTGTTCCGCATGAAGGCGGAACTCATCGGCCAGAAGTTTGACATTGGCATGATGCAGGAGATGACCGGCATCAAGCTTGCGAGCATGCAGGACAAGCAGCAGGCGCAGATGATTGCCCAGCAGGCGCAGCAGATGCAGCAGCCTGTCCCGCCTGAGGTCGAGGAGATCCTGGAGGCCCCGTCGCTGGAAGAGGTCGAGCAGATCATGCGCTCGGACCTCGGTCGCGCGTATCGCATCGATGTCGAGACGGACAGCACGGTTCGCGCAGACCTGACCAAGAACCAAGAGAACATGGTTCAATTCGTTCAGGGCACGGCGGCATACATTCAGGCTGTTGCGCCGGCCATTCAGGGTGGACTAATCCCGCCTGAGTTGGCCCTGACGATCTTCGGTTCGTTCGCCCGCAACTTCAAACTTGGGCGTCAGGTTGACATCGCCATCGAACAGGCCAGCGAGGCCGCGCAGGAGCAGGCCAAGCAGCCGCCCGCACCGCCGCCGCCTGACCCTGCGATGGTGAAGGCTGAGACGGACGCCAAGATCGCCGAGGCCAAGTTGCAGATGGATGCGCAAGCGTCCCAGCAGAAAATGGCCATGGATCAGCAGACGGCAGAACAGCAGATGGCGCTGGCTGCCCAGACTGCCGAGCAGAACATTCAGTTGGAACTGCTCAAGATCGAAAAGACGCACGAACTGGAGATGCTGAAGCTCCAGAACGAGTTTGCGTTGCGAGAGCAGGAACTGCGCACCTCGGTCGGCCTGAAGGAGGCGGAGTTCGAACTGAACTCGTCGCTCAAGCAGGAAGAGATGGGCGCCAAGCTTCGGATGCAGGCCGAGGACAAGGCCCAGAAGGACCACGAGCGCGGCGAAGAGAAGGTCGAGCGTTCGCGCGAAAAGGCCGGCTCCGAGCAGAGTTCGGCAGCGATGGCTGCGGCTTTGGCTGCGATTGCAAAGATCATGGAAACGCAGAGCAAGCCCAAGCGTGTCGTGCGCGGCAAGGATGGGCGTGTCGAAGGGATTGAGGCCGTCGAATGAGCAAGTCAAACGCCCTTGAGACCGCGCTGTTGCAGTTGGTCTTCAATGCGACCACGTTCAACGGCATTGCCGAGAACGACACCACGTCGCCCAACACCGACCTTTATGTGAGCCTGCATACCGCCGATCCTGGCGAGGCGGGCACGCAGGCAACCAACGAGGCGGCATATACGTCCTATGCGCGTGTTGCGGTTGCGCGGTCTGGCTCTGGCTGGACGGTGTCGGGTAACACGGTGACGAACGCGGCGTTGGTCCAGTTCCCGCAATGCACGGGCGGCTCTGAGACGATCACGCATGTGGGCGTTGGTCTGGCTGCATCGAGCACCACGACCCTGCTTTACAAGGGTGCGCTGTCCGCCTCTCTGGCGGTGTCGTCGGGCATTCAGCCGCAGTTCGCCATCGGTGCGCTGAGCATCGCCGAGGACTGATGGCCGGGTTCAAGAACCTTCGTGAGTGGGTGGACGCCGATACGGCGGGTCAGTACCACATCACGGGGTTTCGTAAGGCTGCGTCGAGTGCGGCAACGACCACTTCGGCTTGGACGGACTACAGCTATTACTCGGGCTCGCCGGCAGCCAACTTCTACGCATCCAGCCCACTGGAAGCCGCAGAAGTTGACGCCACGCGCGGCATCTATTGCCCTGCGGTGAGCCCTGCCAAGCAGTACCTGCGCAACCTCAAGGTGATGTCGGCGGCATCGAGCGCCACGTCTACGACGAACGCAAGGCAGCATCTGATCCTTGCGGATATCCTGATGTACTACCCGTTCGTTGACACGGACGCGGTGGGCGAACAGCAGGACATGGTCAACGGGATCACGTTGCCGCGCTACTCGTATGGGTCTGTCATTGCGGTCGGACAGTCGGCTGCTTCCTCGGCTGGGCAGTTCACGTTCACCTATACGAACCAGGACGGCACGGCGGGTCGGGTTAGCCAGGTCCACAACACCTTCGCGGTGGCTGCGGGCGGTCAGGTCGTCGCGTCCAGTGTCGGTTCGGCGGCGAGCTTTCATCCGTACTGCTCGCTGGCTGCGGGCGACTACGGGGTGCGCTCAATTGAGAGCGTGACGTTCACGACGGCAGGCGGTGGCCTGATGGCGCTGGTGATCGTGCATCCGCTGTTGTCGGCACATCTGACGCAGGAAAGCCGCAGGACGACCTCGGGCAACTTGGAATCGTATGGGGCTTGCGACGAGTTCGCGAGCCTGATCAATCACGCGCCGCCCCAAATCATTGACGGGGCTGTGCTGGGCATCTTCGCGGCTGGCTATAGCGGCTCCCTGGCAACCAGCATCCTTAGCGGGCTGCTAGAAACGACGTGGAACTGACATGGGATTTAGCAGCCAGGACGACTTGATCACCCAGATCACGACGAACGGCAAGTACGGGAACGCGTTCTACAACAAGACGCTGTCCTCGGCCGGCACGGCTGGTCACTGGACGCTGTTGTCGGGCCATACGGGCTACCCGGCGGCAGCGACCTTTGCCGGCACGGACCTGACGTATGTCGCGACCGACGATACGTGGGGCGAGGGCGCGCTGTATCACGGCGGCAACGTCTCGACGGCGACCAAGCACTTTTTGGGTGCGGGCGCTGCGTGCGTGGCTGCTGCGGGTGCCCCTTGGTATCTGATGGCTATCGACCTTGTGGGCTATGTCCCGCTGTCGGGCACGAACGTTTCGACGACGGGCACGAAGACGGTCACGATGACTGCCATCGGCTCGGGCGGCGGCACGGGTGATCGGTACGCCAACGGCGCGGGCTTGCAGTTGTTCGTCGCGGCCGACACGGCGCTGGGTGCCAACGCTCCGACGTGCGTCGTCAACTACCTCGACACGGGCGGCGGCGCTGGTGCCACCACGTCGTTCACCTCGACGGCCTCGCTCGGCATCGGGCAGTTGCTGAACAGCGGCACGGCGGCGAACAAGTGGAATCCGTTCCTGCCTCTGGCGACGGGCGATACGGGCGTCTCTGACATCGTGAGCCTTGTCTGGTCGGGTACGGCCCACGCCTCGGGCACGGTCATCATCGGGTTGTGCAAGCCGCTGTGGACGATCCCTGTGCCTGCCACGGGCCTCTATACGAAGGTGGACTTCCTCAACGCCTTCCCGTCGCTGCCTCGCATTCGGGATGGCGCGAACATTCAGTTCCTGCTGTTCCAGACGGGTGCCACGACGTCCGCCGGCACGATCATGGTGGACTTCGACTGGGCATACGGCGGCTGATATGGCGCTGTTGCAGAACGGCTATCGGGACTTCAGTTCGGGCGTCCGCATCTTTGGTGCGACGGCGTCCAACCTGTCTGTCCCGTATGCCTTGCAAGCCAACTCTACACTGACGGGGACGAAGCGAAACATCATCGCCAGCGAGGCGTGGACGGACGAGCAGATCGGCCTGCCGCATGGCTATCGGTCTGGCTATACGTGGCTGTTGCCTCAGAAGAACGGCGCGGCCAAGTCGGCCAACGAGGCGCAGGGCGTAGCGTCCACCACGTTCTCGATTGCGGGCGGCAAGAACGCCACGACGACCATCGAGGGTGTCGCCACTCTCACGGTCACGGGGCAGCTTGTCGTGTCGGGCGCGGCCACGATCAACGGCACGGCGACGGTCACATCGAATGCCTTCGCGGCGCTGCTTGCGGAAGCCACCATCACCGGCTCGGCAACCCCGACCTTCTCGGTGACGGCGCTGGGCTGGGGCGTGACGGCTATCAACGGTGTCGCGACGTTCACGGGCACCAGGTACGCCACTGGCACGCTGGAAGCTGAGATCACGCCCTTTACCGAGTTGTCGCCGCAGAGCTTGGCGTCGGCAGTGTGGGCAGAGGCGCTTGAGGCTGGGTACACGGCGCAGGAAATCATGCGCGTCATGGCAGCAGCCCTTGCGGGCGAGGTCAGCGGCGCAGGCACGGCAACGGTTACGATCCGCGACATTGGCGACACGACGGACAGGATCGTCGCCTCGGTTGACGGACAGGGCAACAGGACAGCGGTGACACTGGACGCGGCATGACCGGGACATTCCCTCCCGATTATTTCGCGCCAGACTTCTTTGCGCCGGACTATTTCGGAGGCGAGGTCAACGGCAATGCGATGTCCGCAGCGATTGCGGGCGTGGCGAGCCTTACAGCGTCACTGACGGCGGTTGAGGCAGAGCAGGCATCTACAAGGCCCAGGGGAGGCGATGACGCTCCCAGAGGCCATGTTGGGATTGCTCCCAAGCGGGTCAAGGACAGGGTTGAGCGCAAGCGCGTCTCGGTTGCTGATCTCGAGGCCATCTACGACAAGATCCTGGGCATTGCCCCTGAAGAGCCGACCAAGGCGCAGCAAAAGGTCATTGCGAAGGTCGCCAAGGTTGTCGGCGTCGTCGCGAACGAGTTGCCGCCCGTCGAGGTGGTGGATTTTGCAGGAATAGCGGCCAAGGCGAAGGCACTGGCGGCGTTGAAAGACGCTTACGAGCGGATGCTTGAGGACGAGGAAGAGGCGGTCATAGCCCTTCTGATGGCGGCATAGGATATCAACATGAGCGCAGCAGGACGCGAGCCCTTTCTTCCAATAGATCGGGCGACGTACACGATATCGGCCACGACATCGAACACGGCCACGACCTTGACGCAGGCCCCGGCAGCGGGAAGCCAGTTCCAGGTCATGCTGTACAACGCGGGCAGCGTGATCGTGTTTGTGCGCTTCGGCGGCGTTGCGACGACGGCTGACGTGCCGATTGCGCCGGGTGCCACGATGACCCTGACAAGTTATGCGGGTCAGACGATGGGTGCGATTACCGGCAGCGGGTCGGCCACGCTCTACGCGACCGTTGGCTCGGGATACTGAGCATGAACCGCGCGCGGGCGATCACGGGCGGGCAGGCGTTCGTCCCGTTCAGCGTTGGCGGTACGGCTGCGACGTTGGACGTGGATTTTAAGACCGGAAGCTACGTTGGCGTTTCTGGCGCGTCTGCCTTCACGGTGACTCGGACGGGAGCCGCAACGTCTGGGCTTCCCACAGACGCGACAGGCTCTTCTTACACGTCATTCCCTGCAAATACGATGCGAGTGATAAGCGGGTCAGGGCTGTTGGCTGAAGAGGCTCGCACCCAATATCTCGGCGTAACAGACGCGCCTGCTACACAGACTACAGCAAGCCTTGGAACCGGCACCTATACGCTTTGGGTGATTGGCAGCGGCTCTGCCACGTCCTCGGCGGGAACGGCCACGATCACGGGCGGCGGTGCCGCTACGGCGGGAACTCCCAATGTGTTCACGGTCACTGTTGCGGGAACGGTGACTGTTACCGTGTCTGGCAGTTTGACGCGGTTTCAGCTTGAGAACGGCACGTTTGCGACAAGTTACATTCCGAATCACGCGGCAGCGGGGTCTAGTGTCACGCGCAGCGCCGAAGTTGTCAGTTTGCAAAGTACAAACTTCTCGTCGTGGTATACGAATGCTACGGCTGGCAGCTTAATAGCAGATTACATGATGCTGTTCAGGGCATCTAGCGTGACAAAAATGGTCTGCGCGATTTGCGACAACACTATCAACAACCGCGCTTCAATATTCATAACCACAGATGGCCTCGCGCACAGTTTTCGAGTCACAAACGGCGGTAGCAGTACGTTTAACGTCAATTCTGGCGCGACGGCGGCAGACAGAACCGCCTTGCGGGCGGGCCTCGTCTGGGACAGTTCAGGGACCGGCAACGCCGCAACTGGCGGCACGCTGGTGGGGTCTGACGACGAAACTGTTACTGCTCCGACATCTCCGAACAGGCTTTATCTCGGTATTGGTGAATCTGGGTCAGGATCGGCCCTCAACGGCTTTATTCGGCGTGTCTCGTTCTTTCCTGCGCGCATTTCTAATGCTGATCTTCAAGCGTTGACGGTGTAAGCATGGCTAAACTGGACACTTATGAAAGGTCTGGCTTTGTCGGATCTGAAGTACGGCGTCTGGCGGGTGTTGATTGGGTTTATAACGTACTGACTTACGGTGCCGTTGGGGATGGCGCGACTAACGATTTGGCTGCAATTAACGCGGCAATGGCGGCGGCTAGCGCAGCGGGGGGCGGTGTTGTTTATTTTCCGGAGGGAACATACGCGATTGACGGGTTAATAACTGCTCCGTCTGGCGTTGAGCTTCGTGGCGTCCGTGCAAAATCCGTCATCAAGACAATATGGACATCCTCGGTTAGCGTTCAGCTTATAGCTTGTACCAATGTTACAAATGTTTCATTTGTCGACTTGGTCTTTGATGGCAACCAGTCGATATTATCGAATTTCCTAAACTGCGTTCAGCTTTTCAATAGCCAGAACATCGCTTTTCATCGGTGTCGGTTTCAGACCATGAAGGGTATTGCTCTGCTAGCGTCTACCAACACGCAGTCGCTTCGCGTCACACACTGCGAGTTCGTGAACTGCGGCGTCTATCCCACCTTTGGCCCAGGCGGCGGGCGTCAGGCGATAGCCTTCAGCGAAACAGTTGCGGCGAACAGCTATGACAACGTCGTCGCAAACTGCACGTTTAACAACATTGGCCTTGATGCTGTGTCTGCTTCCCGGCAGCAGCGGTTCGTCGCAGTGGGCAACCAGTTTACACAAATTGGCGGCGCGGCACTGTATTTGTCCGGCACGCAGTACGCGGTGCTGACAGCGAACGTCGCTCGCACGGGAGGGACGGGGGCTTCCCCATATGCCAATGGCATCGACTGCTTTCAGGCGTCCCATGTGTCTGTCACCGGGAATGTCATGTACGAGTGCGGCGGTGCCGGCATTGGCATATTCGGTTGCAACGGTGCTGTGGTTGCGGGCAATTATTGCGTCAACAACAATCAAGACGCTGCTTCGGTCCATCGCGGAGGCATCGTCGTCAACACTGCAAGTTCAAACGTGGTTGTGGAAGGCAATGTTTGCACCGACACGCAAAGCCCAAAGACACAACAGTATGGACTTGTGGTTGACCCGACTTGCACGAACATCACGGTTGGCATCGGGAACATGTTCCAAGGCAACTTGGACGGGGACATATCGTCAACGGACTACGCATCAAACTCTGCGACGGAAACGGCTGTTACTTACGTTTCGCCTTATTATTCGACGGGCGGCGTTACTCCAGGCATTGAGGCACGGGGCACCGCAGCCGACATCGACGTGCAGTTGAAGCCGAAGGGCGCGGGTGCGGTCGATATTGCCAACGGCGCGCTTGAGATGGCCGGAACTGCGGTCATCAATTCGTCTCGTCATCCGGTCCTGCGCTCGTATGCCAAAGCATCGTTGCCGAGTGCGACAGTCGCGGCACAGTTCATCTACGTGACGGACGACGCTGGTGGTGCAACGCCTGCCTTCTCGGACGGAACAAACTGGCGTCGTGTTGCTGACCGGGCGGTTATCTCGTGATGACGCATGAAATGGCTCGGGCTCTCTGTGATGCCGGCTACATGTCAACGGCCGACTATCTGCGCCTGTGCGCTGCGCGCGGCTGGACGGCGAAATAAGGTGCCATCATGAGCAAGTCTAACGCCTGGGAAACCGGGCTGCTTCAGCTTGTGTTCAACAACACGAACTTCGCCAACCTTGGCGACGCCACGGGCCTTCGTGGGTCGTCCACGGCGGGCGCGCTGTACGTGAGCTTGCACACGGCTGACCCCGGCGAGGCGGGCACTCAGTCAACATCCGAGGCGACCTACACGGGCTATGCGCGCGTATCCGTGCCGCGTTCTGGTTCCAACTGGGCAGTGTCGGGCAACGGCGTTTCCCCGGTAGCCACTATCGAGTTTCCGACCGCCACGGGCGGCACGAACACAATCACGCATTGGGGCGTCGGCCTTGCATCCACGGGTGCCAACGTCCTGCTGTACAAGGGTTCGGTAGCCCCGAACATCGCAGTTTCATCAGGCATCACGCCGCGTCTGACCACGTCCACCATCATCACCGAGGACTGACATGCGCACGCTTCCGCCAGGGGGCGGCAGGCGCACGGCTTCGCTCGGGGCCGTCATCCCGGCGGTTGACGAGTTCGTTCAGGACGACAACGGCGAGGCGCTTCTAGACGACGCAGGATCGCCTTTGGCGGTCACGCTGGCCCCTGACAGGCTTTCCCTGTCGGCGAGTACCAGCAGGCGGCGCAAGACGATCCCGACGCCTGTCTATCGAATGGTCGGCACGTCTGCGGGCACGGCGTTCGCGCTTGCGGTTGGTGATGTTGTCCTGACCGGCAATGCCATCCTGTTGGAGATCGGCGACGACCTCCTGCTTGAGACGGGCGACCGTCTGCTGATCGAAGACGGGTCGTCCCCGGCCACGGCGGTTGGCATTGCCACGGTTCGCGGCATTGGCGCGGCGGCTGCGGCGGCACAGGGCTCTTCGGCGGGCATCGCGGTTGCAAGCGGCGTCATGGATGCCGGCGCGACGGGCGACAAGATCCTGCTCGAAAGCGGCGACGATCTGCTGATGGAAGACGGCAGCTTCCTGCTCCTCGACGTGGGCGGCGCGGTCATGCCGGCGAAAACGCTGATTGAAGCGATCACAGGCCAACCGCTTCTCGGCGCTGGCGGCGAATACCTCGTAGGGGTCTGAGAACTAATAGGAGGCTCCCATCGCTGACACCAAGATTTCCGCGCTATCGGCTGGAACGGCCATAGCGGGCACTGAAGAATTGCCGTCTGTTCAGGGCGGTGCGACGGTCAAGCACACGTTCAATCAGGTCAAGACGTTCGTCGGAACCGTGCTGCGCTCGATTTGGGTGCCGGCTGCTGCGATGAGGCCGTCAAGCGCTGGCGGCTGCGCCCCGCTTGCCCTTGCAGTAACCGGCGCAAACCAGCCGGATATTTCGTCCCTCGATTTTGACTCAACTACGGCAGAATATGCTCAATTTTGGGTTCGGATGCCAAAAAACTGGGACGAGGGGACGGTAACGGCATCGTTCTATTGGTCACATTCTTCGACGACGACCAATTTTGGCGTGCGCTGGGGTCTTCAGGGTGTTGCCGTCTCTGACGATGACACCATCGGCGTGGCTTACGGCACGGCGCAGGAAGTGACGGACACGGGCGGCACGACCAACGATCTTTACGTGTCGGCAGCCACCTCGGCCATCACCATCGCCGGAACGCCTGCTGCTGGTGATATGTGCGCCTTCAGAGTGTACCGGCTTCCGACGGATGCGGCGGACACGATGGCAATCGATGCCCGCCTGATGGGTGTCGCGCTGTTTTATTCGACGAACACGACGGACGAAACCTGATGGGGTTTGATCTTATCCCAGGGTTCGGTGCCTTTACGACCGCAGGCGGTCTTTTGACCGGTTCAGAAAGTGACGGCACGCAGCTATTGGCTGGCGGTGCCGACTTTCTTCCAAGCGGCAATTGGCCGGGTGATGGCGCTGCGATGGCACCCAATGATGCCTCTGCCCCAAATGGCGCGACAGACGCGATTGGCCTCGTTGGCGATGGCGGCAATAACCGACACATTCTCTATCAGCGGGTCAACGTGAACACCGCTTTTACGTTCTCTGTCTACGCGAAAGAGGGCACCATCCGTTATTTGCAGATGGTGGCGAGCGATACGGCCACTGCCTTTTGTTACGTCGATCTTCAGACCGGCACAGTCACTGACAGCGGAGTGTCTGGCAGCGTGACGCTCGTGTCTGTTGATGTTGAAGCCGCGGCTAACGGGTTCTACAAAATTTCGATGAACATGACTGACTCGTCGGCGTCTAATACGTATTTTCAGTTCTGCTTGTCTGATCGTTCAACGAATGCCGCGCCGCTTGTCTTTGGTAGCCCGCAGTTTATCACGACAAATCGCCTTTATCTGTGGCGTCCTAAAGTGACGAGCAACTGATATGTCCGGCGTCAACATTTCATCCATCCTGCCGACTGATCGCAACGCAAACCTTTTGCGCGCGGTCAACAAGTACGGGATGAATTTGGCCGACTTCGCGGCCCTGACGACCACGTCGAGGTTCACGGGCTTTGGCAACGGCACGGGCTACACGGTGTCGTCGTGGATCTCGGACGGCGTGTTTGCCAACCTTGCGGCGGTGCAGGCCGTCTATCCCATCGTGCAGTCGGGCTCTGATAAGGTTGACTGGGTTCTGCTTCAGAGCGCCATCGACTTCATCACCTTAGGCGCACTGGACAGCGCCGCTCGCGGGGCGATGAAATCCAAGCTCATCATCCCGGCCGGGCACTTCCTGATCAATCGCAGCTTGCACATTGGCTACGGCAGCGCAGGGACGCCTCCCGCCAGTCTGAATGCCAACAGGTACGTGACGATAACGATTGAGGGCGAAGGTCCGCAGTTCGATCCGCAGCAGTCGGGTATGCCCGGCACGACGATCATGACGGAGGCATACACCTACCCTGGGATCGTGGTCCACCGTGCGCAACAAGTGTTGCTCAAAGACTTCACCATTCAGGGGCCTTACGACAACTGGGTTGCCAACAACAGTCCGAACCGAAATGTCAATAACCACGACAGAAGCGCATGGCGTCCCGCTGGCGTTGCAGACGCCAATTGGATTGGCGGAGCAGCCGTCAACATTGGCATCGGCATCAGCCTTTACACCAACTCCACGTCCGCTGCTGCATACCCGGCCCGCGTCCTTCCGTCCTACTACGGAGGCGGCACGACGACTGCAAGCTTTGGCAGCGTTGGCGGTAGCGACATCACCTGCGAGAACGTCAACATTCGCGGGTTCTTCATCGGCATCGGCCGCCCGCACGGAGACACGAACGACGAGTTTATCCGGTTCAACAAGGGCGTTATAAACAACTGTACTCAGTCCTTCGTGATTGGTCACAGCCAAGCGCGCAACAACGCCCTCACGCATTCCAACGTTGCTGGCTTTCATACGGCGATCTCTTCGCGCGGTGGCCTGACCGGCAATTCGAACTTGCATGGCGTTTATTCAAACATTCATTTCGGGCAAGGCTATCAGCTAGTTGATCATCCGCAGGCGGATTGGTCTGGTCCTCTTACGCTCCGTGATTGCTATGCCGAGTCGTTCCACAGGATCGGAACTTGGGCTGGTCAGCTAAAGCTTGATGGGTGCTTCTTGTCTCTGCTTGAGCAGGAAGACACTCTCGGCTCCACCTACAACCACGGCGACATCGACCACCTGATTCTTGACAATACAAAGATTGGTCTTCGCCATGGACTGATGCTTCAGGGATGGGGAGACAACACAGGTCGTGTAGACCTCGTAAATGGTTCCGCAGTCAATCCGATTGGAACCAATAACTACGACAACCTGCCGTCTGGCGAGCCCGATAAAGTGTATCGCGGGCAGCAATACATGCAATTCGTGTTTACAAAACCGGGGTTTAACCACCGCCGATTGATCTCGTCTGGGGAGATTATGGAAGGCGGCTACGGCCACGACCTCAATTTCTATAACGATCAACGTACAGTGATGACGTTCCTTGATCAGCACTGGACCCAATACTCGGCCAAGTTCCCGAAAGGCGACTACCCGTATCTTGGCGGGTCGTCTGAAATGCAGGGTTCTGTCCAGCAGTTCAACGTTCCGAAAATCACGCAGTGGCAACTTAGCGTCAATGTCACCTCACGGTCAGGATTTGATCTCGTCTGCGACCGGACAAGCTGCGGCGACATCAAGGCGGATGTAGGAGACGTGTTCGGTTTTTATCCGCCCGGCGCGGATGATAGCCTGCGTATTCCGACATGGTTTATCTGCGTTTCAGTTACGACGTCCACGATGACGCTTCGTCAGTTGCATAACTACTGGCAGGCGAGCCGCTACGACTACACGGTTACAGGCTGGTCGTATTACCAGATATCAACGGGCGCTCATCTCGTTGAATACATCTGCACGCGCATCAGGCAACAGGTCCGCCTGTTTGTCGGCGATGTGACTTCGGGGTCTGCCGTCATCAGCAATATCAGACATGCGTTCCGCTACGGCGCGACGGACGACTTTACAGCCGCCAACTTTAACAACCCCTATGGCACCGTTCTCGGCATGGACGTGGGCGACTACTTCCTCCACCAGGAGATCGAGCGGGCCAACACTGGCGGTTCCGGTCTGAAGGTCCACAACCGGATCAGCGCCATCGACTTCACGGCCAACACGATCACGCTGACCGAGAACTTCAACATCACGCGGACGAATTATCCAATCGTCTTCTACGTGAGAACCTACACGGCCTGATATGCCAAAATACGTTCTGCGCGGCACCGAGTGGATCGACCCGGTGAGCGGCGAAGCCATGCCTATTCCCGAGCGGAACGGCATCTGCGCTCCCCAAGTCGTGCCCGATACCCCGGCTTATGCCAGCCCGATCACGGGCGAGATCATCGAAGGTCGCCGCGCCCGTCGTGAAGACCTGAAGAAGCACAACTGCGTCGAAGCTGGCGACATGCCCAAGCGGGAGTTCCGCTCGGAGAAGTTTGCCAAGAAATACGGATTTGCGCGATGAGCATCAACTACGTCACGCAGCCGGTCGCGCCTGTCCTTGACGGTGCGCCGCCGACTACGCAGGCCGTGGGGCGGCTTGACGCCTACCTCGGTTCTGTCGTGTCGGTTAGCGTGTTTGGCGCGGTTGCCGATGGAGTGACGGACAACACGGCGGCAGTCACGGCAGCCATTGCTAGCGGGGCTAAGGCACTTCACTTCCCGGCAGCCGATCTGCCCTACTATTTTGCGCCGACAGCGGGTGCAAGCAGCGGCATTGATCCCGGTTCCGTGGTCAAGATATTCGGGGACGGGATTGGTCGTTCGATCCTTCAGTACAACGAGGGGACTGACGCCTCGCCGCGTCGGCTGTTCTATCGCGCGGTCAACAACCCCGGCTACGACGCGACGACGCTGCGTGATCCTCTGGTGTTCGAGGACATCGAGTTTCGTGGAACGTGGTCGTCAAGCGACTCGATTCATCGTGGCGGCGAGTGCATCGCGCTGGACGGGTACAAGGAGATCCGCTTTCACCGCTGCCGGTGGAAGAACATCAGCAAGTTCGCTACGGACCTGCACTTCAACAACCGCGTGATCTGGGATCATTGCGAGTGGGAAGATGTGGCCCGCGACCAGGCTCGTGCGCGCGATAGCTTCTATACCAGCGTCACGAACTGCGTGTTCCGGCGTGGCGGTGACGACGCCGTGGCGTGGCATACGGCGGCCTATAACGCTTCCTACAACCCCGACAACGGCGATCCCCGGCGAGAGGGGCTGTTCGTCAAGAACAATTATTTCGTGGACTGCTCGGTCGCTGTAGCGGCGTTGGGCGCGCGTGTCGCCAACATCTCGGACAACACGGTCGTGCGCGGTCGTGGTTCTGCGGTCTACATCGCAGACGCCACGGCGGAAGGCGTGCATCCGATGTTCCAGATCAGGGTGCAGAACAACACGATCATCGACCGTGCGGATGCCTCGGCGAACCCGGCGATCTACGTGTCGTGCGACGACCAGCGCAGCACGGCCTCGTCCAGCAACGTCATTCCTGGATCGCCGGCCAACACCACGGGCGCGTTCCAGAAGCCCTGGGACTACAACAACAGCGACAGCACGGACGCCGCGGACGCCCTGCCTCCGCTGGCTGATGTGATCGTGTCGGGCAACGTCATCGGCCGCACGCTGCCGACCGTTTCCAACTACATCGACTGGGGCTTTGGCTACGGCGGCAAGCTCGACAGCAACCCCTACAACCCGGCCATCACCAACGCTGGAATGCGGTGGTCTGTCGGCATTCACGTCAAGGGCGGTTTCCGCGTCCGCATCTGCGACAACATGGTCTCGCACACGTCGGATGCGATCTATTACGTCCCGCCGGGCTCGCTGAACCCCTCGTCGCTCGCCGGCATGATCGCGAATAACTCGGTGTTCGATTGCACCGGCCGGATGATCTACATCAACGGCTCGACGGTTCGCCGCACGGATCTGGTCATCCAGGGCAACTACCTGAACGGCGACTACTACCGCGAGAGTTCGAACTCCAACGCGGATGGAACCTACGACAACCAGAACACGGCCCCGACCGCCATCGACCTAGGCGGTAACGAGTGCGTCGTGGTGACGAACAACGTCATTCAGAACGTCGCCCGAGTGGTCAGTGCGACGACGTTCGGCAACTCCAAGTGGAACAACAACACGCTGATCTGTGACCCGGTCGCGGTTGGCGCGAGTGCGTCCAACAAGGGCATCGGCAACGTTCCGAACATCACCGAGGACTTCAAGGTCATCGTGGTCGATTGCGACACGACGAGCGCGACCTTCGGCCAGATCAAGAACGTCTGCCTTGAGCGCGCCAACTCGCAGCCGACGACCGGCACCTACTTGCAGAACATGCTCGTCAAGAACGGCAACGTCGTCCTTGCGACGGGCAAGGTCACATACGGCTGGATCAGGCTGACCACCGGAACAGGGCACGTCAACGGCACCGACTGGACGCCGTTGGTGATCCCGAACACCTAACCCAAGAGGACAAATGAGCGATCTTGAAACGGGCGCGGTGGATGCCGCGACCCCGGCACCTGACGTTGTGGCCGTCGTTCCCGAGACGACACAGGAAGCCCCACAGACCGCAGGCCCGACCGTAGATGAGCTACTGTCGGAAGCCTATGACAAGTCTGTCGGCGAGCCTCTGCGTGGCCCTGACGGCAAGTTCATCGCCAAGGATTCCGAGACGGTCGAGCCCGTAGAGGCGGCTCCCGTCGAGGCACAAGCTGAAGACCAGACCAGCCCCGAGGCTGTGGAGCCCGAACCGGCAAAGCCGGCCATCGAGCCCCCTGTCTCCTGGTCGCGTGAGATGCGGGACAAGTGGTCCTCTCTCCCACCCGAGGCGCAACAGTATATTGCGCAGCGGGAGAGCGAGGCCCACGGCCAGATTTCGCGGTTGGGGCAACAGGTCAAAACCTTTGAGCCTGTCGCAAAGACGCTGGAACAGTACAAGGGCACGTTCGAACGCAATGGAATGGACTATGCCAAGGGGCTTGAGGCCCTGTTGGCTGCCCAATCCATGCTTGACGTGAACCCGCGTGCTGCCATCCTCGAAATTGCACGAGCTTACGGCGTAGACCTAGGCGCGGAGCCTTCATCGAACGAAGCCATGCCGCCGAGGGAAGTCCTCGCGTTGCAAGCCGAAGTGATGGAGTTGAAGCGTCAGATTGCCGAGACCCGAACAGATGTGGTCTCGCAGAAGCAGAGAGAGCAGGAACAACGTCAGGCTGCCTTGCAGTCCGAGGTTGAAGCTTTCGCCAAGGCCAATCCGTTCTTCGAAGATGTCCAAGACGACATTGCCAAGCTGATCCCCGTTATCCGAGCCGATGAGCCAAGTCTGTCCGAGCGGCAGATTTTGCAGAAGGCATACGACAAGGCGATCCGCTTCAACGATGCCGCCTTTGCCAAGCTTGAAGCAGACCGGAAAGCCAAGGAAGCCGAAGCCGCAAAGCTGAAAGCGGTCGAGGCGAAGAAGGTTTCGTCCCTGAACGTCAAGACCTCCACGGCGGCTCGCCCCGCTGCGCGGAGCATCGAAGACGCTCTTTCTGCGGAATATGACCGCATCACATCCCGAGCATCCTAATCTGAAAGGAACGCGACCATGCCGTCGCCCAACGCTACCTTCACGGAAATGGTCTCCACGACCCTCCGTCACACCGAATACAACCTCAACGACAACGTCTCGAAGCACAACGCTCTCGCCCGCCGGCTGAAGTCCAAGGGCAAGATCAAGCGCGTTTCTGGCGGTTATTCGATCCAGATCCCGCTTGAGTACGCTGAGAACGGTACGTATCAGCGCTTCAGCGGCTACGACACGCTGAACATCAACGCCTCCGACGTTATCACCTCGGCCGAATATCAGTGGTCGCAGGTGGCGGTTCACGTCACGGCGTCGAGCCGCGAGATCATGATGAACTCCTCCAAGGAGGCCATGATCAACCTCGTGAAGTCGCGCGTTGATAACGCGATGCACACCGCCCAGAACAACTTCTCGGTGGACCTGTACTCGACCGGCGCTCTGACGAACCAGATCAACGGCTTGGGCGCATTGGTTACGGCCGATGGCACCGGGACCGTCGGTGGGATCGTGAGCGGCACGTATACGTTCTGGAAGAACAAGTTCCAGGAAAACGCCGGCACCAACGCTCCGACCGGCACCACGGCCCTGCCGACGAACATCATCGACGGCATGAACAAGCTGTGGCTCCAGACGGTTCGCGGCACCGACAAGCCCGACCTGATCGTCATGACCCATGACTTCTACGTCGGCTACGAGGCTTCGCTTCAGCAGTACATGCGCTACACGTCGGCCGACATGGCGGACGCTGGCTTCACGTCGCTGAAGTTCAAGACCTCGGACGTCATCTTCGACGACAACTCCAACTTCTCCACGACCGGCGAAGTTGGTTACTTCCTCAACACCAACTACCTGTATCTCGTCGAGCATCCCGATGCCCGCTGGACGCAGGACGAAGACAAGATCCCGATCAACCAGGCTGCCGTCGTGATCCCGATCTACTGGATGGGTCAGCTTGTCTGTTCGAACCGCGCTCTTCAGGGCCGGCTCATCGACGCGTCCTAAGCCAGAACTGAAGGAGAAACGACTATGTCTTACATTGCGGGTGCTAACCTCACCAAGACGTGGACTGCTACGCAGCTTGCCACTGAAGGTGACGGCTTCTCGGTCGGCGACGTTTACCGCGCTGGTGACGGCAAGGCTTACAAGTTCGTGCAGTACGACACGGGCGCGGGGCCGGTTGCCGCCGTTGCGGGCAATATCGCCTATTACTACGCCCCCGGCGGTACTTCGGCGGGTGCGACCACGGTTGTTACCTCTGACCTGTCGGACTCGGCTGGTCTGGGCGCTGGCGTGCTGATGTCGGCCCCGGCCGATGGCGAGTACTGCTGGATTCAGATCCGTGGCCCGGCGACCATCACCCCGGCCCTGACGGCTGGCGCTGACGGTAACGCGCTGACGGCGGTTGGCGCGACGGACGGCACGCTTGACGTGTCCGCCCTCGTCACCGATGCCGTTGTTGCCTTTGCGGTGGATGCCTCCGCGAAGATCATCATGTGCATGTTCCCCGAGTAATCGGGTTGGGGCGGGGGATGGTCTCCCGCCCCTTTTCATTGAGAGGACTACATGAACGAAGCATCCCGCAGCGTCCGCATCATCGGCTTTCGTGTCGAGAACGTCCCGCTTGACCCCCGGCAGCCCAACCTGGGCACGAAGGAGGTCGAGTTCGTCGATCTGACCACGGTCGGCAATGCCAAGTACATGGTTGTGCCGTGGCGTGTGAAGGACGTGATGCGCGACACGAACGGCGTGTGGGAAGTCGTGGAGCCCCACTACAACGCATGGAAGCAGGGCGAGGCTGTGCCGACCTCTGGAACGCCCCTCTCGGCGTGGCAGGGCATCACCCGCCACCAGATCGAGGCGGTGCGCCTTCTGGGCATCTACACCGTCGAGGACATGGCTGCCGTGACGGACGCCACGCTCCAGAAGCTCCCCGGCCAGAATCTTCGTTCGGTGCGTGATGCTGCCGTTGCGTGGGAGAAGGCCAAGGACACCCGCGCGGTGACGGCCGATCTGGCTGCCAAGGAACTTGAGATCCAGGAGCTTCGCGCTCAAGTCGGCGATCTGATGGACCTTGTGCGCAATATGCCGACCGTTGCGAAGGATGACGAGGAGACGGTGAAACGTCGCCCCGGTCGCCCGCGCAAGGAAGACGCAGAAGCCGCGTAACGAGATAGGGGCGCAGAATGTCGCTGTTGACCATAGTGCAGGACGCCTGCGCCCTCGTCGGGATTGACGTTCCGACCTCCGTTGTTTCCTCCACCGATGCGACCTACACGCAGTTCGTCTACCTCGCGCAGTTTGAGGGCGACGAATTGATGCGGAAGCACAAGTGGCGGGAGCAGAAAGTTGCGGCCGACTTCACCGGGGACGGCACCACGACGACGTGGGCTCTTCCCGAGGACTTCGACCGCTTCACGACCGAGCAGCGGCGCGAGAGTTCCGTCCTGCTGGGACTTGATGGCCCCGTCTCGGATGACGAGTTCCTAGACGCCCAGGTTCGTGGCTGGAACCCGACCATTCCCTACTTCCGGCTGTTCAATGGCAACATTGAGACTGTGCCGGCGGTGGCTGACGGGCAGATGATCCGGTTTGAGTACATCTCGTCTTACTGGATCACCGACAGCGGCGGGACGCTCAAGGCGCGGTTTACGGCCGACAGCGATCTGTCGTTGCTGCCGGATCGTCTGGTCACGCTTGGTCTGGTGTGGCGGTGGAAGCGGGCCAAGGGGCTCGACTACGCCGAGGAGTTCCGTACGTACCAGATGGAGAAGTTGCAGCAGGCTCGCGTTGACGGTGGCACGCCGCGCCTTCGGATGTCCGAGGGTCGCGACTACATGCACCCATACATGAAGAACGCATACACGGTGATCCCGTGATGTTGCAGCCGATCCGCGAGAAGTCCGACCGGGCGCGCATCTCCGGTAACGCCACGATCCCGGCCCCGACGAAGGGTTGGGTTGTGTTCGACAACCTCGCGGCGATGCCCGAGGGGACTGCGTACCTGCTCGAAAACGTCTTCCCGTCGCCTGACTATGTTCGGGTGCGCGGTGGGGCGTCTGCGTATGCCACGGGCATGGGCTCGTCTACGTCCATCGAAAGCCTGTTGGTCTATGCGTCGGGCGGCACGGAAAAGCTGTTCGCGTGCGGCAACGGGTCAATCTGGGACGTAACGTCAGGCGGTGCAGTGGGCGCTGCGGCGGTGTCTGGCCTGTCGGGCAATCGCTGGGATGCGGTCAACATGACGACCTCTGGCGGGTCGTTTCTGTTCGCCTTGAACGGCAACGACGACGGCAGGCTGTACGACGGCGCATCGTGGACGACAACGTCGGTCACGGGCATCGGCGAGAACGTCTGTATCGCCCCGGCGGTCTATAAGAACCGCATCTACTTCATTCAGGAGAACACGACCAACGTCTGGTATCTGGGAGTTGACAGCATCGGCGGCGCCGCCACGCAGTTCGCCCTTGGCGGCGTGTTCCAGCTTGGCGGCTCGGTCGTCTCGATTGCCACATGGTCGGTCGATAGCGGCTCCGGTCAGGACGACAAGATCGTGTTTCTGTCGTCCGAGGGCGAGGCGGCGGTCTATGAGGGTACGTTCCCCGGCGATACGACGACCTGGGGCCTGATCGGCGTCTATTACGTTGGCAAGCCGGTGGGTGCGCCTCGGTGCGTGCAGAAGTTCGGCGGCGACCTTGGCGTGCTAACCGAACTCGGCATCGTGCCGATGAGCAAGGCGGTCAATCTCGACAAGGCGGCGTTGTCAAATGCGGCCATCACGCAGGCGATTGCACCGGAGTTCCGGCGCATCGTCAACGAGCGTCGGGCGCTCGATGGCTGGCAAATGGTCAGCGTGCCAAACGAGCAGATGTTCGTTCTGGGCATTCCGAAGCCTGCCGGGACGACCCCGATTCAGTTCGTGGCGAACATGGTTTCGGGCGCGTGGTGCCGGTTCTCAGGCTGGGATGCAGCCTCATGGGCGTCGTTCGAAAGCGAACTTTACTGGGGTTCGAAGGACGGGCGCGTCTTCAAGGGCGACACGACCGGCCAGGACGATACGTCGCCCTACACGGCCACGATCTTTCCGTCGTTCACGGATCTTGGCAAGCCGACGCTGCGCAAGTCCGTGACGCTGGCAAGGGCCAACGTGCAGTCGAGCTTCGTGCCGGCCGGGCGGTTTACGATCCGCAAGGACTACGACTTCGCCATTCCGTCCGTACCGTCTTCCTCGGCAGCCCCGCCGCAGGGCGCGGTCTGGGATACGGCGGTCTGGGACATTGATACGTGGCCTTCGGTCACCACGGTTCCCTATGCTCAGTGGAAGACCGTCACGGGCTTTGGCGCGATGATCAGCCCCGTGTGGCAAGTGACGCTGGGCACGGTCGAGGAGATCGACCTCCGCATGACCTCTATCGATCTGCTTTACGAGGTGGGCGAGGTGGTCGGGTGACGCTTGAGCAGGACAACGCTCTCGCGGCGCTGCTCATGGACAACTGGCTGGGCGTGGACTTCCGAGGGACGCCATACGCTGGCCTTGTCGTGCGGAACGAAGCCAACGAGCCGGTGGGCTGCGTCATCCTGAACGACTATGCCCAAGGCAATATTGAGATGACGGGCGCGGGCTTTGGATGCTGGACTCCGCGCATCATTCGGACCATCGCACGGCATATCTTCGTAACACTTGGCTGCAACCGGGTGACGGCACGCACGCGCGCCAGCAACCAGTCTGCACGGGCGGCACTCAGGGCAATGGGCTTTCGCCGTGAAGGAACGGCGCGAGCGTGGTTTGGCGATGAAGACGCAGTTTTGTACGGCCTGCTGAAGCGGGAACAAAGGATCGTTAGATGAAGGCTCCCAAGCAACCCGTCCTCAGTGCGCCCGATCCGGTCGCAACGGCCAACGCGCAGACCGCCTCCAACAAGGAGACGGCCATCGCCAATGCCGGCCTGAACATGGTCAACCAGTACACGCCCGATGGGACGTTGACCTACAACCAGGAAGGCACATGGGCGGACGGCACGCCGAAGTACAGCGCCACTACCGCGTTGACGCCCGAGAATGCCGCCCTCAAGGCGCAGGAAGCCGAGTTCGACAAGAAGTTCAACACCATCGGCATCGCGCAGACGGACAAGATCGGCGACATCCTCGCCAAGCCCCTGAGCCTGAACAACGAGGCGACGGAAGCGCGGATTACCGAACTGGCCCGCAAGCGTCTGGACCCTAGGTTCGCCGAGGAAGACCAGAAGCTAGAGCAGGATCTTATTAACCGGGGTATCCGGCCGGGATCTGCTGCCTATGACACGATGCGCCGCAACTTCACCGAGGGGAAGAACGACGCCTACAACCAGCTTTACCTCAACGCTCGCGGACAGGCGACGACTGAGGCGCTGACGGAGCGCTCGGCCCCGATCAACGAGATCACGGCGCTCCTGAACGGCGGGCAGGTAACGCAGCCCAACTTCATCAACACGCCGAACATCACGCAGGCTGGCACCGACGTGGCGGGCATCACGATGGATGCTGCGAACATGCGCAACACCAACGCGATGGCCCTCTACAACAACAAGAGCCAAAACTATCAGGCGGGCATGGGTGGCTTGTTCGGGCTGGGGTCGGCGCTGATTGGTGGCGGCGCTCGTTACCTGACGGGGCGTTGATATGGCTATTGATGGTTCTTACTCGTTCGACCCGGCTACCGAGAAGGACAGCCGGTCGCGCCGTCGCCGCATTGCCGAAGCCCTGTTGATGCAGGGCACGCAGGCAACGCCGATCCAGAGCCCATGGCAGGGCGCTGCCCGCATGGCCCAAGCCCTGATGGGTGGCCTTGAGTTGGGCATGGAGGACAAGAAGGAGCGCGAGCTTTTCGAGGCGTCGAAGTCGTACAACGACAAGGCGGGTGCCGACATCTTCGGCGGCGGCTCTGCTGCCTCTCCGGTCACGTCTGCCCTTGCCGGCAAGCCCATGGGTGGCCCGATCAAGCTCGGCGGCTTTGAGCCTTCCGTGGGTCGCGTCCTTCAGTTCGAAGGCGGCTTGAACCCCGCCGACACCAACGGCACGCCGTCCAACTTCGGCATCAATCAGAAAGCCAATCCAGACGTGGATGTGGCAAACCTGACGCCGCAGGGCGCGACGGACATCTATCGCAAGCGGTACTGGGATGCCATTGGGGCCGACAAGATGGACCCGCGTCTGGCCCATGTCGCCTTTGACACGGCGGTCATCGCTGGCCCCGGCAAGGCCAATGAACTGCTGAAGGCGTCTGGTGGCGATCCTGAGAAGTTCCTGGCGCTGCGCGAGCAGTTCCAGAAGTCCCTTCTCCAGCGCGACCCCGAGAAGTTCGGCAAGTACGGCAAGGCGTGGGGCGACCGCGTGGCGACACTGCGGGCGGATATCGGAGTTGCGTCTCCCGGCGGCATGTTCGCGGTCGGTGGCGGCGGACAGGGCACGATGGCCGGCGGCGACAACCTGTCGGAAGGCGCGGGCAATGCCGACAGGCTTCAGCGCCTCTACAGCATCGCCAACAACCCGATGACGAACGACGTCAACCGCAAGCTTGCGATTGGAGAGATCGAGCGCATTCGGAAGGGTGCAGACCCGGCAGCGGCGCTTGCCATGGAGAAGGCACGCATTGATATCGCCAAGGGCAAGCGCGAACTTGAGAAGCCGCTGATCGACCCGACCACGACTGAGCGGGAATATGAGCGCGCAAAGAAGGAAGGGTTCAAGGGAGACCTATTCGACTTTAAGCGCGAATTGGCAAAGGCTGGCGCTTCGAACACCAGCGTCAACACCAACCCCGGCCCGTCAAAACAGGTCTACGAAACGGTAGAGAAGCGCGCCGATGAGGCTCGCGCCGCTGCCGCTGCCCTGCCGTCGTTTGCTGAAGCCAAGCGTCTTGTCGATAGCGGCAACATCACGCTGGGCGCTGGCGCGGATCTTCGCGTTTCCATGCAGAAGGTGGGCGCGCTGTTCGGGTTGGACGCGACGTCTGCCTCCAATGCGGAGACGTTCCGCTCCGTTATGGCCCCGACCGTCCTTGCCTTGGTCAAGGGTCTTGGCGCTGGGTCTGGTATCTCGAACGCGGACCGCGAGTTTGCCGAGAAGGCTGCGGGCGGGAACATCCAACTTGAGCCCGCCACTATCAAGCGGATGATCGAGATCGGCGCGAAGGCTGCCGACGCGAAGATCAAGGCTCACAACAAGATGCTTGATACGGTCTACCCCGACACCGACGACAACAATCGTCAGGTGCGGGCCTTGTTTGGCGTCAACCCCGCCGACTATCCGCTGCCCACGGCTCCGGCCGAACCCGAGCCAGCCGCGCCCGCCGTTACGCAACCCGGTGCGCCGGTTCGCGTCAAGACCCCAGAAGAGGCTCGCAAGCTTCCAAAGGGCACAAGGATCATCCTTCCTGATGGCTCGCCTGGAGTGGTGAAATAATGTCGGACCCGTGGGCAGAATTTCGCGTCAAGCCCGAAGAGGCGAAGAGCGACGAATGGTCGGACCTCCGCGCGCAGAAGCCGTATTCCGGCAGCATCCTTCCCTTTTCCAAGGGCGAGGACGGCAAGGTCCGCTTTGACAGCAACGCGGGCCTGCTTGGCAGCTTGAAGGGCGCATTCACGCTTCCCGGCGACGTGTACGCGGGGCGTGTTGATCCCAAAAGCGACGAAGGCATTGGCCGTGCGTTCGATATGGCAGGATGGTTCGGCCCTATGAGCGCGGCATCAAGGGCCGGCGAGCGATCTCTGTTTGGCCCCAAGCCGAACATGATCAAGGATCGCGTCCCGTTTCCTACGGTTGACGAACTTTATTCCGCCGCTGACGATGGCTTCAATAAAGCGCGCGGCATGGGTGTTGACTACGACCCCGCAGCCGTGGGCAAGATGGCCCAGACGGTTGGCGTCAATCTCGAAAAGGGCGGATTTATCCGTGAAGGATCACCCGAAACTTTCAAGATCATCGACGCACTATCCAATCCCCCACAAGGGGCCGTCGCTCCCCTCGACGGACTTCTCGCCGCGCGTTCCGCCCTTTCCAAGCTCTCTGTCGATAGGGCCGCGTCCGACAGAGACAAGGCTGCTGCTGTCCAACTACTTAGAGAGTTGGAAACTTTCATGCAGGGCGACGTGGCGGGCTCTGTTGTGGCTGGACCCGCTGCCGAAGCGTCCAGAACCGTCAAAGACGCCATCGGAAACTATGCCGCCGCCAAGCGATCCGAGAAAATCGGTGGCATCGAAGAGATGTCAGACCTTAGAGCCGCCGCAGCCAACTCTGGGCTTAACGGCGACAATCAGACCCGGCAGCGAATTATCTCCGAACTCCTGGCCCGCCGGGGTGGAACAGCCGGCTTCTCCCCCGAAGAGGTAGAGGCTTTTAAGGGCGTTGTTCGCGGCGATCCTGTCCGCAACACATTGCGCGGTGTCGGCAACCTCCTAGGTGGCGGTGGCGGTCTTGGTGCCGCTGTTACGGGCGGACTTGGCGCTGCGGCTGGGGCTGCGGCTACAGGTTCTCCGCAGGGCGCGGTGTTGGGCGCGGGCCTTCCGGCCGTTGGGGTTATCGCAAAACTGCTCGCGAACCGCATGGCCGACAAGGCCGTGTCTGGCGTGGACGAAATGGTCCGCGCCCGTTCGCCCTTGTATCAAGGGCGCGTGGCGGCGGCTCCGTCTTCCGCCGCAACTCCGCAACTAGAGAATGCCCTGATCCGCGCCCTGATGGGCCTCGATCTCGCACCGACAGAGCGCGAACAAGTCCGCTAGTCGCCGCCACCGTCCACACAGGAAGAAGCCATGCCTCGCAACGGAAGCGGCGTTTATTCGCCGACTGCCGGTGTTCCGGTTGTATCCGGCACCACGATCTCATCGACCGCAATCAACAACGTCTTCGACGACCTCGGAGACGAGATCACCGCATCTCTGCCCGTGAGCGGCGTTGCGCCCATGACGGGCGTATTGCGTGTCACCCTCGGCAGTGCGTCCTTGCCCGGCCTTGCGTTCGTTGGCGACACCAACACGGGCATCTACTCGCCCGGTGCCGACCAGCTTGCCCTTGCCACGAACGGCACGGTAGCCCTGACGATTTCCGCGACACAGACGACGACCTGGGCCGCTGCTGCCACGTTCGCCTCTACGACCACATTCACCGGGGTTGCGACGTTCTCGGCAAAGTCCATCGGCAAGGCATTCGACGTAGACGCTATCACATCGGTCGCCAGCGCGACAACGACGGATATCGGCGCGGCTGCCACGTCTGAAGTCCTGATTACCGGCACGACGACCATCACTGGGCTCGGCACGTCCAATGCCGGCATTCGGCGCAGGGGACGGTTCGAAGGCATCCTGACGCTGACCCACAACGGAACGTCGCTGATCCTGCCCGGTGCCGCCAACATCACCACGGCAGCCAATGATCGGTTCGAAGCCCTGTCGCTGGGTTCCGGTAATTGGATCGTGACCAGCTATGTCCGCGCGTCTGGGTTTCCCGTCCTGACCACGGTCGCGACGGCTGATCTGCCCAACGGCACCATCATCGACCGCGCCTATGCCGAGTACACGGCCAACACGTCCCTTTCGACCACGACCCCGGCGGACGATACGGTGCCGGCCGTCACGGAAGGCACTCAGATCCTTTCGGCAGCCCTTACGCCCAAGGACACGACGAACCGCATCAGGGTCCGCGTGGCGGGCTCCATGAGCCGCGAGGCTGGTGCCGGCACCCTTGCCACGGTCGCGATCCACGTCAACGGCGCAGCGGCCTCCTGGGCCATCCCTGTCGAGGTGACGGACAACACGACGGCCTATGCCTTCGCGGGCGAGTACGAGTACGTGCCGGGCTCCACCTCTGCCCAGACCATCACGGTGCGCGTCGGCAACAACACCGGCAACGTCCGCATGAACGGCACCGGTTCGACCCGCCTGTATGGCGGCACGGCCCGCACGACCCTGGTCCTCGAGGAGATCGCGTCTGCATGATCGAACCACCGTGGCTTACCCTTGCCCGTGCCGAGGTTGGCACACTTGAGGTCAAGGGATCGCGGCACAATCCGAAGATTGTTGCGTATGCCAAGGAGAGCGGAAGCCCTTGGGTCAAGGATGACGAAACCCCGTGGTGTTCGTCCTTCGTGGGGGCCATGCTCGCACGCGCCGGCATCCCCGGCACCAACTCCATGCGCGCCCGCTCTTGGGAGACATGGGGCGACAGGCTCACCTCTCCCGCGCTCGGCTGCATAGGCGTCAAGCGCCGCATGGGCGGGCAATCCTGGCAGGGCCATGTCGGGTTCGTCGTTGCGGCCAACCCTGCCTTTGTCTGGCTGCTGGGCGGCAACCAGAACAACGCCGTCAACATTGCTGCCTTCTCCCGGCATCAGTTCACGGCGTTCCGCTGGCCTGAAGGTCAGCCGATGACGCTCGCCCCTCTCCCTTCCGTTCTGACCGCTGGTGGAGCTTCAGAAGCATGAACCCCGGCTTTCTCGTTTTCCTCGTTGCACTCGTGCTTGCGGGCTGTGCCGCCCCTCGCAAGCAGATCGATTGGGCGGCGCTTGCTGACTATTTGGAGAAACAGAATGACCGTTGAGCAGATTTGGGGGGTGGTTCGTACCATTCTCGCCGCGCTCGGTGGCTGGGTCGCGGCCAAGGGTTATGTAGACGACGCGACCATTCAGGCGGTGATCGGGGCCATCGGCACGATCTTTATCGCCGTGTGGTCCGTAGTCGCCAAGAAGCCCGCAACTCCCCCGCCCCCGTGATGAACTGGGCAGCACTCCTTCTAGGCTTAGCACAGGCTCTCGCTCTCGTCCTGACATGGGCACGAGAGCGGGAGCTTATGGAAGCCGGCAAATCCGAACTGATCGCGGCACTTCTGCGGGAGCAATCCGATGCCATTCGCAAAGCCAATGCGGCTCGTGCCGCTGCTGATGCTGTCAATGCTGATCCTACCCGCCTGCGCGAGGACGACGGCCACCGTCGGCCCGACTGACATCAGTTGCGCAGTGTTCCGCCCGATCAGTTGGTCCGCGAAAGACACGGACGACACCATCAGAGAGGTCAAGTCTTTCAACGCAGCCTGGACGGCGGTGTGCCGTGACTGAGAGTGAGAAGGAGCGGATTGCGCGGCTCGAAACGCAAATCATACACCTCGCCGACACCATCGACAAGATGAGTGTGAAGGTAGACGACCTACACGCCATGCTTCAGCAGGCTAGAGGTGCCAAGTGGGCCATTCTAGGCGCTGCCGGCATTGCCGGCTTCTTTGGCTCCAAGGCTGGAAGCTGGCTTTGGTCGAGCCTGCCCAAGTAACGGGAACCCCAGAGGCTACATGGCTCCGAGCCGACTTCCTCGCGAACTGCTCGAACAAGTCCTGCACGCCGTCAACAATGCTATCCGTGCGGGCTACCGGACCGGCGGCATACCCAGCGCCATCTCCGTCGCAGCGCAGGGCCTCAACCTAGAACCGTACATGGTGCGGGACAGGCTCCGCATTCTGGAAAGGCGCTACGGCGTCACGCCAGATCCCGAACCGCTTGATTTCCCCGCACCTGAGTTCGCGCCCATTGCCAAGCCCCGCGTCATTGTGCGGGCAAGCTCGGCATCACGGCCTGAAGGCGACCCGATCCGGCTGACGGTGATCGGAGACACCCACATCGCCCCCGGCCAGGATCTCTCCCGCTTCCGCTGGTTTGCCCGCCACGTCGCGGAAACCAAGCCCGACCGGGTGATCCAGATCGGCGACCTTGCCGACCTCCATTCCGTCTCAGGTCATGAGAAGCCGGGGTCGGCGCAGCAAAAGGCCAAGCCCTCGTTCCAGCAGGATCTAGAGGCTACCGAGGAAGCGCTGGCACTGTACCGCAAGGAGATGCCTGAAGGCCCGCCGTTCCATCTAACAGAGGGCAACCACGAAGACCGGATGGACCGGTGGGATAGTCAGGTTGCGGAGACGAGCGGTGTCCTGCGTATGCAGTGGGACGACCTTATGGCCCGCTACGACGTGCGCCAGACGCCTTACAGGGGATACCTGTTCATCGGTGGCGTTGGCATCACGCACGTTCCCATGACGCTCATGGAGCGCCCCTTCAACGGTCGCACGCTGAACCCCATCGTCAACGATCTGACGTTCTCGCTGATCTTCGGGCACTCGCACCGTCACGCCTTCCTGAATGCCGGAAAGATCGGACCGCAACAGCGGATCGAGGTGCTGAACGTCGGCAGTGGTGCGCCTCATGGCTGGTTCCCCGACTACAACGTCAGCGAACAGGGCGGCTATTCGTGGGGCGTCTGCGACGTGACCATTCACGGCGGCCATATCGTCGGCCACACCTTCATTCCCATGACCCAACTCGAAAGCCGCTACGCATGAACCGCGACGTTGAACTCGTTTACCAGACGGCACTCTCCGACAACCACGGCAACCCAGACATGGCCCTGCGCGATCTGGCGTACAGGTTCGTACATGTCATGCGTGGCGTGTCTCCTGGCTTCCTTCGTTGGCCACCTGACGGCCCCTCAGAAGGTCGCATCGACGACGTGCCAAATCCGATTACCGACGATTGGATACGCACGGGCATCGACGCCTAGGGTTTACACCAAGCCGGAAGACATAGGCATTTCAGTGCCATTCCGCCGCATCGGTTGACGCACTAACTGGTTGCGACCGCTAACTTACACGATACCGGACGGTTAACTCGGCACCTAGCAATGCCAATGCCTTACGCTGTCATTTGACAGGTTTGACACTGCCGACGTTCCCGACCCGTCCCATGGCGCTGGTCGCCATCAACGGTTGATTGGCTTGGCGCGTGTAGCGCGTGACCTCATGGCGGCTTCTGTGTCCCGTGATGGACATAATTTCCGCGTCAGTAGCCCCAGCTTCTGCGAGGCGGCGCGCTGCCGCTTTACGAAGTCCATGAAGGACGCAACTGGACGGAAGGCCTGCTTTTTCAATGGCCTTTGCAAAGAGCGTACCAAGGTAAGACGGCGTGAAACTAGCCTGCGATACGGTAGCCAGAAGAACCGCTTGAACGCGCGGTGTGATTGCCAGTTCATCCAAAAGCGAGGGGTGGATGGGGAGCCATAGTTTGGCACCCGTTTTTTCCTGAACGACATTGATCCCACCGTCTTTGATATCCGCCCAAGTCATTTTAGCGATGTCGCCGCGCCTCTGCCCGGTGTACAGGGCCAACTCATAAATCAGGCGCTCCGTGGTCCCGCGCGGCCACCGCTTTTCGAATTGCGCCAGTTCCTCGTCGGTCCACGACCGATATTCCCCCGACCGCATCAAGCCGATCTCTGCCGCTGGGTTCGAGTCCCGGTAATCGCGTCTCACCGCGAAGGCCATCAGCACCTTCAGCGCCTTGACGATCAGGTTCGCTTTCCCTGGCTTCGTCTCCGCGATCTCGTCCCGCAGCCGCTCGATGTGGCTTGCCTTGATCGCCGCGACCGCTGCCTTGGCACCGTCGCGACCGCGCAGGAAATCGAAAGCGTGAAGGTACGTCGCCCGGCTGTTCGGCTTCAGCGCCTTGTAATCGGACGAGGCCATGTATTCGGCAATCAGCCCTTCCAACGTCCCGGCCTTCGGATCGCGCCCGACCTTCAGAGTGCCCATTAGAGCCGCCTGATAGGCCCGCAGGAAGCCTTGGCGATCTTTCGCGGGGTTGGGTAGCGCAACACGCGGCAAGCCCGCCTTGCGGAAGTACAGGCGCGCTGTGCCGTGTCGATCCCTAAAGCACTGGACGTAGGGCGGCAGCTTCACAGCCGGATGTCCTCAAGCTCGCGTTCCGCTCCATCCTTCAGCATGGCGAAGCAGTGGTCCAGATCGCGAATGTCCCACAGTCGGATGCTGTCCACGCGAAAGCCTGCCGGCATGTCGCCGCGTCGGACGAGTTCGTCGAACTTGGTCGGGCTGATCCCGACATAGCTAGCCGCTTCGATCCTGCGCAGCCCGCGAGGCTGAATGGCTCTGCGCTCACTCATCGCTCACCCCTCCAATGTTCAAACGTCTCTGCTTCTGCATCAGCCGCTTTTCCTGCGGCCATGATGCCGGCCAGCGTGAAGCCGAGGGTGACGCCAATCGCCATGCCGAAGACAAATTCCCACATCACACACCTCCTGCCGGCGCATAGAAACAAGCGCGCTTGTCGAGCGGCCAGATCACAGCCGTCGAGTCCTTCTGGTACTTGCACCAGTGGAAGTCCTTGTCCGCAGAGACGCGGGCCTCGCCAAACCGGATCAATTGCCCGTCAGGTGTGATGTAGCCTTCGGGCGTGACCTTCACCTGATCAGGTGATAGGGGCTCGCAGTCGCGGGTATCGCAGCATTCGAGTTCGTACCAACTATGCGCGAGTGCGTATATCGGCGTGATATACGCGAGTGCGAATACAACAAGCCTTACCATCTCTCGACCTTTCCCGACATCCTCTTTCGAATGCCGCTTGCTTTGCTCCCAGGAATAGGCCGGGCGCTTTTCCGCGCTCCAAGGTGTTTGGCCTTCTGTCTTTTCATCTTGGCGATACGCGGAACGTCTGCGCCGGTCGTCTTCGCGCTATGGCAGGACACGCACAGCACGACGCAGTTGGACAACACTGGCTCGCCGCCTAGGCCGTCAGGGATGTCGTGGTCGTAGTGAAACCGCCCGACATGCAGGACGGACCCGCATCCCTCGCAGCGTCCTTGTGACCGCTCGTAAGCAGCCACTTTGATCTTGGCGGTAAATTCACGCCGCATGGTCGTCACCGCTAAACACGACGCCACGCTCGGCGGCAAAGGCGTGGATGAGTTCGATCAGGTTCGAAAACTCTTCCTTCGTCATGTCGGACGTGCGCATTCCAAGGACGACGAAGCTTCCTGCCTCGATTCCTGGAATGACGCGGGACTTGCGAAGCGATGCCGTGAAGACATCCTTCCAATCCTCTGCCGTGAGCTTCTGGCCGTACCATTCAACCTGTTGCGCTACGTCCGTCAGCATGGCCCACAAGAGCGCGTTCTGGTCTGCTGACCGGCGAGCCTTACGGAACTCGATCACGGTGCCGGGCTCTACGTTCTGAGCCCAGCGGCAGACCTTGGCGCGATCTGGCGCGGATCGAATGACGACCGTGGCGCGCGTCATGCCTTTGCCGCTTTCTCCGCGCGCTTTGCAGCAAGGGCGGCTTTGCGTGCGGCAATGGCTTCGTCACTGCGGAGATAGGCAAGGTGGGCTTCCCGCTTTGCCAGTTTCTCCCGCTCGGCCAGAAGCCACGCTTCCATCATATCGTAGACTTCGTCCGGTCCTTCAGCAGTGAACGTCAAGGGCAATGGCTTGCCGTTCTGGACAAACACGCCGATAAATCCGGGGCTGCTTCTGTTGCCGTCGAACTGCTTGTAGAACGAGGCATCTACCATGGTGATGGGATCGCTCATGCAGCCCTCGCCAGCAACTCGTCCTTGCGGGTCTGGTAGACATCGCTCAGCGTGTCTCGCCAAGCTTCCGGCCAGCCTGCGACCTCTGCACGGATTGTCGCGGCGTATGCCTTCAGGTCGTCAATCGTGCCCATGTTGCGGATGGCGCGCTCGATCTCGGGCCATCTGCCCGGTTGATTGCGCTTGATTTCGTTGGACGAGCGGCGTGCGGCGGGGTCGGCGGGGAAGTCCACAGTCTCGCCTGGCGGGTTGTACGCAGGCGCGTCGTCACGCTCGCGGTTGTCCAGTTCCTCGCTCGAATAGATCGCGCCGTGGATATTCAGCAGCTTGAGAATGCAACGGTCCTTGCCGCGTTTCTCGGCCATGCTCCACACGTATGCGTTCTTGTTGTTGAGCGGGGACGCCTCGCCGAACGACCAAGCCTTGAGATCGCCCATCGTCGCGTAGATGACGAGGGTTACGGTCTTGCTGGCGGTGTCGCCCTCGACGATCTGCGGCGGGTTGAACTCGATGCCACGCTCGGCAGCAATACGCTCCAGCGCCGAGTGCTTGACGGCGTAGGACTTGCCGCCGGGCACGGGCCACACCTCGTCGTCACGGACGCCATAAGTGGACATGAACTCTGCGATGTGTGCGGGATAGCGTGCCATGTCAGCCTCCGAGCTTTTCCACGCGGGCCAGGATCTGCTCCGCGACCGTGCGCAAATCCGGCAACTCGCCCATGAGTTCGTCATCCGAATGCGCAAGAACGCCGTTCGCGGCCATGATCAGCCCGAAGACAAACGCGCCGACGTCGAAGCAGTCCTCGCGGTCTGACGCAGGATCGAGCGTCGGGATCGGCCGGATTTCCTGCGCGAGCTTGTCGTGAGTGTTCAGGTACGTCCTGAACTGACGGATAGCGTCACTCATTGATCCATCTCCGAAAGAGTTCGTCGGCTAGAAAGCCAATAACGATGCCTAGGAACGGGGCGAGTACGAGGAGGGGCGCGGCGTCAAGGACGGTCATCGTGCTTGATCCCGCCGTATCGCCGCGCGGATGTCTTCTAGAACGACGTTGTAGACAGCGACGGTTGCCATTGCGGCAAAGAATTTGTCGTCTTCGTGATCGTCTGCCGCCTGCTTGGCTATGACGATCTGCTGCGCCTGACGGTTCAGAATGACGCTGCGAAGGTCATCCATCGCGGAGTAGACTGCGTTGCTGTAGTCGCTGGGAAGGTAAGCTCGGGCGCTCATCTCAATACCCCATAAGTTCGTGGTCGCGGCGCTCGTCGTAAGCGCGGTCGGGATCGGGGCCGTCGTTGGCGAGGAGGTCGGACTGCCAATCCTCGTCGGCGGCGATGATGTCGTGGACCCATGCAGGCGCTTCGCCGAGGTCGGTGCGGCGAGCAACGCGCTGGTAATCGGACAGCTTGCCGGTGTTCCCGACGCGCTCGTAAGCATGGGTAATCTTGACGAGCTTGGTGACGGCGAAGTCTACCGAGGCGGGCTCGTAGGGCTCATGACGGCCATCACCGGAAGCCGGGATGATGTCGAAGTCGACAATGGCAACGATGTCGATGCCGTGGCCTTCGTGGATGAGATATTCGGCGGTGTCGGGCATGGCGTGATCCCCGTGTTGATGGGATCATAAAACCATTTGGGGTTCAGACTGTCAACCCCCATTCGGGCTTAAATGGCGCAAAAAAACACCGCCATTCGCGGCGGTGCTCCGTCTTCAGGTTTTGAGCATTCTCACATTGGGATGTAGACGCCGATAACCCGGCCGATGATTTCTATCTCGGTTCCGTCTTCATCCTCGAACTCGCCCTGGCGTTCGATCTTGATAGGTGTCTGCCATTTGGGGTCCGTTGAACGCGGCCAAAGCTCGTAATGCGTGGAGGTAACGTTGACCTCCTTGCATGTCCTCTCTACGAGGCCGGCGCGCCGTCGTTCAACAACCACTGTGTCACCATGCGTGACCGCTTCGCGGGTCTGCCAGTACGGAATGCAAAGAACATAGCCGCCGTCTGGAATTTTCTTATTCATAGAAGTGCCGCTAACGCGAAAGGCAAACTGCTCCGCTCTCGCTGCGGCCGGCGAATAGGGTATTGGAATTTCCTCAGTTACATCACTCTCGTCATCCATATAAAGCCCCGCAGCCACAATTCCACGTACCGGAATTGTTATTACAGAGTTTACGTCTTGTTGACGGTCTAGTCTAGGCTTCAACGAAATCGTGTCCGAAGAAATATTTTCCAGAATGTGTGGAACCAATTCGGCCGGATGGCAGTTAAGGGCCGCCGCCAGGCGCTGCGCCCATTCGACGGTGAGCTTGCGCTGTCCTAGTTCAAGCCTCTGGATCTGGCTTTGCGAGGTTCCGGCCAAATCCGCTAGCCGCGCTTGAGATAAACCGGCGCGTTCCCGCGCAGCCCTTAACTCGTTTGTCATGTCCAGTCCGCCACCGGATACCCTTGGAACACCAGCACGGTTAAGACACACGCTGCTGTGATTGTCGAACACCACATTAATCCCGGTTTAAGCCCGTTCGGGGGTTGACGAATCAAACCCCATGCGGGATTATCGTCGGCATGACGCTACAGCAGTATCTAACTCAAACTGGCCTCTCGCAGCAAAAGTTCGCAAGACTTGCTGGCATCGCGCAAGTGACGGTCAGCCGCTACGTGAACGGTCTTCGTTTGCCTCGCAGGGCGCATATGCAGCGCATCTACGAGATCACCGGGGGAAGTGTGACCCCAAACGACTTCTTCGTCGTTGGAGGGGATTCAACCCCAAAATCCACACCAGCGCAAGTGAATTGTTAACGTTTTGGTATCGCCTCGCCGACCCTCCCCGGCTGATGGCGTGACTAGCCCCCTCATCCACCAAACCGTCCAGCCAGACGCGGATGAGGGGGCACTTTCTTCAACCTCAGGAGCAACGCACATGTTTGCAATCGAGAAGAACGTGCCGATGGTTTCAACCGTGGGCCGTCCGCCGAAGTATCCGCTCAGATCCATGCTGCCCGGAGACAGCTTCTTTGTCCCGCGCGGCTACCGCAAGTCGATCTCCGTCAGTGTCAGCCGGATTGCGAAGGAAACGGGGTTCATCTACCGAGTCCGGCAGGTCGATGGCGGCGTCCGCGTGTGGCGCATCAAGTGACGCAGGCTCTGTCTCTGGTCCTGCCGATCCCGCCATCCGTGAACGCGGCCTATCGCAACGTTCCGGGCGTCGGTCGCGTCAAGACCAGAACATACAAGGATTGGGCAACCGAGGCTGCGTTGCTCATGAAGATACAGGCTAAGGGCCGTATCGAGGGCGCTTACGCAATACACGTTGAGATCGACCGGCCAGACAAGCGGCGTCGTGATCTGTCGAACCTCTTGAAAGTGCTTGAAGACACCATCGTTCAGCAGGGCTTGGTCGAGGACGACAGCCTTTGCGAGCGCATCAAGATGAAATGGACCCAGAAGATCGAGGGCCGTCCTGGCCCCGTGCGGGTTTGGCTAATCGCAACGGGAGACGACAGTGACGAATAGAACTGGACGCCCATGGACGCCTGCCGAGGACGCGACACTGCGCGTGATGTACCTCGACGGGGCTGCATACTTTGAGATCGCCGAGGTGCTTGGCCGCAGCCCGTCAGGGGTAGACGACCGCCGCATGGCGCTGAAGATCCCGGCGCGTCCCCGTGTCAGCCACCAGCGTGGACTGGCCGGCAATCGCAAGCGCAGGGACATCGAAGTCCCGCTGACATTCACAACCTACGAACTCGATTTCGCCCAGCGCACCCGACAGGCTTGTGTGCTGCATCTGGTCGATCTGATCCGCGAATACGGCGGCGGCACGGTTGGGCACGCGAAGGCTGAGTATCGGTCGCGCTGCGAGCTTGATATCCCGCCCGGCCCAGAGACGGCCACCGTCAACATCTTCAGCGGCCACCGCAGCTATTGCGGTTCCCCGGCGGCGATGTGCGAGGGCTGACCGATGAGCGCAGCCCTCCGCGAGTATCGTGAGAAGTACCGCGCCGCCCGCAATAGGCTCTGGAGCGTTCAGGATCTGCCGCGTCCGCGCGACATCCTGCGCATTGCCACTCCGTGCAAGATCTACGACGAGCCCATAGGCCCTAGACTGCCGGTCCTGCGTAGCATCGCCGTTCCGCAAAGCTCCTGGCACCACGCTCGTCAGATCCTGCGCGAGGTGTCAGTCAAGTACGGCGTTTCGACCGTGGACCTTTGCTCGCACCGTCGCCCCCCACACCTCTGCACGGCAAGGCACGAAGCGTACTGGCGTCTCCGCAACGAGACGACGTGGAGCTTCCCCAAGATCGGGGCCTTCCTCGGTGGAAGAGACCACACGTCAGTGATGAGCGGCTGCAAGAAGCACGAGAAGCGCCTTCGTGAACTGGAGGCGGGTCAGTGAGCATCGCCGCCATCATCACAGACCTGATCGCTGCCGGGACGCCTGCTGAGCTTGTTGGCCGTGTGGCCGAGGCTCTGGCTGCGCGTGACGTTGTGACGGTTCAGGTCAAGGATGAGGCGGCAGAGCGGCGCAGGGCGGCTGATCGTGAACGCAAGGCGAATGTCCGCAGAATTCCGCAGACATCTGCGGATTCCGCAGACAGCGCGGATTTGGTTTCCCCTGCACCCCTTCCTGTTTTTTCTAAGTCTTCAGAACCCTCCCAAAAGGACCCTAAAGGGTCCCAAAAGGGTTCCCGCCAAACCTCGGACGCCGACTTCGATGCGTTCTGGTTGGCCTACCCTCGCCGAGAGGGGTCCGACCCGAAACAGCCTGCCCTGAAATATTTCCGGCAAGCGGTGCGGGGTGGGACCGATCCGCAAACGATCATCATCGCCGCCCAGCACTTCCGAAGTTCCCAACTCGGCAAGGATGCTCGGTTCATCCCGCAGGCCCGAACATGGCTCAAGGAGGCCCGGTGGGAAGACTCCGCGCCACGGTTGGCCGTCGTGCCGACAGCAACATCGCCGCCGCGTCAACGGCTGACGCCAGAGGAAGTCGAGGCCCAGGTCCGCGCATTCGGGATCATCAAATGAAAATCACCGGCAAGAACTTTTCCTACGTCGACGAAGGCGGCAGCGTGTGCGGCCTCGCCATCGTCCACATGCGGTCGAAGCCGCCGAACGAGGACGGCACGATTGGGTTCATGGCCGAACCCGGCACGACCGAGTGGCTGGCTTGGGAAGCCTACTTCGAGCAGACCGACGTGGACGACCTTGGTGTCGTTCAGCAGCGGTTTCCGAAGCAGTTGGCGTTCATGCGGTCGCGGGCTGCGTCGAAGAAATCCTACATGGTGCCTGATCAGCTTCCGTGGATGTTCGACTCTGCGTTTACGCCGGATCAGGTCAAGCCGAAGCCTCAGGTAGTTTTGTCGCGGGACATGACGCCAGAGCAGCGCGCGGCGTTCGTTCGCAAGACGCTTGCCGAGGTGCGTTCGCTGGAGCGTGAGCGGGACTACGCCAAGCGGACGTGGGTGAACGCCATGTACCGGCTCTGTCCTGACCGACAGGCGTTCATCGCGATCCTGAAGCAGCGACCAGACTTGGTCGAGAAGGCTACGGCTGTGGAGCTTGGCGAGGATCGCCCCGGCTCCAATCGGAAGCAGTCCTACGGCATGGGCTGGGGAGCAATCCGAGCCGAAGTCGAGGGCATCTATTGGCAAAGCTACGGACAGAAGGAAGCAGCGGAATGAGCAGCGTCAACAAAGTGATGCTTGTCGGCAATGTCGGCAAAGACCCCGAGATCCGCTCGACGCAGGATGGAACACGGGTCGCCAGTTTCTCCATCGCCACGTCCGAGAAGTGGCGGGACAAGGCCAGCGGCGAGCGCAAGGAGCGCACTGAGTGGCACAACGTCGTGGTGTTCAACGAGCAGCTAGTCGGCGTTGTCGAGAACTACGTCAAAAAGGGCTCCAAGCTGTACGTGGACGGCGCGCTGCAAACTCGGAAGTGGACCGACAAGAACGGCCAGGAGCGCTATTCGACCGAGGTGGTGCTTCAGAAGTTTCGCGGCGAGATCCAGTTGCTCGACAAGCTCGACCGGGACGACGCGCCAACGCCGCGCCCCGCGCCGAGAAGGGCTGACGATCTGGATGACGCTGTCCCTTTTTGACCGCAGTCCGCACGCACTGGCCTGACGCAACCCTGACATACGACGGACCAAAGCGATGACCGACGAACACGCCAGACGCCTGGACGACATCGAGAAGCGGCTGAAAATGCTGGAGTTGATCGCATTCCCTGAAATGCGAAGGGGAGTATCGGTGTCTCCGTCAAAGGGCATCAGCCTTGGCGAGCAATGGTGCGAATGCGGTCGTGACGTTTGCCGAGCGCCAAACTGCTTCAGCCACAAGCCTGATCCGTTGGGGCGCTGATGTATCGGCTTCTGGACCTTTTCTCGGGCATCGGCGGCTTCAGCCTCGGCCTTGAGCGCAGTGGCGGGTTTCGCACGGTCGCCTTCTGCGAGATCGATCCGTACTGCCGCAAGGTTCTGGCGAAACACTGGCCCGAGGTGCCGCAATATGACGACGTTCGCACGCTTACGGCTGACCGCCTCGCAGCAGACGGAATTGCCGTTGACGCCATCTGCGGAGGATTTCCGTGCCAACCGTTCAGCACAGCGTCTCGAGGTCGTCGGAGAGCATTTGACTTCTGGCCTGAAATGCGCCGACTCGTCACAGAACTCAGGCCATCCATCGTTACCGCCGAAAACGTCCAAGAGCTTCCCATCAAGCGGGCATCCAGGGAGTTCGAAGACCTGGGATACTGCGCAGTCTGGCTCCGTATTGGAGCAGATGACGCAGGGGCGGACCATACGCGAGATCGTTGGTGGGCCGTTGCATACACCCACGACAAAGGCAAACTTCACAGCGCCATCCATGCAGAAGTGGCCCTGTTGCCGACGCTATGTGCAGGCGTTTGGGGGGCGGAAAATTACGCCCGAGCAATTCGAGTTTCTGATGGGTTACCCCATCGGATGGACCGATTTAAGCAGCTAGGCAACACGGTCATTCCGTACATTCCGCAAGCCCTTGGACAAGCTGTCATCGCCGCAAGGAGCACCCATGCCCCGTCCTAGAAAAGCAGGCCCCCGCGAGCCCAACGGCCGTCCCCAGCGCAACTTGCGCACCAGCTACTGGCAGCGCCAGCGTGACGAGCTTGTGCGCGGCTCTCTCAACCCGTTGCTCGACAGCCCACTGGGTATCCTCTACCGCAACGAGAAGATCACGACCGCGCAGATGGAGGCAGGAACCTGGTTTGCCGAGGCCAGGGCGAGCGCTGACGCCGCTTTGTCGCTTCCGCCACGTACGGCACCGGCCCAGAACGTCGGGCGCGTCAAGGGGCTCTCCGGTGGCGATGAGGACGAGGTTGCCAAGCGCAGGGCAATCGACGCTTACGACAGGGCTGTCGCGTTTGTCGGACATGGATCACGCGAACTAGCAGCGCTAGAGCTTGTCGTGGTCTATCAGCGACGGCCTGACACGTATGAGCAGGTGTTGGCGCTGGTCGCGGGGCTGACAAAGCTCGTGGCTTACAGGACAGGACGGAGGGCAGCGTGATGGAGTGGCAACCGATAGAGACAGCGCCATGCGACGACACGTTCGCGCTGGTGTACTGGGTGGATGGGAACATGTCGGTCGAAGATTTGGATCACGACAGCGACCCGTCGTGGTGGAAAGAGCGTGGCGCTCGGTACTGGATGCCGCTCCCCGCACCGCCTGCTTGACAGTTTCTGGCGAATCAGACATGGTTTTCGTATCGGGCGCTTTGCGCCTGCACATTCCCCACATCGCCGGAGACACCATGGACCCGCTCACCGCGAGGATGCGTTGTCTCGACCTCGCAGACAGCCTCTGTGACGAGGATGCAGACGCGGCGGAAATCATCGATGTCGCCTCGACGCTCTGGAACTGGGTGATGCTCCCGTTCCGCCTGGTCGATGCTGACGAGGAAGACGGCGCAGGAGAGACGAGGCAGTGAACTGGGCGGATTTAGTCCCAGAACTGGTTGCAGTTCGCCAAGTTCAATGGGAACGCCGCCAGCAAGCCAAACGGATGCGAGACGCAGGGCTCATGTTCAAGGACATTGCCCTGCGCATGAACGTTTCGAGGGACCGCGCCCGGCAAATGGCCCTTGGGAGATCGACACTGCGGATTAGCCCTGTCGAGGAGTATCTTCGCAGCGGCAAAGAGGTTGCGACAATGGCCGACGCCATCAAGAAACAGGCCCGGCGCGCCCGTTTGAAATTGGACGACAATGGCTAAATTCGAGAAAGGCCATCCTGGCGGTCCCGGCAGGCCCAAAGGGGCGCGGACAAAGCTTCAAGAGGCTTTCTGGAAGGACTTCGCAGGCGCTTGGGAACAGCACGGCGCTGCTGCTCTCATGAAGGTTGCCACGGAAGACCCAAGCACGTTCGTCAAGGTTGCTGCCTCAGTCATGCCCAAGGAGATCGAGGGCGCGATTGAAGTTCGCAGCGTCATGCGCATGCCGGAACCGGCAAAGGATGCGGCTGAGTGGATTACGATGTCATCTGGGAGCCTCAATCCGGCCCCCAAACAGCACTGATCCGCTGTCCTGTCTTTGAGGTGTTCTTCGGCGGTGCCCGAGGCGGTGGTAAGACTGATGGCATGTTGGGCGAATGGGCCTCACATGCCGACCTCTACGGTGAACACGCTATCGGCCTCATGGTTCGCCGGCAGCGTACTGAACTGGTCGAGACGATAGAGCGCAGCAGGGCGCTATACACCCCACTGGGGTGGAAGTTCCACGAGCAGGACAAATCGTGGCGCGCACCCAACGGTGCCCGTCTACGGTTCGCCTATCTCGAAAGGGACGCCGACGCCGACGCCTATCAGGGCCACAGCTACACGAGGGTGTATGTCGAAGAAGCGGGGACGTTTCCGTCGTATAAGCCCATCGCCAAGCTCATGGCCACTTTGCGAAGCGGCGCTGGCGTTCCGGTTGGAATGCGCCTCACGGGGAATCCGGGCGGCCCAGGTCACCAGTGGGTCAAAGCTCGTTACATCGATCCGGCCCCCCAAGGGTTTGAGGTCATACACGATGAACGCACGGGACTTGAGAGAGTGTATATCCCCAGTCGAGTGGGTGATAATCGCTACCTCGGGTCCGATTACGTTCAGCGCCTGAAAGCGGTCGGTTCGGAAGCCCTCGTCAAAGCGTGGCTAGACGGGGATTGGAGCGTCATAGAGGGTGCATTCTTCGATGAGTGGTCCTACGAGAAACACGTTATACGCCCCGTATTACTGCCGGCTGACTGGCTACGTTTTCGAAGCTGCGACTGGGGAAGTGCTGCACCATTCTCGGTCGGCTGGTGGGCCGTTGCCGGTGACAGTGGAAGAGTGGGCGGATTCGAAATTCCGCGCGGCGCTTTGGTCCGATATCGAGAGTGGTACGGCGCATCTGGCCCCAATGTCGGCCTCAAGCTCACAGCCGAGGAAGTAGCCCGCGGCATCAAGGCCAAGGAAGCCGGCGAGAACATCGCATATGGCGTTCTTGATCCGGCTGCTTTTGCTGTGGACGGTGGTCCGAGCATTGCGCAGATGATGGCTCGCGAGGGCGTGTCCTTCCGGCCTGCCGACAACAA
>JACCDR010545050.1_pt1 | contig 43527 bp, 31 predicted proteins | sample 7446431 | NCBI WGS metagenome assembly JACCDR01 (sample SAMN15323443, study PRJNA562643) | freshwater metagenome | isolation source: river surface water | place: USA:Blue River Watershed | collected 2017-08-17
CAGTCTTGACGATGGGTACGAGTAATTTGAGTGTCGTGAACGTGGCGTACCGCGACCAAGTGGGCAGCAACCTCACCGCGCATCAGACCTTGACCACCTCGAATCTCCTTGCGAGCAACGTCACCTCAGTGTTGACGATGTCGACATCGAACCTCCTCGCGAGCAATGTCTCATCAGTCTTGACGATGGGTACAAGTAATTTGAGTGTCGTGAACGTAGCATACCGCGACCAAGTGGGTAGCAACCTGACCGCGCACCAAACATTGACCACTTCAAATCTGCTCGCGAGCAATGTGACCTCTGTGTTGACGATGGACACAAGTAACATGATGGTTGTCAATGTGGCGTATCGCGACCAAGTGGGCAGCAACCTGACCGCGCACCAAACATTGACCACTTCAAATCTCCTTGCGAGCAATGTAACGTCAGTGCTAACGATGAACACGAGCAACTTGAGCGTCGTGAACGTGGCGTACCGCGACCAAGTGGGCAGCAACCTGACCGCGCACCAGACATTGACCACTTCAAATCTCCTCGCGAGCAATGTCACATCTGTGTTGACGATGAACACGAGCAATTTGGTGGCTGTCAACGTTGCGTATCGCGACCAAGTAGGCAGCAACCTGACTGCGCACCAGACACTTACCACATCGAACCTCCTCGCGAGCAATGTGACGTCCGTGTTGACGATGTCGACATCCAACCTCCTCGCAAGCAACGTATCCTCTGTCTTGACGATGGACACAAGCAATTTGAGCGTTGTGAACGTGGCATATCGCGACCAAATTGGCAGCAACTTCACAGCTACTTCAAGCGTGACAACATCTAATTTGTACACTGCAACATTCAGCAATGAACTGAACACGTACACAGGAGGATACGCTCTTGTAAAAGGTAAAGTTGTCGCGTGCAATTTGACTTTGAGTAATGCGGGCAATGCTGTATCATTGTATACGTCGAATGCGTGTCTGGGAATTGGAGGATGCAACCCAACATATACTGTGGATGTGTATGGAACGGGTCATTTCAGCAGTGACGTTGTCGTTGATGGCACATTAACAGTCAAGTCGTTCCAATACGTGTATTCAAATCTGACGGTGTACTCATCAGAGACGATTCAAAGTAATCTCGAAGTGAACAATTCCATAACCGCATGCAACGTGTTCACAAGCAACGCTACGGTTTCACAAACGTTGACTCTGAGCAACCTACGAGGAGTAAACGTGTTCACTCGAAACATAGAAGCAAGCAATATTGAAGTCGATCATTTGTTTGCAAAATCTGCAGAGTTCGAGTCTGTGAACTTGTCGTCTGGTGTAACTGCAAATGTTGTAGTTTCACAAGAGAGTGTAAACACATCGAACGTGACGGCAAGTGGATTGGTACGTGCAAATGCTATTGAGACATGCAACGCAAGTGTTGCACAGACATTGACTACGTCAAACCTCCTCGCGAGCAATGTCACATCTGTCTTGACGATGGGTACGAGTAACTTGAGTGTCGTCAATGTAGCGTATCGCGACCAAGTGGGTAGCAACCTGACTGCGCACCAGACCTTGACCACGTCAAATCTGCTCGCGAGCAATGTCACTTCTGTCTTGACGATGGATACGAGCAATTTGGTGGCTGTCAACGTTGCGTATCGCGACCAAATGGGTAGCAACCTGACTGCGCACCAGACCTTGACCACGTCAAACCTACTCGCGAGCAATGTCACATCTGTCTTGACGATGGATACGAGCAATTTGGTGGCTGTCAACGTTGCATATCGCGACCAAGTGGGTAGCAACCTGACTGCGTACCAGACCTTGACCACGTCAAATCTCCTCGCGAGTAATGTGACGTCAGTGTTGACAATATCGACATCAAACCTCATCGCCAGCAACGTCACATCTGTCTTGACGATGGATACGAGCAATTTGGTGGCGGTCAACGTGGCGTATCGCGACCAAGTGGGCAGCAACCTGACTGCGCACCAGACCTTGACCACGTCAAACCTCCTCGCGAGTAATGTGACATCAGTGTTGACAATGTCGACATCAAACCTGCTCGCGAGTAATGTGACGTCTGTCTTGGCGATGGACACCAGCAATTTGGTGGCTGTCAACGTTGCGTATCGCGACCAAGTGGGTAGCAACCTGACTGCGCACCAGACATTAACCACGTCAAACCTCCTCGCGAGTAATGTGACGTCAGTGTTGACAATGTCAACATCAAACCTGCTCGCGAGCAATGTCACGTCTGTCTTGACGATGGGTACGAGTAATTTGAGTGTCGTCAACGTGGCGTATCGCGACCAAGTGGGCAGCAACCTGACTGCGCACCAGACCTTGACCACATCAAACCTGCTCGCGAGCAATGTCACCTCTGTCTTGACGATGGATACGAGCAATTTGAGTGTCGTCAACGTGGCGTATCGCGACCAAGTGGGCAGCAACCTGACTGCGCACCATACACTGACTACGTCAAACCTGCTCGCGAGCAATGTCACCTCTGTCTTGACGATGTCGACATCCAACCTGCTCGCGAGCAATGTCACTTCAGTATTGACGATGTCGACATCAAACCTCATCGCGAGCAATGTCACCTCTGTCTTGGCGATGGATACGAGCAACTTGAGGGTCGTCAACGTTGCATATCGCGACCAAGTGGGTAGCAATCTGACTGCGCACCAGACCTTGACCACATCAAACCTACTCGCGAGCAACGTCACGTCTGTCTTGGCGATGGATACGAGCAACTTGAGGGTCGTCAACGTTGCGTATCGCGACCAAGTGGGTAGCAACTTGACTGCGCACCAGACGTTGACTACGTCAAATCTCCTCGCAAGCAACGTCACGTCTGTCTTGGCGATGGATACGAGCAACTTGAGGGTCGTCAACGTCGCATATCGCGACCAAGTGGGTAGCAATCTGACTGCGCACCAGACGTTGACTACGTCAAATCTCCTTGCGAGCAATGTGACGTCAGTGTTGACGATTTCGACATCAAACCTCCTCGCAAGCAATGTGTCGTCAGTGTTGACGATGGATACGAGCAACTTGAGCGTAATCAACGTGGCCTATCGTGACCAACTGGGTAGCAATATCATTGCAATGCAATCGATATCTACTCCATCGTTTTGCAACATTGGGGGGTCAACGTTTACTACAACATTGAGTAATAGTCAAAATGTCCAGGTATCCGGAGCAGTGCATGTGGAGAAAGGGCTCACATCTTGTAACTTGACGTTGATCAATGGAGGTGGTGCTCTTACATTGCATACATCAAATTCGTGCTTGGGTGTAGGACTTTGTAATCCTGCCTACACAATTGATGTGTCTGGTACAGGTAGATTTGCAAGCGACGTAGTTGTGGAGGGCACATTGACCGTGAAATCATTCCAATATGTGTATTCTAATCTGACTGTGTATTCGTCGGAAATTGTGCAGAGTAATTTGATTGTGCAAAACGGTATACTTGCTTGCAACGTTAACGCTTCTAATGCAACAATTCAACAAACCTTGAATACAAGCAATGTTGTAGCGGTCACAGTCGTTGCTGCTAATGTCAACACAAGCAACTTGATCCTAAACGGACCGATACTGCCGTCGGTATCAGAAGCATATGACCTTGGATCATCAAACTTCAGATTCAGAGACTTGTATCTAAGCGGCAACACTGTTAACCTGGGTGGAACTACAATTTCAGCGAATTCAAACATGATTCAAACATCCAATGTCAACGTGTTGGGTAACGTGAGTGCAAGCATCGTAAATGCAAGTGCTAGTATAACTACGTCTAACTTGGTCACGAGCAACTTGACTGCATCCATAGCTCTCTCAACGAGCAACCTGATCGCAACGGGTGTTGTCACGACATCCAACGTCATCACGAGCAACTTGACATCCTCTATCGGCCTGTCCACGAGCAACCTGATTGCGACTGGCATTGTCACGACATCCAACGTCATCACGAGCAACTTGACATCCTCGATCGGCCTGTCCACGAGCAACTTGATCGCAACGGGTGTTGTCACGACATCCAACGTCATCACGAGCAACTTGACATCCTCGATCGGCCTGTCCACGAGCAACCTGATTGCGACTGGCATTGTCACGACATGCAACGTCATCACGAGTAACTTGACATCCTCCCTTGGATTGTTCACAAGCAACTTGATCGCAACGGGCGTTGTCACGACGTCCAACGTCATCACGAGCAACTTGACAGCCTCGATCGGCCTGTCCACGAGCAACCTGACCGCAACGGGCGTTGTTACGACGTCCAACGTCATCACGAGTAACTTGACATCCTCCCTTGGATTGTTCACAAGCAACTTGATCGCAACGGGCGTTGTCACGACGTCCAACGTCATCACGAGCAACTTGACATCGTCGATAGGCCTTGCCACAAGCAACCTGATTGCAACGGGCGTTGTTACCACGTCCAACGTCATCACGAGCAACTTGACATCCTCGATCGGCCTGTCCACGAGCAACTTGATCGCGACGGGCGTTGTTATGACGTCCAACGTCATCACGAGCAACTTGACATCGTCGATAGGCCTTGCCACGAGCAACTTGATGGCGACGGGCGTTGTCACCACGTCCAACGTCATCACGAGCAACTTGACATCGTCGATAGGCCTTGCCACGAGCAACTTGATCGCGACGGGCGTTGTCACCACGTCCAACGTCATCACGAGCAACTTGACATCCTCGATCGGCCTTGCCACGAGCAACCTGATTGCAACGGGCGTTGTCACCACGTCCAACGTCATCACGAGCAACTTGACATCCTCGATCGGCCTGTCCACAAGCAATTTGATCGCAATGGGTCTCGTGACGACTTCCAATATCGTCACGAGCAACTTGACTGCATCCCTGGGGCTGTCCACAAGCAACCTGATTGCGACTGGCATTGTTACCACGTCAAACATCGTCACTAGCAATTTGATTGCTTCCGTTGGCATGTCCACGAACAACCTGATAGCGACAGGTGATGTCACGACGTCCAACGTCATCACGAGCAACTTGACATCCTCGATCGGTCTGTCCACGAGCAACCTGATGGCAACGGGCGTTATTACGACGTCCAACGTCATCACGAGCAACTTGACATCCTCGATCAGCCTGTCCACGAGCAACCTGATCGCGACGGGCGTTGTTACGACGTCCAATGTCATCACGAGCAACTTGACATCCTCTATCGGCCTGTCCACGAGCAACCTGATCGCGACGGGCGTTATTACCACGTCCAACGTCATCACGAGCAACTTGACATCCTCGATCGGCCTTGCCACGAGCAACCTGATCGCGACGGGCGTTATTACCACGTCCAACGTCATCACGAGCAACTTGACATCCTCTATCGGCCTGTCCACGAGCAACCTGACCGCGACGGGCGTTGTTACGACGTCCAACGTCATCACGAGCAACTTGACATCCTCTATCGGTCTGTCCACGAGCAACCTGATCGCGACGGGTGTCGTAACCACGTCCAACATCATCACGAGCAACTTGACATCCTCGATCGGTCTGTCCACGAGCAACCTGATCGCAACGGGCGTTATTACCACGTCCAACGTCATCACGAGCAACTTGACATCCTCGATCGGTCTGTCCACGAGCAACTTTATCGCAACGGGTGTAGTCACCACGTCCAACGTCATCACGAGCAACTTGACATCCTCGATCGGCCTGTCCACGAGCAACCTGATCGCGACGGGCGTTGTTACCACGTCCAATGTCATCACGAGCAACTTGACAGCATCATTGAGTGTTTCAACGAGCAATATCACAGCTTTAGGCGTGACAACATCTACATCTGTAGTTGCTCATAGTAACATCGGGGTACGCAAGGTTCCATCATCCAATTATGCTCTTGACATCATTGGAGACGTAAACATAGTGGGGAATCTGTTGTCAAATGGTCAACCATGGTCCATGACAACGAGTAACAATTATGATCCTACCATGGCACGAATGTTGTTGAAACCAATTCGGATAACAAGTGTAGTACCTTCCCCAGTATCGTCGACGTTCACGGCCACTGCAAGTGGTAATTTGGAGGCTGTCGGAAAGAATGTCGAGGTCTCGTTGAATGGTATCAGATTGGCGTACCTGAGTCCAAGCATTGCAGATTATGATGTTTCATATTCATTTGATATTGCATCCTATCAAACTACATTTACGGTCACACTTACAACTCCTCCAACTGTCGGTGATGTAGTAGACATTGTTATATGGGCAGAAGGCACAACAGTGGGTGATTACAACGTAGTATCAGTTTACAACGCTCCGTTGCGTATCACACGCCAATATGACTCGAACACTGCTGATTCGAATCTTGTGTTCAGCATTCAAGCAGATGGATACTATACAGCATCAGCACAACACGTAGACGTTGCATTAAATGGGTATCAGTTGGCATACATTGATGAGAGTGCAGCAGATTTTGATCTCAACATAGCAAGAGGCCAAAACAGTAATGGCTTACCTACAAGTCAATTCAACGTGTCGTTGTTTGATTCACCGCAACAAGGTGATATCATTGATATCCTGATATTCCCCCAACTTGTGCTCACGTCATCGTCGTCATCAAACTCAGCGTCCCTTACGTCAGGGTCGGTGGTTACAGACTATATCGCAGATGGTGCGGTCACATCAAGGAAACTAGCAAGCAACATTTCCATCTCTGGAAATTTGACGTTGGCACAGGCCCTTGTACCGAATACTTCAAATGCAACTGTTAGCATTGGTGCATCGGGATTCCGATTCAACACGATATTTACATGCAATGTTAACGCGATAGGTGTAATAAGCGCGGGAACATATGCCAATTTGCCTGTTGCAACCACGTCTGTGCAGGGTATCGTGTCATTGGATTCATCCACGTCATCTACATCAAGCAATACCGCTGCAACAAGTCATGCCGTAAAACAAGCCATGGATGCAGCAACATTAAACACGCGATCAAACATGACCCTTTTGGGCACAACACTTGCCAGTGGCACACTTGGAGTAGGATTGACGGGCAGCAACGTACCACAATATACATTGGATGTGAATGGGAGCATTTATGCGACGCAAGACATCATCGCCTTTTCTGATGAGCGATACAAGTACGACTTGCAACCTGTTGAAGATGCGGTTGATAGAGTTAAAGCGCTCAATGGATATACCTTTAGGCGTCGAGACATGCCGACATTTGCGGAAGGCGAACGCCGTCACTTGGGTCTACTTGCACAAGAAGTGGAGCGCGTATTGCCAGAGGTCGTGTATCGGCGCCGCAATGATGACAATGATACCGAACTGTTAAGCGTTGCATATGGCAACATTGTTGCACTACTCGTCGAGGCCATAAAAGAGCTTGTTGATAGGCTGGATACATCTGATTCGGTCCAAGACTCGTTGCTAGAGTCGGTGGCCGGCTTGATTTCCATTCATATGCAGCAACGCACGGCGTAATTGCGTGCGTTTCCCAAGTGTGGTGATTTTATTCGGTGTATGTATGCTGCGAACATGGCTATTACGATCAAGGTGTTTGTGCTGACCAAAAATGAGTATGACATCATCGATGATTTTATCACGTACTATTCACAAATGCTCGGTGCACACAATGTAATCATCATTGACAACGGCAGTACCGATTCACGCGTTTTGTCTGCTTATTCGCGTCATCCTGACGTTCATTTGATACATGATCACCGCGCCATGACAGAACAACGACATATGATGACAGACGCCATGATGAAACACGTCCATACATGCGATTTCATGATGCCTCTTGACACGGATGAATTTGCGATGTGGAATGATACCCCCATCACCGATGATTCCCTGCATGCATTTTTGCAAGCACTACCAAAAAATGTTGACATCATTCGCTATAATGCCGTATGGTTTTCTGTGCCAGACCATGATGACGCGACTTATGTGAACTACAGTCATGTGCGGCCTGTTGTGGACATTGTCAAGTTTCAACGCAAACCATTCGATAAAATCATTGTACGATCGAGTGCATTTGCAGGAATGAACCCCGGAAATCATTCGGCATTGTTGCGGAACCCGTATTCAGATGCATGCACTGCGTATAGTCTTTCCTTGTTACATTTCCATGATGTTGGTGTACGACGCACGTATGAACGTACACTAGCAGCGGTCACAAGCTATGGATTCGTAACAAGCGATGCTAGCCTTGACCATCAAATGATATCATGTGGCCAGTTCGTGAATAGCATCGGAGGACATCATGCGGTACACTACTTGCGATTTTTGGTCAGACGCATATTCATAAACGTCATACGGGAAGCAACAGGTCTTCTTCCGTCTCTTGTCGAGATGTTGACGTTGTCCGAGCTGTGTGAGTCGTGGATTCAAGGCAAGGACCATATAGTATCAGGTATTGAAGACTTTGGAAGGAAAATCCTGACACATGTACTTCAATATGGCATTGATACATTACAAACGTCATACAAACCTGAAAACTTTGAAAACTTGAACGATGTTCGAGTGCATGCGACTGCATCTAGCGCATCAGATGTCGAGCGATTTCTGATATATGGTGTTGGATGGTCCGAATCAGCATCGTCTTCGTGCGTTACACATATTAACGCCAACATGAAAAAAGTATTCTCGGGTACAAATATATCAAACATACTCACGCTCGAGTGAGAAACTTTTACAAAGTCAAATTCAAGGACAAGCTGCCACAATGAGTTTTAGCCGCCTCAACTACGATCCATGCACCTACATGCACAATATCCGCCAGTCTGTTGGAGCCGCGGATTACCAGATTGGTGCGCCCATGCCGCATTGCAAGGCATGTTTTTCTACAGATCCATCATTGCGCATGGGTACGGGTGGCGTATCCACATGCAAGGACAAGCCGCTCATCGACGTGGATTCCGAGTTGCTAGGTATTACACGCCAAGCCACCAACTGCCCCACGCAACAATTTCTTCCCAAGGGCGAGTACTGTTCGCTCAAACATTTGAAGGACTGTCGGATGGACTTGCCAGCAGAAGACACGCGCATTAGTAACCCTCCATGCACGCTGCGTGGATCAGGATGGAATCGTTGGGAATGGTTGTGTCAAGATCCACAAGAGCGTGTGCTACTGCCCTTCACCACAAACGTCAATACAAACATTTTGATGAAAGACAACCATCGTCCGTGCGTCCCAGACCCGGTGGATCCAAGCCTTGCTTTGCCACCAAATTGCATGAGTGACAAGATGGTCGCGTGGGATGTCAACGACTGTGGCAAACTGGTGAACAACGTGCCATCCGTGAGCTGGAGATCATGTGGTGCAATCCAAAACTACTGAACTACTGAACGATTGAACTGCTAAGCAGTGCCAATGAACAAGCCTTTCACGTATTGGATCATTTTGTCTGTTGATGTTCCATTGTTATCATTAACAACAGCACTGTCAGTATTGGTTTGTCGTCGGACGCGCCTAGCAATCGTTTGCATGTGATCTGAATGACTGTTTGAGTTAGACGATGCGTCCTCGTCAGTCAGAGAAAAGTCGTCTTCTTCATCGCGTGTACGTTTGTCCTCGACATTGTCGACTGTAACATTATCGTTATCACAATCGTAATTGTCATCTTCTTCTTCATCATCTTCATCGTCATCAGTGTCCTCATCTAGAGTGTCATCAGTGTCCTCATTTTCATCGTGATTTGACTGCATGCTTTCCTCCTTGCAATCACGCAACAGCTTCACCATATCATCAAAAAGGTTAGATGCCGCCTGTTGGTTTTTTTTTGAAGTGTTTGTATTTTCGATGATGTCCCACAGAGAACATAAGACTTGTCCAAACTCGTTGCCCTCCATGTATCCTTTTTGGATCATGCGATGTCCTAGAGACCAGTTGCCGTTTGCGATGGCTTCATGTAGTAGACCATTCATGTCCTTCGTCCAACTCAACCACGCGATGTTAAGGACGGTCATCACGGCATTGTCTGTAGAAATGTTGCAATGAGGTATGACGTCAAGAATAGCCGAACGCACCTCCCGCCACTCGTCGACATCAAAGTTTGCATACTTGGGTCCGGTGTGTGGCGTCAGCGTTCGAATACAACGAGGAGCGCCCATTGCGATACCGTGCTTCAACAGTGTCAACACATCATCCTTTTGAGGAGGCATCATTTTAAGGACAAACTGCATGCCTTGATCGTCATCGGGGCGCAATACGGAATCCACCACCCATGTAATCACGGATGAATCCATGGATAAGTGCACAAAGAAGACTTAAAATGAGTTCAGAAGAGTTTACAATCGTCTTGGTTTTAGAGTCTTTTTATGTATGTCAAATGAATAGCTTGAAGCACGGAATAATGGCAACGGCTATGAGCACTCCTAGCAGAACAGCATTGTACGCCTTTACCACACGTATGCCATCAGTTCTATAGCCAAAATATCTTTTTTTGCCCATGATCCAAGCGATGATGGATCCGAGGATGATCATCAATATTGTCGATAGCACATACTCCTTCAGTAACATGGTTAAGAAGACATCATCCAAGACGAACGAGTTCTTAGGCGTCTTCAACATGACCGATGCAATAACGATAAGCGTGATAACTATCAGTTGCAAGCATGCGTCAATGCTGAGCGCAAACAAGAGTATGTTGAAGAGACTCGGGGGTGGTTTTTCTGCAGTGTAAACATCATGGATGTATCGTTCCAAGAATACGTGTTGTGCTACATAGATTGATAACAATAGTGTCGCAACTCTCGAGAACTTGAGCACGAATATCAAAACAACGTCAATCTCTGTCAAGGATGATATCAAGAGCTCAAGTGTTGTTCTTGACGCGATGGATGAATTTCCAGATTTATCAAACGGATTCTCCAGATAATTTTTCCCGGCTGCGAGTTTGGAGTCTGCACCGAAAGGTCTAAAATAGTGATTTGGACCCAATCGTATGCGGTGATAGAATACGTCCCCGACCCGCTGCAAACAGTACTGCAATCTGTTCCATTGCGTGGCTTGATCCCTGGATGTCAACGTCATTTTTATCATGTCAATCGTACTTGTGCACTCCATGAGGAACTTCTTAACATCGTCTACAAGGATTGACACTTTGCGTTGCATTACGGGCATCTTGGCAAAAATTTCTTTATCGGTGTAACCCCCTCTGTACTTGCCACCGCGTTGGATTGTAGGGGCAGAGTTGTATTGGTCCATTTCATCAAGAAACGACGATATGAATACATCATCTGCTTGTTCAGAAGAGTTTCCAATTATATCGTCAAAAAGACTGTCAATGATGTCTTTGGGGCCTTGAGGTTTCCTGATACGATCATTATCGTCATTATCGTCGTTATCGTCATTACCGTCATTACCGTCATTACCAGTATCGTCGCCTTTAGATTGCATTGAAATCCGACCCGAGTTTGTCGACATGCATGGATTAAACAGATCCGCCGCTGCATTTGCTACATCGAGGGCATTTCCGTTGTAAGGGAAGTTCACGTCTGCGTTGACGATGGCGGCTTCGACTGCATCATCATATGCTGTCGTACGCTCTTGAAGTAGTCTCGATAGAAATGGTGAGTAGTTTTCGATGTTATTTACACCTATGAATAGGTTGATGTTTTGTATACACCATGCGATGGTGTCATACCCATACTTTTGCATGTCGGATTGCGTATAAAAATCATCGAACGCGTGTTCACGCCATGTTTTTTGCTGCAACCAAATCAAAGAGTCGAGGGACTTGAAGCATGTCGATAGACTTGATGATGACTTTGTCGCGTCAGTAGACGCTTCTTGTAGGGTTGCCATCAACGACATACTAATCGTCTTGGCTGTGTCAAGCATACGCGCCAGTTCAATCAAGGCGTATAATTGCATTCGAGCTTGAATGAGTGAGTGTTTCGCTTGCTTTGTTGGATCGTCTGATCGAATAAAGTTTTCTATTGCCGGGAATACCTCCTTCCATGTCGTGAGTGTGAACAAATGGCGAGGTGAGTTGTGCAGCTGGACACATATGTCTATGATGGACTTGCCCTGGTCTGTAGTAGACCTTCCTTTGAAACGTAACGCCTGTTCAATGGATCGCCGAACATGAGTCAAAACGGACACCTTTGTCCTCCGATATGTGAATGTGTCGTTTGATGCCACTGCATTCATGCGACACTTTACAAGCTCGGCTTGGAGGCGAGACACGAGTGCCACAATGGGTGGCGATCGGCCGTTGTTGATACCACCTCCAACAATACGCTCCGACGAGTGCAGCACCGCTTGCTCGAACTGCATCAAGTAATCATCGACCAATGCCTTTGATTCTTCGGTGCTTGGTTCAGGGAGAGATCCTCGAATGGAGCTCATCGAATTTACTATCAATGAGCGTTGATCGTCAGGAATAACTTGAATGATGTTGCAGATGACATCTACGATGCGTGCAGTAGAGTCATATTCTATTCCGCGATCCGGTGTGATGATGACGAGATAGTGTGCGATGAAACGCGCGGCCGGGAGGGTTGATGACGGATCCAACAAGGCGTTCACGTTACCTTTTGATTGTTCGATGAATCTTACCAACGCATGCAACGCAACAGGAAGGGATATGGTGATGTGGGCCATCGATGCCGTGACGTTATGAAGTTCAAATAGACACGTAAACAACACGGCGGCATCAAAGTCTACATGATCGTTAGTGTTCTTTGTTACATTGATAATCATCTTTGCAACGTCGTCTCTACGCATGTCTTGTTTCCATGGTTGATTATCAGAGTCATCAAATGCAGCACTTATAACGTACCAATTGTTCTCGTTAAGAAAAGTCAAGAGACTCGTTACGTATCTATGTGAAGCATCTGTGTCATCATAGTAGCCACGTCGAGCACCCATGATTAGAGCGTCGATGAACTCTAATGGCGTGGTCTTGGATGCAAGAGTCCGTATTACAGAGGTTGCAGGTAATGCCGTGCTTCGATTTGCAATTCCCTTGCGCCAATAGAATGCATGCACCGCCCACATCGCAACTGTAGTTGGGGGTTCGTGAGCAGCATCGTCGAATAGTCTTTGGATAGACGGTGTAGGTTGTGTCTCCAGTCCACCCAAATCAAATGCCACACCTAGATCCGCAAGCGTGCTTTCCAAAAGAGCGCGGTACCGTTCCGCATCCGCGGCCATTGGATTTTATTATGTTGTATGTTGTAAACACAGGATTTTTGCGCATATGTTGTTGCGCCGCTTACGCACATGCTCGGTGTATTCGGTCCGATCAACATGTTTTAGCTTGCGCCGCCCCATTAGAACCGCGAACTATGCACCATGTGCACAAACAGCCCCCCATGTTTCTCCTCCCGACAGGGGTAATGATGATAAAAGAGAAATGCTGAGAGATTTGATAGCGATAATGGGCGAAAATCGAGGTTCGAGTCCGGATCGACAACGAATTGCGTTGGCGGCGATTGTGTTTTGTGTAAATCACGGTTTGATCACACTAAAACCGAGTCAATTGAGCGAGGATAATGTCGAGTGCGTGATGGAACACGATGATGAAAATGTGGTGTTTACGTTTTTAGAAACACACAATTTTGATAGAATTTCAATGCAATTCATCGTGTCAGAATTACGAGCGATGCGTGCGCGGCTTGGTTGACCGCGCAAAAATGTCTGATAAAGTGAAAAAAGAACATCATGCCAAACAACGTGGGGACATTCGTGATTCAGATTGTGGAACGCAAAAAATATCATGGCGATGATGATGATGACGATGATGACGATGATGACGATTATAAAATAGAAAATGATGATGAAGACACTCGAGACAGTCAAGAAGATAGTCAAGAAGATAGTCAAGAGGACAGTCAAGATACCGACGACAACAAGAAAGAGCGCGATTATCATGAGAAAGTTGGGATCCGGATGATGACGCGATCCATGTTGAAGGATGATGAAAAGGACATCAAATCACACAAAGCATTAGACGATGACGATGACAACCGTGTACACAAGAGGATGAGAGCTGGAAAAAAGAACGAACCGAAGAACATAGCATCGCGACACTACACGAGCGAAGAGCGCAGCTACTATGCCAAACTCGATGCTGTGACCAAAGATAGAGTCGCGGATATCGAGAGACAAATGTATGGACTCAACGAATTTGATGTTCCATTGAGATTCAAAGTCTTATTGTCAGAGGTCAACGACAAAGTCAAAGCAATAGCGATTCGTAAAGTGAATATGCTGTACGATTTGGATTCTTCGTCTTCAGAGTATCACAAGGTGATGAACTGGGTCGATGCACTGTGTCGCTTACCAATAGGCAAATATTGTGCTTTGCCAGTGGGCGTAGATTCTCAAGCGCATGAAAAGCAGACGTTCTTGATGCAAGCCAAACAGCAAATGAACAAAAGCATTTATGGACATGAGCGCGCGAAAGAACAGATCCTTCGATTGATTGCACAATGGATTAGCAATCCTGGGTCCAAGGGCATGGTGATTGGCATTCATGGGTGTCACGGGTGTGGTAAGACGACTCTCGTTAAGGATGGCATATGTCGTGTCCTTGGCCTTCCATTCGCAATGCTGCCTTTAGGAGGAGCTAGTGATGCATCCTATCTTGAGGGGCATAGCTATACGTATGAAGGGTCAACGTGGGGTAAGCTTGTAGACGTCCTGATGAAAAGCGGGTGCAGCAATCCTGTTCTGTACTTTGACGAACTAGACAAGGTTTCCACTACACATCGTGGTGATGAAATCATCAACAAATTGATTCATGTGACGGATAGCACACAAAACACACACTTTAGCGACAAGTTTTTTTACGATATAGACCTTGATTTGTCTCGATGTTTAATCATATTCTCATACAACAACGAAGAGTTGATCAATCCTATTCTGAAAGACCGCATGATACAGATCAAGACACATGGATACAATGTCAAAGACAAATTCAGCATTGCTACCGAGTACCTGCTGCCAGCGTTGTTATCTGAATTCAACATGTCTGCTTCCGACATCACCTTTTCGGACGCCGTGATCCGTTACATGATCGAGTACATTGATGAGGAAGAGGGTGTGCGCAACCTCAAGCGAGCTATGCACGAGATTGTGTCGAGTGTAAACTTGAAGAGGTTAATGAGCCCGGAACAGGTGGTGTTTCCTTTACACGTCATGCAAAATCACGTGCATGAATACATCAAGACATCCATTCGGCATGCCAACGAGTCGCGAAAGTTTCCATTGCACATGTACACATGAGTCATGCAGTAAAAAAATCATCGTTGTCGGCGGCGCCGGACAATCGCAGACACTCCCCCCTCGGTGCATTCGTCACACATCCCCCCCGCTCCTCCCACCGCATGTGACTGCCGCATCAGAATCATGTCAACATCCGCGAACAAGTCGTCAGGTGCCGATTGATTGGCTTCAGTTTCTTCTGCATCATCGATAGAAGACCTAGATCGCTTGGTGGTGCCCTTCATTTGGAGTCCGGAAACGATGTACTTGACCTCGTCTTCAGACAACTTGATTTTTCCCAGACACCTCTCTACCGAGTCGTCTTCGAGAAGCGTCTTGACGAGCGCCTTTTTGCGATCTTGCACAATTAAGCAGCGTTGATCCATGCAATCTTTTCGCGAGTTGTCATCTTGCATCATATGCGTCACAAAGCGGACCACCTTGACGCGTTTGTCTTGACCACTGCGATAGCACCTGCCGATGGCTTGTAGCTCGCGACATGGATTCCACGTGGGAGACATGAAGAACACGTTGTTGGCACATTGGAGGTTGAGGCCTTCGGATCCGCACGAAGATTGAAGGATGAGAACGTCCGTGTCAATGTCCCTGTACTCGCTTCGCGTCTCAAAGCAATGGAACGATGCAAAGCGTTCGTCTTTGCTGCTTCCGCCTACGACCTTGACAAAGTTGATGTGCGATTGATTGAGCGCCGCGCAGAGACACTCGACTTCGGTGATGTATTCACAAAAGACGATGGATTTTTCTCGCGCATTGGGGTCGGTCATCTTTCGGTTCGATGCGCGAATTCTCTCGAGGTGCGTTACTAGGTGCTTCATCTTGGTCGATGACGTTTTCATGATCCTGTCCCACGCATGGTCGGGCTCCGCGTCTTCGTGTATACCCGCGATTTTGTATATGTCGTGAGCGTCCAATACTGTCTTGATGATGGCGTCCCTTGACACGTAGGAACCGTTGGCCTTGGCCTTCGACATAGCTCTGTCAATAGCCCCGCTCAGGTACACTCGGTGGTCCGTGGAACACTGTCGCAGAAAAGTATAGAACGCCATCCTGTCGGAATCTTCTGCCTCATCCGCCATGTCTTGAACGATATTGTACAATAGAGCCTCGTACGATGTCAGCTGGACGTCCTCCACCACACACACCATGTCGATGAGGTTCAAGTTGGACCGCCGCTCTTCTTCGTACTTTTGGATGCGTTGCAACATGTATTGCTCCTTGACCACGTGTGGGTGTACGTTGTTGGGAACGCCGATGATCGATGCCAGCGCCATGAGCTCCTTGACCTTGTTGTGCACGGGCGTCGCTGAGAGTATCCACTTGTTTGTCGCTTTGATCCGTAGCAATGCTCTATGGGTGGCCGTGTTGACGTTGCGCGCCATATGACCTTCGTCCACGATCAATCGATGCCAATGCGTGTCGGTGATGAACTTGGGGACCCCTTCTTCGTCCGTGTACTCGGCGTTCCTCTGCGACTTGCGTGATTGTGTGAACAACGTGATACTGCACACGACGACACCGACCGTTTCCGGAACGTTGGTCAATTGCTTCTTCGTCTTGTCCATCTCCATCACAAAGCCTCTACCACCAACGTACATGATCTGTTGACCACGCATGTTGTTGATGACATTCGCCGCGTTGGAAAAGCCCATGTTCGCTAACTGTTGTGCAGAATGAGCGTTGTTGACAGAGCGCATGAGCTTGCCGAACTCTTTGCTCCACACGCTTGTTACGCTGTTGGGCGTCACGATGAGTGTCTTCTTGGTGACCGGAGTGAACCCCAGACGGACGCGGTCGGGGCGGTAGTCTCCAAGTATCAAGCGCGCCGACATGTAGGTCTTGCCCAATCCGATTGAATCCGCGCAAATGCCGCCGGGCACGTCGTTTCCCAATTCTTTTGCCATATGCTCGTGCACAAGCATGAATTCGACGCCTTCGTTTTGGTAATTGCCCAAGGGGTTCACCATAAAGACCTTGGCATTGTTGAAGCATTGACGTGCGGTCTTGGCGCCTTCCGCCTTCCTATCCAGGATGAGGTTGTGGATCATGGTTGTTTGTTCTTTGCGTGATGCCTCGTAGCGTTGACGATTATAGCGTTCTTCATCTTGGCGGTGTTGTTCGGAAGCATCGACATCCTCCTTGTCATCGGTTTCACCATAGTTGTAACGATCATCATGTTCTATAGCTGGGATCATCGTACATGAGGTTGTGAGTTTTGATGTATGAGGTTGAGTTGAGGTTGATGTATGAGGTTGATGTATGAGGTTGATGTATGAGGTTGAGTTGATGTTGAGCTTGAGCTTGAGGTTGAGTTGGTGTTTGACGACTCCTTTATATGGTCAGTGATTGTACTGCATTTTGATAGTATTTCAGTAGTACGGAAACCGAACAGTACTTGGTTTGTACAGTCTCACCGTCCACCCTTTTTCATTTGAATCATTGTCAACACCCACTTGATCACCGTCGTAAATTTCGTCGCAACCGACTTCATCCATGCAATCTCTTTTAGACGATGTAATTGGTAGCTTGATGCCTGAAGCTTCAATGGTGTAGTAATTGAACCTGCCCCTACGCGTAGGCGAAGGCTGTCCATACAATGGCATCCTGTTATCCCGTCCTTGAAAACCATCATTTGCAACGATGTATCCGATTTGATTGAACGTCATCGGGGGCGTGTCAGTGTTGTTGTGCCTATCAATAACAACGCGCACATGATTATTAATGTTTTCACGTTTCTCCTCTTTTGGTTGTTGTGCAAGTTGATGTTGAGACTCGAATGCAGACGCGACTTGGGTTCGGAGGTCATCAACGGCATGTGCGTACTGACGTAAAATAACAATAGACAAGAGTGCTATGATACACAGGATTACGATGATGACGCCATATATCACGTGACTTTTCCATTGAGGACCGCGCATGATGTGCGTTGAGTGAGTTGTATCACATGTATTCAGATAATTTGCGAGAGCGTTTTTTTTTCGAGTATGACATTACACTGTACCTTATAACATCAACGATCATTCCAACATCATTTTACTTGTCAACATATGTTGGGACAACGACGCCATCGCGACCAATTGAAGTTCATCTTCCTCGCCGTGGCCATCGGCTTTGTCATTGTCATGGTCTCGGTAAAAGTGCGAAATGAGCGGGATTCGTTTGTGAACAATATTGATCCGACGTTTGCTGCTCCAACACCCAGCACGGACAGGAGCGGAACAGTCATGGCTGGCACGATGAATCCAAACGGACAAGCCATGTTATTCAACAGTATTCCTACGTCAGAGCCATGTGTTGTTGACGGTGTAATGATGCCTTTACATTACAAGCGTCCGAACAGGCATCAGATGGATAGCCTTCCGGCAAACAACCACGCGTGTGTGATTGACGTAACGTATCCTGGTGCGACGGCATCATGCACCAATCCTAAAAGCACGTTTTATGATGTTGATGCAGTCAAAAGCGTAAACATTGTGACGGCCACGAGTAATAATGCATCCTCAACAATGCAGTGCATGATCGCGTTCAATAATGAGGTTTCCCGTGAGAACCTCCAAAAGTATGCCACGAAGAATGATATGGATGCACAGAAAGCTATGTTGGTGCAGGCAAACGAGCTGCTCCAGGTACAAAATCAACAGCTCGGTGCACAGCATCAACAACTCCAAACGATGCATGCGGAGCTGCAGAGAAAGACCGGTGCGGAGGCGCAGGCAGCGCAAAGGGAGATAGATACCCTGCGCGCAAGCTTGGATCGCCAGAGCAACCAACTGAATGCGCTTACACAATCGCGTGCGGCGCTCGAAGCGCAGCTCGCATCTGGTCAAGCGGCAAACGAGGCCATTGTCAACGACTTGCGGACGCAGCTTGTCGCATCGGCTGCGGCAGCTGCGGCGGCGGCGGCGCGCGTGCCTGTGGCCGTGGCGCAGCCTCCGCCCGTGATGAACGCGAGACCGGGTCTAAAGATACAGGTGAGCGATTTTGATGCGTCCAGCAAAGCCGCGGGTGCGTTGCGCTTCGTCACGTACGGCCCCAAGCTATATGGCATGGATTTGATCCAATTTCCGAGCACGGGGTGGGGTGACGATTCATGGCTTGCCGGTCCGATACACCTTCGGTTTGACGGTTTCATCGAGATTCCAGCGACGCGCGAATATACGTTTAATTTGTTGACGGATGATGGGGTACGTATGTCGATCAACGGCGAGTCATATCTACGCGATAGGGCATGGAAAGATCAAGGATCCACATCGTATTCATTTAGGACGCCGGTGCTTACTGCAGGAAAGGTTCCCATCTCCGTGGAGTATTACGACCAAGGCGGGGCCAAGGAGCTGCGTTTGAACTGGGATTGGCCAGCGGCACGGATCATGGCGCCTATTCCTGCGGATCGCTTCTATTACGCGCCACCATCGCCTGCACCTCCCAGAATGCCCGTCAGCACAACCACGGATTTTCGCAATACATGGTCGATTCCCTTTCTGCCGGATTCACAGGGACGCGTCCAACCACTGCGCAGTTTTTCAAGCACCCGGTGCCGCAGTGAAAATATGACTATTTCGTTCATGCTTGACATCACGCAATTGAGTGGCAACTATCGCAACGTGCTGCACGTAACAACTGGACCAAACCTCCAACGCCGTCCTGCAATCTGGGTGGTTTCAAACACCACACGACTGCACGTTTGCAGCGACACTGTACGCCGTGAAGCCAATAATACAATGACCGTCATCCCAAATGTTCACTTTGACACGGATGTCGATATTGGTTTGAGAATCCCTACGTTAATTGTCATGGTGTACAAAGGCCGTAACTTGACGTATTACATTTACAACCGTAACCAAAAAACAAGGAAAAGATTTGATTACAGTGACGATCTTGCATCGGCGCGACAAGGTGGATTCCAAGTGTTGGCGAGCAGCTATTTTCCAGAATACGATACCAGCTCTGCATTGCGCCTGAAAGACCTTAAATTCTTCAACATTTGCTTGACTGACACCGACGTAGCCGCAATGTACAACACGATGATGTACAATCAAGCATGATGATTGTGAGTGTCATCTTTGTTCACTATCGAAGATGTGATTTCGATGCCGCAATAGGGCTGTGGATCGTTTGCAAAATCCTGATAATTGTACACCCCTATTTTGATGGCTTCTTGCAGTAGGAACTTGAAGTTTGCCCAGAACAGGTCCGTGTGACCAATTTCGTGTGTCATTAAATGCGCTAGCTCGTGGATCGCCACGTACATGACAACATTATGTGTCACAAAAGCATTGTCTTTTTGACGAATGCATAGGACAATCTTTTCGCCCTTGTTGACGGAATAGCTCGTGTAGCCGTGTTCCACCCCGCCCTCGGATATTGCTTCAGGATCGTAGTTCTTATAGAGTTGTTGTACGTCCGTCCGCGTTCTACCGTACTTGGCCATCATATGTTGAACGAGTGTCATGAGGTCATGATTTAGGCGCGCGAGCATGTCCGCGGCATCCCGTGCGTCTGGAAGCTTCCGTACCAGATACCTCCTATTGTCAACCGTGCTGCGTACGTACATGACCTCGCCAAATCGTCGAGTAAAGTACATGACCGCGATGGCGCCCATGATGGCCAACACCAAAACATCTGCAAATGATGATGATGACGATGATGAAGGCATTCTTGAGTTTGATGTTAGTAAACAATGATTGGATATTGGTTTAGGGTTTTAACCTTTACTCACAACTCAGGAAGAAAATTTGCAAATGACTTGTTTTGACCCATCATCAATGCAAGCTCGTTTAAACGCCGCTCTTGCGCTTGCACCGCACCAACCAATTGCGCGATGATTTCCGTGTACGCTAGGCTCAATTGTCCTTCGCCCAACACAGCGTGCGGCATAATGTTTTGCACCTCCTGTGCGATGAACCCGTTGTGGATTCGTGAATCTCCTCCTCCACCCGCAATGATGACATTGGAACACCATCTGTATGTCACTGGCCGGAGTTGAAGGACCGTTGTCAACGCCTCTTCCGGCATCAGCGTCTCGACATCGCGCTTAATGCGCGCATCAGATCTTTGCACGAGACTCAAGCAACTGAGTTCTCCAGTGCAATCGATGTTGCCGTTTGAATTCAACATCAAGCCAATAGGATTGTTTTCGTCAGACGACACAGATAGCGCCAAGCCACGCGCGTTGATGAGCTGTGCTTCGCCGCCTGCGCCTTGCATTCGTCTTTGAATAATCAACTTGTTACTTGTCGTGGGCACAAGTTGAACGTCTGCGGGGGCCGCAATAGAGATGCCGCCAAATGACGGTGTATTCAACACGTCCAACCCGATATTCGCGCGCGCCGCTGCCGTGTCAGTCACGTCTTCCAAGTTTCGTTGCGCCGCCAAGTAAACACCCGAGAACACCGTGGCTACACCACCGCCGCCGCTGTTGTTACTCAATGTCGAAAACAAGTCATTCGACAAAAGCCCAGAAACTCGGAATGAGTTTGCGCTAATGTCGCTGAGGGATTGCAACTGCGTTGACCCAACGCTGCCGGGTGCGATTTTGTCTGCCGTGACGGCGCCGTCTGCGATTTTCCCTGTGGTCACTGCATTGTTTTGAATGCTCGCAGAAGTGACAGCGCCAATTGCAAGCTTGGCGCTCGTCACCGCGCCTTCGCTGATTTTTGCAGACGTTACGGCTTCCGTGTCAATCTTGACAGATGACACTCCACCGTCAGCGAGCTGGTTGGTGCCAACTGAACCATCCGCGAGTTTTTGTGATGTGATGGCTCCATCGGCCAGATGTCGGTCCAGTATTTGGAGAGATGCGATGCAATCGCTCAATACGGCATCGCCCGCAATTTGAACGCTGGTCACGGATGCCTGTTGCAAGTGTGTCGCCGTTATGCTGTTGTCTGCAATTTGCATGGTGCCCACGGCGCCTTGTGCTATCTTGTCGGTGGTAATCGCAAACTCGTTTATGGCACTTGTATTCACGGCACGCGCCGCAAGCGCTGTACTTCCAACTGCCTCCGCCGCAATGTGCACAGATTTCACGGAATTTGACATGAGAGCATTGGATCCAACGCTTGATGGTGCGATGTGTACCGCTGTGACTGCCGCACTCGCCAACTTGAGCGATGTCACCGCTGCGTTCTGGAGTTGCGTTGACCCCACGGCACCGGCTTGAAGTTTTATCGCGCTTACTGACGCATCTACCAATTTATCGGCGTCAACGCAACCACTCGCTAGCTTTGCATTTGTGATGCTCGCATCCGCGAGTGCATCTGTTTCAACGGCGCCCACAGCGAAATGGACTGACGTTAGCGTTTGTGCAGAAATATTGTCACCCGTCACTGCCGACTGTCCGAGCTTATCCGTTGTCACGCAGGCATCAGCTAGCTTGTCAGTCGTAACGCATGCGTCCGCCAAGGCGTCTGTGTTGACACTACTGTTGGCAATGTGTTCACTTGTCACTTGCGCGAGTCCGATGTTTGCAGACGTCACGGCACGCTCTTGGATCTTGGCAGTCGAAACCGCGCCATTCGCAAGTCGGCTTGTGACTATGGCTTGTTCAGCTAGAGCAGCCGTATTGACCGCACCCGGTGCAATCTTGGATGCTTCTACAGCGCCGGATTGCAAAGTGTCCGCGGTTATCGAAAAAGGCGCAATTTTTTCAGTGGTGACGGCATTGACAGCAATATTGTTCGATTGCACACATGAAGGTGCCAACTGATCCGCGTTCACACACGCGTTAGACAGCTCGTTTGTCGTGATACTGTTCAACGCGAGTACAGAGGACGCCGACAAAGATCTGTATGCAACGTGTACGCCTTGAACCGCCCCGGTCGCAAGCTTTGTCGAAGTAACGGCTCCGTCTGTGATCTTGATCGCTGTGATGCAACCATCTCCCAATTTTTGTTCCGTCACAGACGCGTCCGCAATCTTGGCCTCGGTGACTGAGTTGTTGCTGATTTTTTCTTCTACGACCGCTCCCGTTGCGAGCTTGGCGCTTGTGACAGCCGCGTCTGCCAGAGCGGGTGTCATAATCGAGCCGTCCACGATCAGATTCTGAAGATCTACGGCACCAGGTGCTAGCTTGTCTGCGGTAACGGAAGCCGACGCGAGTTTAGACGACGTGATCGCACCATCTCTGATGTTCGATTCCCCAATGGCACTCGTCCCAATTTTCTCATGGGTGACAACTCCGTTGCTAAGCGCAGCGGTGCTGATTGCCAATGGTGCGATATGCGACATAATGACATTGCTCGTAGCGATTTTTTCAAATGTCACAGCTCCAGACGCCAGTTTTGCAGATGTAACAGACGACGACGCCAACGTCACACTCTCGACAGCGGAAGCACCAATGTGCACCGCCACAACGGCGCCGCTAGCGATCTTACTGGACGTAACGCTCGCACTCGCAAGTGCTTGCGATCCAACAGAAGACGACGCGAGCTTTTCTGTCGTCACTGCACCCCCTGCAAGCTTCGAGGTCGTGATAGCGAGGTCGGCAACCGCGAGAGTATTCACACTGCCTGACGCAAGATTGTCAGATGCAATTGCGGACGCTCCGATCTTACCACTCGTCACGGCGCCGTCCGCAAGTTTATCTGATGTGACCGCACCTGACGCTATAGAGTTTGATGTGATGCTACCTGTGCCCAACCGATCCGCAGTGATAGCCCCTAGCGCTATTTTGACAGTAGTGACTGCACCATTGGCCAATGATGCGGTAACTACTGCTGCATTTGACAACGCGTTTGACGTCACTGCACCCGATGATATCGCGCGCTCCGTCACTGCTCCTGTTGCGAGCTTCACCGCCAAAACAGCGCCGTCTTCAATCTTTGATGCGATGATACTCGCATCTTGTATCTTTTCTGTCGACACTGCACCGCTGCTGAGCTTATCATTCGTAATTGCATCTGATGCGATTTTCGCTGTAGTGACGCTTTGATCGGCGAGTTTCGATGTGGTGACGCTGAGTGCAGCGATAGCCGAAGATGCAACGGCTGACGTGGCAAGTTTTGAGCTGACTACGGCACCGTCTTGGATGGCAACTGTCGTGATCGCGTCGTTTGATACATTGGATGCCGTCACGGCATTGGACGCCAATGCTGTTGCCGTGACTGCGCCCGCGGACAAATGCACACTCGTCACATTGGATGTCGCGATCTTCGCACTCGTCACAGATCCAGACGCGAGTTTGGCATCCGTTACCGCACTCGCGCCGAGCTTATCCACGGTAACAGCCAAATCACCCAGAACAGACGTCGTGACTGCGCCAGCGGCGATCTTGGGGGTGGTGACTGCGGCATTAGCGAGAACCCGCGATGTGAGCGTTGCAGTGCTCACCGCCGCGTCTGTGACCGCCCCGCTAGCAATCTTGTCGCTTGTGACCGCCGCATCCACGAGCTTCTGAGTTCCGATATTGTTATCGGCAATATGGCTTGAATTCACTGACCCGGCAGCAAGTTTGCTCGACGTAACCGCGGCGTCTGCAATGTTTGCATCGGTAATCGTAGCTCCAGCAATCTTGAATCCAGTCACTGCGCCGTTTGTGATCTTGGCGGTCGTTACGGCGGCGTCAGCCAATGAAATCGTGGTGACTGCGCCGGCGCCCAGTTTTGTGGCAGAAACAGCTCCTGTCCCGAGTTTTGCGTCCGTTACGGATCCGTCAGCGAGGCGTGCCGTCGTAACGGATGCATTGCTGAGAGCGCGTGTAGTCACACTTCCGTCTGCAAGTTTTCCAGAGGTCACCGATAAATCGGCATATTTACTCGTAACGATCGCGCCATCCGCAACCTTTGACGTTGTCACACCCGCATCTACGAGCTTGGTTTCTCCGACAGCAGCGTCCGCAATCTTTGACAGAGTGACGGATCCGTCTGCAAGCTTACTGGTCGTGACACAAGCGTCCACGAGCTTGGCTGTGGACACGCTCCCCTCTGCGAGCTTTGCGGTAGTGACGCCGAGGTTGGACAGTTGCACTGTGCCCACCGCTCCATCTCCCAACTTGGCGCTCGTTACGGCCCTTCCAGCGAGGGCGTCGGTTGTCACGGACGCCAGACCCATCTTTGGCGCGGTCACACATGCGTCTGCAAGAATGTTGGTAGTCACGGCGTTGACCGCAATCTTTCCAGATGTGACCGCTGAACTTGCGATGTTTGATGACGTCACTGCTAGTTGAGCCAGCTTGTTAGACGTCACCGCGGCATCTGCCAGCCGATCGGTCGTCACTGCGCCGCCTGTGATTCGGTCCGTTGTCACCGCACCCAACGCCAAGGCATCGGTCCCGACCTCTCCGGCGCCTATCTTCGCGCGTGTCACGGCTCCATCTGACAGCTTGGCCTCCGTCACCGCTGCAGTCGCCAAAATGCTTGCATCGACAGCGCCTAGTGCAAGTTTATCACGCACCACTGCACCCGTACGAATCGCGTTTGAAGTTACGGCGGCCGCCGCGATCTCGCGTTCTCCAACTGCCCCTTGTGCGATCTTTGCAGACGTGACTGCGTTGCTTGCAAGTTCCGTGACGCCCACCGCGCCTGCCACGATTTTATCAGTCGTCACGCTTGGCGATGCAAGCTTGGAAGTCGTGATCGATCCATCCGGCACTGCGGCATCACTGATTGCACCTGGGGCCAGCTTGTCAGAAGTGATGCTTCCTGCCGCTAGCTTGTCCGACGTGACTGCACCTGAAGCGATCAAGGAAGTCGTGATGGCCCCCAACATGATAGTGTTAGACCCAACGGATCGATTTGCCAGCTTCAACGTCGTGACCGCGCCATCCGCGAGTTTACTTGTCGTGATTGCACCGTCCCCAATATTGCATGCCGAAAAACTGACATTGCTCAGCGCCGTGGGGTTGATGCGGCCGTTTGCTTGTATGACTGTTGCCCCACCTACCACGATGCCTCCATTGGCGATAACAGTACTGTCCCTTATCGTAACGCCGACTACATTGATCTCATTGTTGACACTGCTCAGACTGTTGGTGAATATCGTCCCTTGCGGCGCCATGACCAGCGCGTTGCTCGTGACGGTCATTGTGGAGGTGGCAGAGGGATTATCGGGTTTTACGCCGATAAGCATGCGCTGCGATGCCATGCTCGTGCGAAACATGACGTCATTGGATCGGGCATTGAAAAAGGTTTGGCCGAGGGTTTTTGCAACCTCGACCAATGCAGCGGGCTGCGTGATTGTTGTGGACATGTTCTCTATACACTTTGACGAGAAGAGTTCTCCATCGTGGTTCGAAAATGAATAAAATGTCCAGTCAATGTACAAAATAAACAGTTGATAATCATCATTGAGTCCCTAGACAACGTATACATCAAATCCAACATGGGAAGTACGTCAAGTAAAGCGCAAAATCAACCTGTCAGTAGTACTGGTATGCAAACCTCCATAGCAGCAACAGTTCCCAATGGTAACAACAATGGTAACAACAATGGTAACAACAATGCCGCTCCCAAACCCAATGCCAGCAATGCCAACAACGCCAACAACGCCAAAAATGTTGCTGCAAACGCTGCTGCAAACGCCAAAAATGTTGCTGCAAACGCCAAAAATTCTGCCAATGCCAATGCCAATGTCAACAATGGTGTTGATCCTGCCAAGAACGTTGCTGTAAACGCCAAAAACTCTGCCACTGTTGCTACCAACAACGGTGCTGTTGCTACCAACAACGGTGCTGTTGCTACCAACAACGGTGCTGCTCCTGCTAACAACGGTGCTGTTGCTACCAACAACGGTGCTGCTGCTGCTAACAACGGTGCTACTGCTGCTAACAACACTGTCAACAACGCTGCGTCCCAACAAGGGGGGGCAGTTTTCAAACGTGTGCAAAAAATAATCAAATCTGCATTGAAGTCGGCATCAAAGAAGAAGGCGTCAAGGAAACCAGTCAAGAAAGCAGTCAAGAAACCAAAGACCAAGATCAATAAGAAGAGTCGGTCATCGAACAAGAAAAAGTAAACACTTACTCCAACCTACTCCAGCCTTTTTCTTTTCATCCACGACATTTTCAAGAGTTCGCGACAAGTGGCACGGCTGCGTATTGACCGATGTAAACAAGCTCTAATGAACTCAATGGTGCGTGATTTCATGGGCAAATGAGTCGTATCATGAGCATAGGTCATCAGATTGACATTACGCAATGCGTCCAATCCAAACAACAACTCAAAAGTCATGGCACCCAGTGACCATACATCCGCCGACGTTGAATATGCGATATCCGCTCGATCCTTGTTATCTGAATGGGTCCCTTTCAAAGGACATGTTCTGACTTCTGGGGCCATGTAAAGTGCCGATCCACAACGTGTTACTGCCGCTTCTTCATTGAGATCGATACTGTATCCAAAATCACACAGTTTGACATCGCCACGGGAATTGACGAGCACATTTGAGGGCTTGACGTCGCGATGACATATCGACCGTTCGTGTAAATACGCCAACGCTTTAAGAACGCGCAATACGATGTACTGCGTGCGTCGTACGGACAACATGGTGATACCCCGGCGTGCCATATACGTCCGCAAGTCTACGAACGAATCATATTCGAGGACCAAGAATATGCGACCATGATCACGCACCTCGCCATATGCTTGCAATATGTGATTGTGTTCTATGCGTGTGTGTATCCGGATCTCACGTTGAAACATTGCATCGTTATATACACTACCCGAATCTGCAGAGCCCAATATCTTCACCTTCATCGCCACCAAGGCCCTTTTTGATTTTTGCCATGCTAGCCATACTTGCACGCACAAACCGTTGTAGATGCATTGACGCAATACATAATCTTCACGCATGGTCATACCGCATGACAAGATCGCGGTGTGCTCACTCAACGCCAGAGATATGTTTGTATGTGTATCATGATCGAGGGTATGTAATGCTGGAAAGATAAGATCCGTAATGTCGCTGAGCGCCTTTTTCTTTGCGGGTGGTGTTGGTAACGATTCCTCGCTGGTCATCTTGTCATCTTCCTGTTGTTGTTGAGTTCTCACCCCCGATTGTCGATGATGTAGGATAGAGTGTAATCTATCGATGAGTATCTTGACTTTCATTCCGCGCGTTTGTTACTCGTGGATTGTTTTACTCGGGCATTCTATGTTATTTCTTATCGCATTTTTTTGAAGTACCTACCTACCTCGTCCGTAAAATGTTTGGATTTTCTTGCACGACAGCCTCAACATGCCCGTTGGGCGGGTGGTACAGCATTTTCACCAAGTATGTGGTGGTGTTCTTCCTAGGGACACTCATTGGGGCGTACATCGCCAAAATCCTGTGGGGACCTATGCCACAACATCCGCAGACATGCCCCATGACGTCGCCACCGATCTCGAGTCCGGATGCTCATGCAACTCCGGTGATTGAAACAATCACAAATCCATCCGATGCTAGTCACCTGGAAACCCCGACAACCCCAGCTACGACTACTATGACCACTGATCCGATGATTGTTGAAGGAGAATCGGCAGATCAAATCGTCGATGATGACGACAATGTCGATGATGAAGTCACCACGGTCATCGCCCCGTCCAGTGACGAAAGCATTACCGCTGCATGAGTGCCATGACAGCAGCCAATGCAGACGCTGCGTCTTGCAGCTCATTGCTTTTATCAAAAAACATGAGTCTGGGCAAGAGAGTCCTTATGCGTGGGAACTGCTTCAATGATGTGCGCATGACGCGCACTCCATCATGTTTTCCATCATGACCTGATAACAACGAATCAGGTAATATGATGTTGAGTAATGTTAATGCCAAAGAATGTAAGTCCGCTTTGTAAATATGTAGACTGATGTCCATTTTTGCGGTGCGTATCACTTTGCCAAACTCTGAAGTCGATACATCGACACCAGCGCATACCTTTGCGACTGCGCTGAACAAATGGTATACTTTGTTCTCGGTGTCATCCAGGGTCAATAACGGTGACATAAACCCGTTAGTACCTTGTGGAAATTCGCCCTTACGTTTAACCCTCGCCGCAACTTGTGTCGCATTTTCCAACGTCTCATAGTCACTTAGGCAAAAATCATGAGTACCAGTTGTGTCATTGAACGTGAACAATATATTGTCAGGCTTGACGTCCATGTGAATATGTTGCTTGGAGTGCAAAAGGACAAGGAACTCTAATACCCTTTTGGACATTTGCAAGAGCTCGTTCTCTTTCATACGACGCATGATGTTCAAGTCGACAAGGCTGCCATCGCATTCACGGTAAACAGGCAAGATTCGTTTTTGGATCGTTGTCGACAAGGGATTCGAAACTCTGTCGCTGGATTTATTGTTCAGGATAGTTGTGGCCTCTTTGGACATGGTTTGTACGCGGTTGGTTGTGCGGAATGAAGTTTGTGTTGGCGCACGCCGGTGCATGACCTCCAAATGACTCGTGTGCGAGTGCAATGATGTGAGCGCTAGCGCATTTGCCTGTGAGAACCACTTGTGCACCTTTTGATTCCATGACACCTCGCCGACGACCGCCGACATCGCCTTGGGCGATTCTCCACAATCTTTGATGGCGATAGATTGTAGTGCTTCATCATTCATTAGTTTGGATTCTACAGATATAGTTCCACCATAAATGCATCGCGGTGGGGGTCTCCTTCTGTTAACGGCAAAAGATGCGACGCATATCTTTAACACTCGAGGCAGGTACTTCAACAGATCCTCAACAGTGTATACCAACGTGCTTCTCTTCCCGTATCCCAGAATTGTGCCACCTTGTTGTGATGTCGATGCAAAACGTGTAACGCGATGCATTTGTTTCGGCCGCGTCATATGTAGTAAAGGTTTTTGAGTTTTCCTATCGGTCGTCGTTGTGGTAGTACCGGGCTTGTCTTTCCTGGGTGGCATGGGTGTTGCGTGCATATATTCTATACACTCGGGGCACATATTTTGGATTGACATGTGTAGTGAGAGCGCTGTATATAAAGAAAATGCTGTATACACTTCAAGAATCAAGAATCCAATATACCCAGAATGGACGGGTTTATCGATACAATGATGGACGCCACCACCTTGTATCCTATAACAATGCATGACAGGAATCACGTTCACAACAACTTTATCATGACAGACGATATGCAAGATGTCTTGGTTCCTCAACCGATCCTGAAGACTAGCATCACTACCACTGTGGAGCCGCAGGCACGACAAGGACAACGAAAGAGTGCATGCAAGCGGCCCCAAGAAAAAGTGAGAAAACCGGTTATCACGTTTATGTCACCCTCTTCATCTACGACTACCACTCCACTATCCTCAGCATGCTCCTGTGTATTCGATAGATTGACACCCCATAACCTTGATGCATCAACGAGCTCGAGGGATGAACAAGTGTCTGCGTTTGGAGAAAATGACAACGATTTTGAAATCGCCGGCGCTGTTGCAAAAGCTATCACAGTGATCCATCGCATGTTTAATGTGCCGTTGGTTCACATGAAGATTGTTGCGAATCCCATGTTGTTGTGCACGTGCTCGTTTCCTGGTTGCACGCTGAGGACAAAGCCTTCTTCTTTTTTTTGCACCGAGCATTCGATGCTTGCGTCATGCAACAATGATGACGATGTTGTGGTAGGCAAATATTTTGAAAAGCTGATCTCTTTGGGATGGGTGCCTCAACACGCTTTGAGCAACGTACACCAGGACACGAGTACAAATCGCAGTACAAATTATTTGTAGAGAAAAGCATATAAAGCATTGGATTGCACATCTCTTGTAACCGTTCTACACCTAAACGTTCTACACCAATCAATCCTCATCAATATGCCGTTCCGCGCTGTGTACGCCGCATTCGGCAAGGTTGCCACCGGTTCTTCTTCTACGCTCCTGGAGGAAGAAAAAGAACGATGCAAACTACATGGCTAGCGTGTCATCATCACCGCCGTCATTGTCTTTAATGATCAGTAGCAACCATCGTTGCTGTGCGGAGCGACGTTTATTGGCTCAGCAGATGCGTGCTGCCGTTCGCCATGGGGTCGCGCCGCATCAGCGGATTGCATGGACGCGTCGCAAATATGGTGGACACATTGCCGTTGTCCGACCGCGCGGCGACGGCACGCTAGGGTGCAGTATTCCATGTGTGTTGTGTCGCGCCGCTTTGATTAGACACGACATGTGTGTGCATGTTGTTGTAGATAACTGTTGCACATCTTGGTATCATGGCCGACTCACGGATGAAGATGCACCATCATCTAAACCGACCAGTGGCCAAGTGAAACGCATGGGATTTACAGGATAACTCGTGTAACTCGTCTCACGAATAGACTCGAGAGCTTAAGGCCAATGCGCATAGACACATCATGAACAATTTGTATCAAATAGATACATGGCGTCATACACCAGCATCTTGTCTTTCGATGTGGGGATTCGACATCTTGCTTTTTGTGCGTTGCGAGTTCCAGTGCGGGTTCGTGGTGAGAGAGTCCCGTCCAAAGATGCCATGCGTGGTGCGATTATCGACAGATGGGATATGATTGATCTAGAAACCGTCAAGAGCGTCGATGCATGTTGCAAAAGACTTACGGATGAGCTGTTCAATAGATTCAAACAAGATCATTTCGACGTTGTGTTGATCGAGCGGCAGCCAAAGCACCGCAGCATCATGATGGTGGCGATTCAAATGTTCTTGTGTGGTTATTTCAACGTATCGCGTGCCATAAACGAGTCAAATTGCAAGATCAAGTTCATGCACGCGTCGCGCAAGCTCGAGTGTTGCACGTCTTCGATCACATTCAACACATCCATCAAGGGCAACAACAAGGCCGAGCGATTGAGGCAACAGGCCGCCAGGTACAAAGATAACAAGAAGCGTGCGATAGAGGGCTGCATTCATTACTTGCACGAGGTCTTGGAGGATTATGCAAACGCAGCGCTGTTGGAGCAATACCCAAAGAAGGATGACTTGTGTGATGCCTTCTTGCAAGCGGTGGCATATGTGGAAGAATTGGCTTGAACAATTTTGTCAAGAAAATGTAGTGTAGGGTTCAGTGTATGCACACGCCATGGCCAAGCCTAACAAAAAGATCAAGGACGATGTTGGCGATAAAAATGTGACACCTCGTGAGGACGATGACGAAAAAATGGCACAAACCGATGGGAGTGTATTTTTCATGTCGGATGATGATGACGATGTCACAAGTGGAAATGTCAGTAGCGACTACTCGGATGTAGAACCGAGCGAAGAAACTGATAACGTGGATAGCGAAATCGAGACCGAGACTGATGCCGAGACCGCGATTGAGACTGATGTTGAGACTGATGCAGAGGCTGATACTGATGGTTCGAATAAGAGTGCCAGTGTCACATCTCAAAAGTCTCAAAAGCTTCGTGTTACAGATGAAATCATCCGTGTGACGCGTCCAGATGACGCATCATTTGCAGCCGCAACAGCCAATTCGATAAGCGAATCGACACAACAACATATGCAAGGCATGTTGGTGGGTCTCTTGGGTGCGACTATGAGCTCGTTGCCACCTGCCAAGCAACGCTCCTCAACCAACAGTTTGACCAGGGCAAAAGTAAAAGCAATGATGCTAGCGTCTTCGGTTCAGTCGATAGTCGAGGGCCATGTAAAAGACGGAATGCATCGAATGGTGATGGGGGCGACAGCCATACCCACTTTGGGCGTGACGTTTTCCCCAATAATCGATGCACGACCTGTGCAGTTGGACACAATGGAGTGCACTTCGTCGTGCGTGCCTGCGGAAGTCACCACAATGTCAGCATATTTGGAGCGTATGCACGCATTGCGCTCGTCTCGCGATCCTCCAAAACAGGTCGCGCTTCGTTTGATGCAAGCAAGCGCGCCGTATGTTACCGAATCTCAACAGGCCTCCCCTACACGAACGACCGGCGACGTAGACTGCTACTTGGCGTGCGAGCTTCCTCACCTTAGAGCCGTCCGCGCTTTGGGCCTGGATGATATCCGAGCTGCATCTCAAGAATTCAGCTACCAAGGCGATCCCGTGCACGTAGTTGGTGTAGTTGTAAAGCTCTCGAATGCCCATAGAAAATCTCCAAACCAAAACGATCAAGTTGAAGTTTTCGATGCGCAAGCTTACAAGTCGCATCTGTCATCACTCAAGGCAGGGGACATCGTCAACGTCAGCTTCATGGGCGTCAACGGCAATAATACCCTTGAGCGTACTCCCGAAGGGGGACTTTCGGCAACCATCGTGACCACATCACAAGGTATTCGCATAAGAATCCCTTCCGAAGATCGAGTGGTGGTCCTCGGTGTGGACACTCCGCCAGCGTTAGTGTACGGTTCATCTTGGAAGGGGCCTCGGTTGCAAAAAGACATGCTACCGGATATCATTGCGATTACGGGTGCAAGCGAGTTTGATTTCATCGCGTCGCACATATTGCCCGCAATGGTGCCAACATCGGTTGAGACCGTCGCATTGACCCTCGCAGATCTTGATGTGGGATCATCATCATCACTTGGAGACTTGATTACCCTTTTATCCAGTCTTGTGGGGGTTTCAATCAAGGACGCATATGAGGCACTCCTCAGAGACGATGCACTCATGAAATATCTAATGACCGTCTTGTCTACACGTCAACCCGCAAAGCCTACAACCCGTGTGAAAACGGACATGGCAAAATCAGAGGTCAATACAACGCAGCTGCTATTGGACAGTATAAGCAAGAGTGAGTTTCTGGGATACGATCGTGTGACAACGGATGCGGATTTTGCAATTGTATCCGACTCCAGTGTGGCACGCTCCCTGTTCTTGGCGAGCAAAGGGATATACGCATCAGACGCACACGTCTTGACGCACTTGGACACCATGTTTGACGATCATAAATCTGCAATCATGGAAACTCCGATTCCTCCGATTCCTCCGATTATTCCAGGTACGAAAACTACGGATGATGACAATGTGCCGTCTGCGTGTTTTGCAAGCATCGATACCGCCGTCGATTCGTCGTTCATTGGTGTAACTCGGCTCCTGACCGATTTCTTAGACCCATCCAAAAAGGACCCTGTCAACAACTGCGTTGAAATGCAATTGGCACAAAGTCATTTGCAATGCTTGGACGCGCCATGGACAGTGTCCAAGGTACCAAGTACGCTAAGCTCTTTGGCGGCTATAGCAGGGCAAGACGCGCGTTCATGGAGCGTAGATGCGTCCAACATACGGATCATTGATGAAGCAATGACGCGTGTTGCCCAAGAGCGACAGAGATCTGCAATGAACACCTCGATCAATGCAGCAATGGATGCCAAGGCGACTCTCCAAAACATGGCCGACTACGTCATGCAAGCCTCTATAGATCGTGAAGATGCAAAACGTATTTCCATGATACCACCATCGCATTGGATAAACGCATGCGCTGCATTCTTGCCTGAACGGCGCGTCGTTTCAACCGCTGAACAACCTAATGCTGCTGCTGTAGGCGTCGCGATTATGGAGGAGGCCTTGGAATCCGCATTTGACGTCGACTTTGAGTCATTATCTAACTACTCACGCGAAGCAATAGCCTCTAGCAACGATGAATCACTTGACCTCGAGTCCACTCCCCCTGTTAGTGGTGATCCTCATACGGGAGATGGGACGAATAAAATCATAGAGCGCTTTATCCGGGCGGTGTTTGTTGTGCCTGGTGGAGACTTTTCCAATATACATGAAACATTCGCTAGGAACATCGAGTATTACAATGGGCAGGACGCGCTTGCTCAACAAACGCGACGCCAGATTCAGTTGGTGAAATTGCGGCGCGTCGATTTGCAGAAGCGTGTCAAGCTATCGGGGCCTAAATTCGAGGCTTTTGAACGTGAGTTGATCAGTAACATGCGTAGACGCACGGAGGCGTTACATCTCCTCAAGAGCGTTCAGATATGTGGAGCGCTCGCGATCATGGCTGCAGAGTCAGACAAGACTATCCAGTTAAATGACCCTGGTATAACAAACACCTCTGCAAAGGCTGTCACTGAGTTTGTGCTGGCTGTATCGTTGGACGAGGGCAACATAGTTCTCGAGAACCTATCTGGTGACGAGCGCACGACCATCGCCGACATGCGCAAGGGCATCATGGAATCTCTCGAGATGATACGCCGTGATAAGCCAGGCGGCAAATTGATCATTGATGTAAGAAACGCCGCTTCTTCCCTTTCACCCTCTCCACGCTCTATCGATCTCGATGTGGAATGGCCTGGATTCCGTCCAAGTTTGGACACATCTCGACCAAGTTCGCGACCCGAGCCCAAGGGATCCGTGCACAAAGTGTTACATATCATCGCAAAGCGCGTTGATGATGCATTGCCATTGATCACTGGTGTTGATAAGAAACCGATGCGCGTAAATGCGTGTTGCATGCAACCGCTTACGCCCGATTACAACATCCATTCGTACCTAGGTGCCGTCGCTTCAAGACGTACCGCGAGCCTCTTTAGCAATATCAACGCGCGTAAAGTTGAATTTCGTACGATGAATTTGGCCCGCATCATGGTAGATACAAAGGTCGAGTCGGATGACGCTCCGCGTCCCAATGACATTGAACAAGTGGACGTGGTCGATGTGAACGTTGAAAAGTCCAATCCAAAGTCCAATCCAAAGTCCAACGAAGCTCTTGAAGAAGATTCTTCCTCGAATCTGATCAAAACCGCAAGAGAAGCAGCAATATCTATAGGCGGTGGCGGCGTTACGAAACCAAAGATATCGGCCTTGATCGGCGATTCAAAAGACTTGATAGGACGCTTGGCGGCATCGCCACCTTCAGCGGCACAGGACATCATATTGTCAGAGGTAGCAAACGCGCTGAGCGAACGCTTTGATAAAATGATCGTCGATGTAAAAGCAGATACATTGTTCGACACAAACGCTTATGATCCTGACGGCATCCGCGCGGCCCGGGAGCGCTTCATCGAAGTGCGAAGCACGTATTCGGATTACGAAGATCTCGCAGGGGCGGCATCGCAATTTGCAGGAACATCTTTGCGCACATTGCTTGGTCGCATCGCTTGTAACCACGTGAACATTAACGACATTGATGATGACGACAACAAGGGAAAGACCAAGACCAAGCCACGGATGAAACCTAAAAAAATGAGTGGTGATGCCGGCGGCATCATGAACGGCGCATGGCAGAAAAGCCAACAAACTTGCATGATGCAACTGGCACAATCCTCAACGGGTCGCGAATTTCAACGACGCGTCAAAGACATTGTTACCGCACTGCCTCCGGCTTCGGCATACACCGTACACCCAAGTGCACATGGTGGCAAAGGACTTTACGTCACAACACTCTTGGCTGCGTACGTGGCATTTTCAACGGTTGCTAACATTGTCGTATTGGGCAAGGAGATCAAGGTGCCCAACACGGCGCTCCAGGCATTGGTCCGTGCGGTGACAGGCCTATTGAGCGAAGTCACTGCTCTGAATGCTGTGCATGACGACAGCGCGTTCAAAGCCCTCACATTGGAACAGCTCGAGGCCAGCAAGAAACGCAAAATTGATGTCTATGCAAAGGTCGTAGCCGCTTTGGACGGAGACCGCGAACTCTTGCGCGAGATGCGAAAAATTAAAGACATCAACTACGACGAACTTGAAGATAGGTACGCTGTCGATGACAATGAAGACGTACAACAAAAGACATCGGAGCCGAGTGAAGATGACCTGATGCCTTCCACATCATCGGCTGTTGTTGAGGAGGACAATTACTTTGTGTTTGATGGCGCGCCAGGGCGAGTCGATGATGGTTATGACGGATTTGATGGGGATGACATGTACGACGGGGGGAAATCTTAATGTCATGTCGAGACTGTGGTATTGGGCTGCGTCGGTGCGTACCCAAACAGTGACATCCACGCTCGCTCAAGCATGTACGGACCAAATGGGGTTTGCAAGTTGTACGCGCGCAATCTCTCGTACGTTTTCTTCTCGTGACGTTTGATGCCCTGTTGCGTCACCGCAAACATGGCGCCAAAGCACAAGTGCGAAATGCCCATGTCTCCCATGTATTGATTGGAAGCATCCTTTTTGCATCGTCCGTGATACTGTAACAAATGTGCAATGATGTCATCACCCTCTACGAGATTATTCTCGCGCATGTAATGTTGACGAATGTTGTTGGCTCCAGGATCGTGAAAACGCAGCAGGTCAAGGGTGTGTACAGACATGGGGTGAGCACAGGTGTGGACTATCGCATCGCGATCACTAGATCTGTAGCTTTTGAGGCGGTGCCACATCTTGCCTGGATAGCGCTCAAGAACATTCGCCGGCGGAATGTCTACTTGTACCTTCCATCGATCCGTCAACGGCTGCACGGGCTCGTCATACTGCGCCACCGCCTCCGCACCAAGCAGGTGAATGAAATCAGGGGAATGCTCAAACGGATCGCCTTGCGAAAATATCGTCACATCTGCAAGTCCTGTGTCATAATGATCAATAATGTGTTGCAGATACGTGTCCGCTTCCCGCCCGACGTTGCGCAATTGCACAACACGCGCACGGTCTTGTACGCATTCTGGTAGGATGCTTTGATCGCTAAGATCGGTCTTGTCTCTTGATGATGACGATGACCGTAATGACCAATGCATCATTCGAGTCCTATACCGTGACGGTTGTAGCGAATTCTCCGTTGGGCCCTCGATGGGCGACTTATTGTACACGATGATTTCATCTATATTGCTCGGCACGTCACTCAACCATTGCAAGTTCTCGGTGTATCGTGCAACGACAAGACGAATACACATCGCTATTATATTACTTGTATTATTCACACACTATTTTCACACTTTTTTGACCTCAGTTTCGGACTGTATCATGCCAGCATCTTGAAACATAATCATTACGATTGTCACATTATCTTGCGTGTTGCGATGGTAAATTGCTTCGTGTGCCAAGCGCCGCACCGCATACAACGCAGAGTCTTCAAGTGACCGTTTGGTGACACGACCATTATGGTCCTCCTCTCCTTGTGCGATTCCGCGTCCGATTTGAAAGTAGGATTGCAGGGTCTTGACTGCGTCCGTGTTTGAATACACGTCCCATAGTCCATCCGTTGCCAGGACGATGAACTCATCCACGGAGGCATCGATCTCGTGTACAGTGACGTCGGGAGCACACGTCACAAACGGCCTCATACTAACGTCGCCAATAGATCGTGTCATTGCTAAAATCCCTCCGACGTAGGAAACCTGTGAGCGTGGGTTGTATTGGATGAATCCTCCGGCGTCTTCGATGCGTTTGCGCTCGTCAACACGCGATGGCGAATGATCTTCCGACAATGGAATACCACCGGTTCCGGCGTCTTCATCGCCAGCAATGCGTCGACACAAAACCGCACGAGAATCGCCAACGTTTGCTGTCCAAACTCGACCGCATCCGACAAGAGCGACGACAGCGGTAGAACCAACATCTTGTACAGCGTCTCCACCAGCAACTTCAAATGCATCATTCATACACACGATGGCACAATGCAATGCGTCGCGGATGACCATGACCCAATCATCATGTTTTTCCTGCATATAGCGACTCAAATGTTCGTTCAGAGCCGTTTGCACATATCTTTGCAAATGACGCTTGCAAAATGACGCCGCTTCATGACCTCCGTGTCCATCAAAAACTGCAAACAGGTGGAAAACTCCAGTGCCCGACGCCGACATATCGATAACGGTATGTAGACAAAACGCATCTTCCATTGATTGACGGCGCCCTTGTAACCCGGCGGCGCAACACACGGATATGTTTGGGGCGTTCACGCGCGCTCGTGCAAAGACTTTCCCGGGTAGAGGTTCGAACGCAACTTCTTTGCATCCTTCAAGCATTTGTGTTGTGGGTATGGATGTTTTTCTTGTTTTAGGCTGCAAACGTCACTGACTCGTGAGGTATTGCCTGTTGTCTTTTCATCGATCGCAATTGTGCTTTGATCAAGGACACTTCGCGTTGCAAGTGTTGCATGTCTTGCAATAGCTTTATGTATTGAATCTTTAGATCCTCAGCATCTATTTTGCCACCAGACGACTCTTCCGCAGATTTTCGCAATGAGGCTGTTTGTACAGATTCGATAGACTGTCGTTTCCCCGATGACGCCTCCATAGAACTGCCATCCTTCAAAGAGGAGCTGGTGGTCGATGTCAGTTTCACCAGCGGAGTTTTGAGCCAACCGTTCAAAGACGACACTTGATCGGAATCTTTTTTTTGGATGGCGGCTTCATACGGGCGCGATGACGATAATGATCTATTGCGCCCCACAATCATGAAGGCTTCAGCGGCTTGTCTTGCGAGCACGTTTACATCAGGGTCGACAGGCTTTGTAGCGGCGGAGGATGCCATGCTCTCCGATGCCTCACGGATTGTGTGAATGAGTTTCCGCACTCCATCGTCGTGCATTGGATATGCAATGTCATCGAGTCCAAGCGAGTCCTTAGTTGTCAGGTTCCAAGATTCGTTTGCATCCGCGTCGTTGCAACGTCTTTCTGCAATGGCAGGGTCGTGTGGTGGAGGACCTTTGTGTTGTGTCGCTAAAGTCCAACAGTCAAAAGTCCAACAGTTTGCAATCGTTCTAAGGAATCTTTTCATCATGGAATCACATCGCTTGTTCACATCGCCGGTTTGTTTACCGTTTCGGTAGGACTTTTTAAACAATCAAACGTATAAAAGAGACACTTTGGAGAGTGGTTTTAGGGTTTGGACACAAACCACCTCATACCTCAGCAACACATCTATAGACTATAGGCGAAAAGATGTTACATGTTCCTCAATACTACGTATCGACGACGACAACAGCCACAGTTCGAGGACGTCTGTCTACAGCAGTCGACTTGATGCAGTTATCGTCATTTATAAATGCTTCGTCGCACAAGTGTGTATCATGTATCCGACAAGAATCGCTACTGTTGAACGCCATCATCTTGAACATTACTCCACCACTCGACCTGAATTCTTCATGTCAAGTATGTGTATTTCCAGCAGGAGTGTTTACAATGCAAGGACGCCTAGATGTTGTCGCAGACGAACGTGTGTTGACGACGCTGCTTGTTGTGTTGTGCAATGCATTACACACGTCTGTGCGGGTTTCAAGAATGGCCATTTGTCATTACAACGTCGAGACTCTTCACGTCGGTTTTGTTCCTAACATGTCGTGCATCGCTCGTGCGTTAGAGCAAGACAGTCAACGTGCTGATCGTTTGATTACCGAATACGAAGAGCATAACGACCAGATACGCCTTGTAAAGTTTAGATTTCGTACATGTGGCAAATCAACACCACACGTCGTCATCACGATCATCTTTTCTTGTGACACTCGCATCACGACAACATTGTTATCTGGTCCAGATTACAGATGTTTCCCCGATGCATATGCACACGCGATCAGTTTGATACGCTCTTGACAAAAAAAGAGTGTAATTAAAAACAACGATTCAAATTGCTGCTGCTACGATCATCATTGAGCAGCAAACAATCGTTCCCATGCGAGTTCAACGTCGCTGCGCACTACGTTCCAAGTGCAAACACGCTTCATCAACTCGTTATTCGATGAGGTCATGTGGTTGTTGTTGTTGTCCTTGTGACATCCGCTCTCGTCATCGCTCGAACTCGATGGAGAAGCATTGTTACGAACAATGCAGCTCTCCACCAACGCATCGACAGCACGGCATCGAACAGGAGGGGTTGAAATCGGATGTCTGCACTCTGGACACGTAGCGTAGGTCGTAGACTTCTTCTTGATCCACGTATCGAGGCACATCCCGCAAAACATGTGGCCACACGCGAGAATGTGAGCTCCGATCAGCACGTCTTGGCAAACGGCACATGTCATCGGAGATTCGGCAAGTTCGTCCACTTTTAGCCGCCGAATCTTTGACAACGATTGAGAGCGTTGATGACAATTGTCATGGTCGTTGTCATTTGACCGACGACGCTTTCGTGCGTCATTGGCATTGCTGGTTTGGGTTGGGATGAATCGTTCCGTTGGAATTATGTACTCATAGATGTGGGGGTTGACAATTGCTTTCATGCGTCCTCTCGATGTAAAGCATTCCTCGTCGTTGACCTCGATGATTGGAAAGCCAAAGCAGAGTACATCCCGGTCCTTCAAGATGTATGGTGTGTCGACAACAAGCTGTATGAAAGTCGCTTCTCGTTTTATGTAGGTTCCATTCATTGAGCCCATGTCAACGATAAATATGTCGCCTTTATCGGACAAGTGAGCGTGGGCGTGTACACGCGACACCAGCAGCTCCTGATCCAGTAATCTAGAGAGTTGGACATCGCATTGTGTTCCACGTCCAATTACAATGCGCCGGTTCTCCTTGGAAGACAGCCTACATGACAAATCGTAGTACACGCTGCCATGTTGAACATTACGTATCATGTTGTTGTGGTGCTCTACTGATTTGTGCGAGTGTTCTTTTGCGTGTGTGTCTGTAGTGTGTCTGTAGTGTGTATGTAGTGTGAGTGTTCTTTTGAGTGTGAGTGTTCTTTTGAGTGTGAGTGTTCTTTTGTGTGTGTGGGGGGAGGGGAGGGGCGCTTTTATACCATTCCGAATGCTTTGGAATGGTACTACACAGTACATTGTACTACAACCGTTTTCTTACCATCAAACAAAATACACTCGGGGTACTCAATCCAGTGTACAGTCTAACACAGCAGGGTTAAACACGAGCACGGCCGTGCCCGACCAATGAGCAACGGAAGTCACGTCTATTTTCTTCACCGGCGTCCAGTTCAAAAGGTGTTTCATGTGCTCGTTCAGGCGCGTTTCGTCCACCACGAGGAGGCCTTGGAAGTTCTCATCCATGAGCGCCTGAATCACAGCCCGTTCGTACGTCCCGTCATGTGGCTCCGTATCAATGGCCATCAGCATGCAACCACGTTGAATGAACCCGCGTAGCTCCTGCAGTGGTTCGCGAGTCGGAGGCTCTACCCGAATGTTATATAGTTCAGCTGCAATCTCAATGGTTCCGCAAGGCAGCGCCTTGGCGTATTGTACGCCGTGGTCGAGCGTATAGATTGGAGATGTCAGCGCTGCGCCCGCGCGTAATGCCGCAGCGCTGTGTCCCAGATGTGATCCGATATCTACAACAGGCGAACTCGGGAACAGCCGTGTCACTTCTTGCGCAAGAAACGCAAGAAGTCGATAATGCTCGCGGTCGGCTAGGAAGTACTTGCTATCAGGGTGCCACGCGACGAACGAGTGCATATGACTCAAATCCATAGCATCGACATTCGCACGTCGAATGTCGATGACGTTTGTTGCCATGATGGATGATGACAAACTCGTAGAAGAGAAAACAAGAGGAAGAATTCTCATGAAAAATATTGATGACGATGCCGTCTTTATGCCGACACAATTTTCTCACATGACAACATACCCCCCGATCGCGCGCTTCAAAGCAATGTGGTCAAAAGGCACGCTCTACTTTGCAGTGTTCGTGGCTCTGGCAGCAGTACTTGTGGCGTACTACTTGTACTATAGCCATAACAACGAGAGCTTCTTGCACGAGGACTCATCTCTCGTTGACAACGTTGAAAAGACCGTGGACGACAAAAAGGTCGCTAGTAACGATGATGATGACGACACCACGTCATCCGCTTACAAAAGCCGTGTACTTGTAATGCGTTTATTCAACACATTGCTCATGCGCAAGGCGTCTGAGTCGGAGATCGAGAAGTACAGCAGCATTGTCGGCGAAGAGAACATAGTCAAGCAAATCATTCGCGACTATAAAGTGGATGGTAAATCAGTTGCGAAATCAGTTGCGAAATCAGTTGAGAAATCAGTCGAAGAATCCGCTCCTGAGAAAACCGCCGATGACTCGTCCGAGTCGTTCACAACGGATCCTAACTCCACCGTACAAGTAGATGCGCATACAAAGGGGGAAAAAGGAACGGGGACAAGGCAACAGGGAGGCAAGCAAGAAACAACGGTAGAATCATACGCCGGTTTCTTGCCATTTGAGGAAGTGGACTTTACTTCGAAATCATCGTCTTCAAATCGAACAACAAGACAAACCCCTTTGACCAAATTGCAGTCCGTGTTGACTCCAGCGGAGCTACTTCCATCGAACAACAGTATAGATAATGCAAAGGACGATGATGCTAAAGGCAAAAACGACGAGGACAAGGACCGCATCATATCCATTGACAAGAATGAACTACGGGCAAGGTTGGATGCCATATCCCGCGAGGTCATCAAGCTGAATCAACTGTTGTCAAATTGATGATGATTCTTGGTATGCAATGAGTATGCAATGAGCATGCAATGAGCATGCAATGAGTATGCAATGAGTATGCAATGAGTATGCAATGAGTATGCAATGAGTATGCAATGAGTATGCAATGAGTATGCAATGAGTATGCAATGAGTATGCAATGAGTATGCAATG